>Ga0209373_10000517_pt1 | contig 61766 bp, 58 predicted proteins | sample Higcelweek5metaG_FD_187173 | JGI IMG/M metagenome (GOLD analysis project Ga0209373, IMG submission 187173) | Freshwater pond sediment microbial communities from the University of Edinburgh, under environmental carbon perturbations - High... | ecosystem: Environmental > Aquatic > Freshwater >...
ATGGAAAAGCTCCCACCATCGTCATTGGCGGCAAGGCGGGCGACTTCCTTGGCGAATATATGGCTGGCGGAATCCTTTTGCTTCTTGGCATGTATTCTGATAAGCCTTTGGAACCCATTGCCGGCCGCAGCCTGGGAACAGGCATGCACGGCGGGGTGATTTACGTCCGCGGCGAGGTGCCGCCCGAGCAGATCGGGCCCGGCCTCTCGGCGCAGCCGGTGGATGACGCCGACAAGGCCATCATCGAGGGCATCGTCAAGGAATACGCCAAGGAGCTCAATCTTGACGCCAAAGAGATCCTGGCGGGCGACTTCGTAAAGATCAAACCCTTCTCGCACCGTCCGTACGGCAATTTGTACGTGCCGGCGTAGGGCAGGGCCGGGCGTTGGGCATTTCGTCCGTACGCCACCATCCAGGAGGATTCTATGCTTTTTGATAATCTCGCGTTCGCCATGGGTGGAGCCACCGGTGTCGGTGGTGGACAGAGCAACCCTTTGGGCGCCTTTGTTCCGCTCATTCTCATGTTCGCCATCTTTTACTTCCTGCTCATTCGGCCGCAGCAGAAAAAGGCCAAGCAGCACAAGGAAATGATCGGCAACCTCAAGATCGGCGACCGCATCGTCACCAACGGCGGCATCTACGGCAACATCGTCCGCATGAAGGATCAGACCATCATCGTGGAGATCGCCGACAATGTGCAGGTTGAAATGCTGCGCAACACCGTTGCCGACAAAGCTGACGCATTTGAAAAGCTGGAAAAGAAGGGCAAGTAGACTTTTCCTTTGATTTTCGGCCGAAAGGCGGATACGCGGACCTGGGGAAGCGCCTGGGTCCGCGCTTGTCTTTGTCTCGAACCCGTTTTCGTTGAATCGGTTCTGTCTTGAATTTTTCATAGTATTCGGACGCAACTGGGAGAGCACATGTACCGCAACCTGCGCTGGCGTTTACTTTTGACCCTCGCGGTGATGATCGTGGGCCTGGCTTTGGTGCTGCCTTCAGTGCCGGGCATCAAGGGCACCACCTTGGGCAGGATTCTGCCCGACACGCCCATAAACCTTGGGCTTGACCTCAAGGGCGGCATCCATCTTACCCTCGGTGTCGATGTCGACAAGGCCATTGAAAACAACATGGCGACCATGGGCCAGGACATCAAGGCCACTGCCCGTGAGGAAAACCTTGCGCTCCTGAAGCCCACCACGCTGCCTGGCACCCGTCTTGAGGCCGTGCTCGTCGGCGCGGACAAGCAGGAGGCTTTCGAGGCTCTGCTAAAGAAAAGCTTCGCCGCCATCAAAATCGACGCCAAAGAAAAATTGCCCGACGACAAAATCAAGTACCAGCTGTCCATGACTCCGGAATACAAGAAGGACTTGGCCAAGCTCACGCTTGATCAGGCGGTGAAGACCATCCGCAACCGCATTGACCAGTTCGGCGTGGCCGAGCCGGACATCCGCCGCCAGGAAGGCAACCGCATCCAGGTGCAGCTGCCCGGACTGAGCGACCCCGAGCGCGCCATCGCCGTCATCGGCAAGACCGCGCACCTGGAGTTCAAGATCGTGGACGACACGGTCGACCCCGCGAGCGTGCAGCAGGGCCTCATCGGCCCGGGCCGCGAACTGTCCGTGCTCAAGCAGCGCGGCGCCAAGGGCGAAACCACGGAAATCCCCATCGTGCTCAAGAAAGACGCGGTGATGACCGGCGAATATATCACCGACGCGCGCGCCACCATTGAGCAGAACAACAACCAGTTCTCCGTGAACATGACCTTCAACGCCCGCGGCGCCAAGGTCTTTGAGCGCGTCACAGAAGAGAACATCAAGAAGCGCATGGCCATCGTGCTGGACGGCAAATGCTATTCCGCGCCCGTCATTCAGGACAAGATCGGCGGCGGCAAGGCCCAGATCACGGGCAGCTTCACGCAGGACGAGGCGCGTGACCTGGCCATCGTGTTGCGCGCCGGAGCCCTGCCTGCGCCGGTGAGCGTGCTGGAACAGCGCACCGTCGGCCCCACCCTTGGGCAAGAGTCCATCGACGCGGGCATGATGGCCACCGGCATCGCGGCCGTCGCCTTGATCCTTTTCATGGCGGTCTACTACGGCCTTGCCGGCGTCATCGCCGACATCGTGCTCGTGCTGAACATCGTGCTGACCCTGGCCGGTTTGGCGGCCTTTGGCGCAACGCTTACCCTGCCGGGCATCGCGGGCATCATCCTGACCATCGCCATGGCCGTGGACGCCAACGTGCTGATCTACGAACGCATCCGCGAGGAACTGCGCAACGGCCTCAAGGTCAGCGAAGCCGTGCACAAGGGCTATGACCGCGCCACTCTGGCCATTCTGGACTCCAACACCGCCAACGTCCTTGTGGCCATCATCCTCTACCAGTTCGGCACCGGGCCCATCCGCGGCTTCGCCGTCACGTTGGTGCTGGGCATCATCATGAGCATGTTCACGGCCATCTTCGTGTCGCGCATCATGTTCGACCTGTACATCTCCAAGCGCCCGGCGGATTCCGCCGTGAGCATTTAAGGGGACGCCATGAGCTTCCACTTCATCAAACATGACACCAAGATCGACTTCATCGGCCTGCGCTACTATGCCTTCGCCCTCTCCGCCCTGATGATCCTCATCGGCGGCGTCTCGCTGGTCATGAAGGGCGGCCCGCGCTATGGCATCGACTTCGCTGGCGGCGTCATCATCCAGGCCAAGTTCGACGGCGCCACAAGCATCGACGCGGTGAAGAAGTCCCTTGAGGCCACCAATCTGCCCGGCCTTGTGGTGCAGCAGATGGGCCCGGAGAAGGACAATGACTTCCTGATCCGCACCAGCACCTCTCTCGACGACACCAGCGATTCCATGCAGAAGACCGTGGCCGCGGCGTTGAGCAAGGATTTGCCCAGCAACACGTACACCTTCAAACGCATCGAGATGGTTGGACCCAAGGTGGGCGAGGATCTGCGCGGCAAGGCCCTGGAGGCCATGTACTTCGCCATTCTGCTCATCGCCATCTACATCTCCGGCCGCTTCGAGCACCGCTGGGTGGCGGCGGGCATCATGGCTGCCGGGCTCTTCGCGGGCATCTCCGCGCTACAGTACATCAACGCCCCGCAGGTTTGGCTGGTGCTTGGGGCGCTCCTCATCACCCTTATCCTGTGCTTCCTGCTCAAGCTCAACTATGCGCTGGGGGCGATCGTGGCCCTCATACACGACGTCATGATCACGGTGGGCATTTTCTCCATCCTGAACAAGGAATTCGACCTCACCATCATCGCGGCGCTCTTGACCCTCATCGGCTTCTCGCTCAACGACACCATCATCGTTTACGACCGCATCCGCGAGATTCGCGGCAAGAAGACCGGCGACACCTTGCCGGTCATTATCAACCAGAGCGTGAACCAGACCCTGTCGCGCACGGTCATGACCTCGGGCCTGGCCTTCCTGGCCGTGTTCAGTCTGTACCTGTTCGGCGGCCAGGTGATCCACGACTTCGCCCTGGCCATGCTCCTGGGCATCGTTGTGGGCACGTATTCGTCCATCTACGTGGCCGCGCCCATCATCGTGAGCCTGACCCCGGAGGGCGATGCCGACCAGCCCGCTCCCGCCAAGGTCAAGACCGCCTAACGCGCTGGGTGCCCCACCAAAAGAAAGGCCCCTCTTCCTCGTGGAAGGGGGGCCTCTTTATTGGCGTCGGTGTCGATTTGAAGCGACTGGTCCGGGCCTACAGCTGGTCCAGCAAGGTCTTCTTGATGGAGTCGATGGAGCCTTCGCCGTTGAGCTCGATGTACTTGCAGGCGCCCTTGGCGGCCAGAGCCTTGTAGAAGTAGGCGGCGGCCATGGTGCCGGTTTTCTCATCGTAGTAGATGTCGTGGCGCTTGTCGATGGCGCCCTCGTCCTGGTCATCGGCGCGGGCGGTCAGGGCGCCGCCGCAAACGCGGCACACGTCGCCGCTGGGCTTGATGGCGTCGATGAAGATGTTGTTCGGGTGGTTGTTGTCATTGGCGCAGAGGCGGCGGCCCATGATGCGGTTCTTGGCGACGCTGCGGGGCAGCAGGATCTCGATGACGAAGTCCAGCTTCTCGCCACCCTTCTGCAGGGCGTCCCAAAGCTTCTCGGCCTGAACCAGGCTGCGGGGGAAGCCGTCGAGGAGCCAGCCGTTCTTGCTGGCGTTCTGCAGCACGTCGAGCACCATGGGAATGGTGATGTCATCGGGCACCAGTTCGCCGCGGTTGATGTATTCCTTGGCCTTCATGCCGAGCTCGGTGCCGCCGCCGATGTGCTTGCGGAAGATGGCGCCGGATTCGATGTGGTCAAGGTTGTACTTGGCTTTCACCAGGGTGCCCTGGGTGCCTTTGCCGCTGCCGTTGGGTCCAAAAATAAGAATATTCATCGTGCCTCCTAGGGTGATTGCTTTTGGCTTGTGCAAAAGATTCACAAGCTCTTATCCGCACTCTTTTTTCCTGTCAATGACTTGCAGGGCTATGCCTGACTGGGTGAGCCGGGCGCGTTTATCGCCGGGGAATTGCATTTCCTTGCCCGTGGCGCGCGCGCGCCAAAGTTCCTCCAGGCGAAACAGGCTGTCGGACAAGGGCTGCCCCGGGCCGAGCCCCTCTAGCGCGGCCTTGTACAGCCGCAGGCGCAAGGGCGCCGACGCGGCATTGAGCTTTTCCGACGGCAGCAGCAGCGGTTCGCCGGGGGGGGAGGGCGGCAGCTCCGCCAAGAGCTCCCGCACGGCCTCATCCCAATGCGCCTCGTCGAGCCGGGCCTGGCGCCACAGGCGGGCGGCGGCGTCCAGATAGGCCGGGTTCTCGCGCAGCAGGGCGGGCAGCACGTCCAAACGCACACGGTTGCGCGTCGTTGCGCGTTCAAAATTGCTGTGGTCCACACGCCAGGTTCGCCCAGAGACTTTCAAGAATTCTTCAAGGTCCGCACGAGGGGTGAGGAGCAGGGGGCGCAGCAGGCCCCTGTCGGCGTCGAACCCGGCCATGCCGCCCAGGGCCGGCCAGCCCGCCCCGCGCACGAGCCGCAGCAGTTGGTCCTCGGCCAGGTCGTTCAATTGGTGGCCGACCAGGACGTACCGCGCGGCAGCATCCCGGCGCACACGCTCCAGCAAGGCGTAGCGCGCAAGGCGTCCGGCCTCCTCCAGGCCGATCTTGGCCGTTTCAGCCTCGGCTGTGATGTTTCGCTTCTCGCTGAACAATGGAATGTGCAATTCTTCACAAAGTGTGCGAACGAAGCGGGCATCCTCTGCCGAGTCCTCGCGCAGGTCGTGGTCCAGATGCACGGCGACCACCGCGCCGGCGTTTTTGCGGCAAAGCAGGCAGGCGATGATGAGCAGGGCGGTGGAGTCCGCACCGCCGGAGCAGGATACAACGCAACGCTCGGCGCTGAAGTCCTGGCCCAGGTCTTGCGCGGCGAAGGTGCCGATGCCCAGGCAAAACCGCGCCCACTTGGGCGGCAGATCCTGGAGTCTCGGCAGGGTGCGTTCCATGCTATACGGAGATGTCCAGTTGGCGGATGAAGTCGTCGAGGAAACCGAGAATGTATTCGCGCTGTTGCGCTGTGGCGTACACGACGCACTCACAACGCAGCTTCTTCTGGGCGCGCACCAAGAGCTCCAGCTTGAGCGTGCTCTCGTCCACGGCCTCAAGCACGAAGATGTGCGGGCCGCACTCGCCGGCATGTTCGCGCTGCACGTCGGTGAGCAGTTCCTCGGGCACCGGCAGGTAGAAGATGCCGTCCAAGGGGCCGGAAAGCCCTTTGTCCTTCAGGCGGTCCAGAACCTTGGCTTGATGCTCTGGGTAGAAATCTTCAATGAGATAGCTGCGCATGGGGGGATCCTATTGCTTGCCGGATTCGTTCTGGTCCGCTTCCGGCTCGCGGCAGCATTCGCAGTCCAGGGGGTCGTCGTCCTCGCCGGAACGCCGGTCCAGGTGCGCGTCCGGATTCACAGGGTCGCTGTCCAGGTTGAACATGCGCCGGGTCACGTCGATGAAGCGGTCGGACGAGCCTTCCTCGCGCGTGCGGCGCTTGAGGAAGCAGATGGGCTCGTGCAGCAGCTTGCGGCTCACCGAGTTCACCAGCACCTCCAGGGCTTGCCGCGTGTCATCGTCCACGGGGCCAAGGCGTTTCATGGTCTTGGCGAGCTCGCGCTGGGCCACATCCTCGGCCCGGCTCAAGAGGTCGGTGATGGTGGGCTGCAGGGCCAGTGACTTCATCCAGGTGCCGAAGGCTTCGGTCTCCAGGTCCACAATGGCGCGGGCCTTCACGGCCTCGCCCTGCCTGGCGCTCATGTTCTCCTCCACAACCTCCTTCAGGTCGTCGATGTCGTAGAGGTACACGTTGTCCAGGCCGTTGACGTCCGGGTCGATGTCGCGCGGCACGGCGATGTCGATGAAGAACATGGCGCGGTTGCGGCGTTTTTTGAGCACTTCGCGGATGTCCTTGGCCCGGATGATGGCCGTGGGCGAACCTGTGGAGCTGATGATGATGTCCACGCCAGCCAGGCGCGCCACCATGTCCTCAAAAAATACGGGCTCGCCGTGCATGGTCTTGGCCAGCTCCTGGGCGCGGCCGTAAGTGCGGTTGCAGATGTAGAGCTTCTCGATGCCCGAGGCCAGCAGATGCATGGCGGCCAGCTCGGCCATTTCTCCGGCGCCCACCAGCATGGCGGTTTTGCCGGTCAGTTCGCCGAAGATCTTCTTGGCCAGTTCCACGGCGGCGTAACTGATGGACACGGCGCTGGAGGCAATGGCCGTCTCCGTGCGCACGCGTTTGGCAACCGAAAAGGACTTGTGCAGCAGGCGGTTGATGATCACCCGCGCGGTGCCCGTCTCCACGGCCTTGCGGTAGCTGCTCTTGAGCTGGCCCAGAATCTGCGGTTCGCCCATGATCATGGAGTCGAGGCTGGCGGCCACGCAGAACAGGTGCGACACGGCGTCCATGCCCTGGTGCCGGTAGGTATGGGCCGCAAGCATATCCAGCGGGCCGTTGCAGGTCTCGGCCCAGTGGCCCAGCACGGCCTCGACGATGTCCTGTTCTTCGCAGCGCGAGCCGTCGGCCACCACGAGAATCTCCACGCGGTTGCAGGTGGACAGGGCCATGACTTCGCGCAGTGGGCAGGCGGCCAGCAGGCTTTTTTCGAAGTCCGCAACGTTGGTGAGGGCGAATTTCTCGCGCACATCCACACCGGCGGAGCGGTGGTTGAGTCCGACAAGGAAGATGTTCTTATCCATTACGGTTTGAATCCGTGGAAGGTTGTGGGAACCAGAAAGTTGATGCCAAGCATGGAAAGCACGGTGAGCAGGAATACGCCGATGGCCATGACGGCGGGCTTGCGCCCGCGCCAGCCATAGGCCAAACGCTGGTGGAACAGATAGGCGTAAAGCCCCAGCATCACTAAGGCCAAAATTTCCTTGGGGTCGAAGGAGAACACGCGCTTGGAGGCCAGCCAGGCCCAGACGAAGCCCGAAGCCAGACCAATGGTGTACAGCGGGAACCCGATGACGATGACCCAGTGGTTGACCTTGTCGAAGGTGTCGAGGGAGGGCATGTCCTTCTGGAAGGTTTTGAGTCCAGTCTTGGTCTTGATGCGCTTTTCAAGGTGCAGAAAGGCGAGGCCTGCGCCAAAGGCCATGCCCAGCATGGCCATGCTGGCGAACAACGTGCCGATGTGCAGCAGAAAAAACAGGCCCGAGAGCATGGGCGGCAGGCTGGCCTTGATGCCCGTGGTCGCGTTGGCCGTGGCGTAAAACACAAGCGCCAGGGGCAGGGCCACCACCACGAGGAAGCGCAGCCTGAGCCGCCACCACAGGAGCAGGAAGATGATAAGGATTCCGAAGCCCAGCAGACAGAACAGGAACCGGCCGGAGGTCAGCGCCCCGTGGGAGTCGGCAGCGGCAAGCTGCTGGACAAGGTCAAGGAAGTGCAGCGCGAAGCCGACGCCCGCAAGGACCAGGGCCGCGGCCTTGAGGCGTTCGCCCCGCAGGGCGGAGCCGAGCACATAGAGCCCCGTACCCAGGAAATACAGGCCGATGACCAGGATCGGCAGGATATCAGGCAAGCCCATCAAGCAACTCCGGGATGAGGTGGTGTAGTTCAGCGGGCAGTTGCGCCATCAATTCATTCTGCGCCAGTTCTGCGTCGCCAAGGCGCAAGGCCTTCAGCAGCCTTCCGGTCACCAGCCTGCGGAACAGGGCCGAGTTGGTCTCGGTCTCCTGGCCCAGTTGCAAAACAACAGGGCGCAGGCGGCGCATGAGCAGCAGAAAACTTGCGTACTCCTCGCCGAACCGGTCCTGCAAGTCTTTTCGGATGTGTTTGGTGAGCGCCGGGCTCTGGCCGCCGGTGGAAACGGCGATGGTCAGCTCGCCGCGCGCGACGCTTGACGGCACGATAAAACTGCCGCCTTCGGGCATGTCCACGATATTGCAGAGAATGCCGCGCGCCTGGCAGAGCTCGCCGATGCGCCGGTTGACCTCGCGGTTGCCGGTGGAGGCGATGACGAGGAACATGCCGTCCAGGTCGGTCTCGGCGAAGCCGCGCCGCTCCACGGACACGCAGGCCCGTTCGGCCAGTTCGCGCAAGGCGTCCGTGGGGGCGCCGGGCTCAATGACGAGCAGCCGCGAAGGCCCGCAGTCGGCCAGGGACTTCACTTTCCGCAGTCCCACCCGGCCAGCGCCAACCACGAGACAGGCCCGCCCCTCAAGGCTCACGAACATGGGATAGTAGCGCATCCCGGAGCGTATACCAAATCCCGGTGGCTTCTGTAAAATGCCAAGAAGGGCTTTCTTGCCAGATTCGCCTCCGCTGAGGTAGAGAAATCCAGGCCCAAAGGAGCGGTCGCCCATGCGCCATCTCGTCATTCAGCTCGCCCGGTTCGGCGACCTCGTGCAGACCAAGCGTCTGCTGCTCTCCCTTCTGGCCGAGCCGGAGGCCGAGGTGCACCTGTGCCTGGACGAGTCTCTGGCCGGGCTGGCCGCGATACTTTACCCGCAGGTGGTTCTGCACACCGTTGCCGCCCACGGCACCGCCCTGGCCAAATTGCCCCGGCACGAGCAGGCCCGCGCGCTTCTCAGCGCAAACGTGCCGGCCTTCCGCATCCTTGCGGGGCTTTGTTTCGACCGAGTGTACAACCTCAATTTCTCGCCGCTGAACTTCCGCATCGCCAGCTTGTTCGAGCCGGACAGCGTGCGCGGCCATGTGTGGCAAAGCGGCCAAGAATCCGTGGGCCAATGGGCGCGGCTGGCCATGCGCTGGTCGTCCTTGCGGCGCATCGGTCTGAACATCGCGGATTTCTGGGCCTGGCACCATCCCTTCCCGCTCGCCCCGGCGGCGGTCAATCCGCCAGCGCAGGGCAGGGGAGGGGGGCTGGGCGTGGTGCTGGCCGGACGCGAGTCGCGCCGGTCGCTGCCGGCCAGGGAACTGGCGGGGCTTGTGGGCGGGCTGCTCGATCTGCACGGCGGATCGCTGACGCTGCTTGGCAGCGCCGGAGAGGCCAAGGCCGCGCGGCAACTGCTGCGCGAGCTTCCGTCCCGGCATGCCGCCCAGGCCAAAGACCTTTGCGGCGGCACGGACTGGCGCGGTCTGGTGGACGTGGTGGGCGGCCTGGACCTGCTGGCGACCCCGGACACCGGCACCATGCATCTTGCGGCGGCGCTGGGTGTGCCCGTGCTGGCGACGTTTCTTTCCTCGGCCTGGTGCTTTGAGACCGGACCATACGGCTTGGGGCACCGCGTGCTCCAGGCTCAGACGGACTGCCTGCCCTGCCTTGAGTCCCAGCCTTGCGAGCTTGGGGTGCTCTGCTTGCGCCCCTTTGGCGACCCGCGCCTTATGCGGTTTCTCGCCACCGGCCTGCCCAAACATTTGCCGGAGGGCCTTCTGGCCCTGGACTCGGCCCTGGACGGGCTTGGCGCGACCTTTGCCGCAAAGGCGGGTGTGGAGGGCATGGTCGAGCTGCGCGCCGGGTTCCGCGAATTCCTGGCCAGGCACCTGGGCGCTGGTGGAGCCTGGCATACGCCGACGGTCCGGGAGCTTGCGGAACGCCTGTATGCCGAGCGCGACTGGATGACGCCAGACTTGGAATCCAGCCAGGGCCGTTTTGGTCTGTCGCCACTGGGTTTGTTTGATTAACTGTTTTATCAATGTGTTAAATAAAGTCTAGACAAAATCATGAGATATTTTTTTGTTGTTTCAGGCCACACTGCGCCCTTCCGGGCGAGTCGAAGGCAGGCAAAGGGGGCTTTGTGAGGGTATTGGTCGTGCTTCCGCTCTACGGCGGGTCGCTGCCCATTGGCCGCTATTGCGCATCCGCGCTGGGGGAGCTGGGGCACCTGGTCGAGGTATTCGAGGCACCAGAGTTTTACGCCTCCTACCAGGCGCTCAAAGGACTCAAGGTCACCTCCGACCGCTTGCAATACCTTGAGAACAGCTACCTGCAAGTGGTCTCCCAGGCCGTGCTTGCCAAGGTGGAGACCTTCGAGCCAGACCTTGTGCTGGCCCTGGCCCAGGCTCCGCTGTCCATACAAGCCCTGAAGCGGCTCAAGCGCGACGGCGTGCCCACGGCCATGTGGTTCGTGGAGGACTATCGCCTGTTCACCTATTGGCAGGCCTACGCCCCGCACTACGACTTCTTCGCCGTCATCCAAAAGGATGATTTTTTGTCGGAATTACAGAGTGCTGGCGTCAACAATGCCCTGTACCTGCCTCTTGCGGCCCAGCCAAACGTTCATCAAGAACTTGAACTTCCCGCAGCGGAGCGGCGCAAGTTCGGTTCGGACGTGTCGTTCATGGGCGCGGGCTATCCCAACCGCCGCCTGGCCTTTCGCGAGCTGGTGCGCTTCGACTTCAAACTGTGGGGCACGGACTGGGACGGCGACGCCGTGCTCGCGCCCTATGTGCAGCTGAATGGCGCGCGCGTGTCCAGCGAGGACTGCGTGCGCATTTTCAACGCCACCAAGGTGAACATCAACCTGCACTCCAGCGTTCAGGCCAAGGAGCTCGTCACCGGCGGCGACTTCGTGAATCCTCGCACCTTCGAGGTTGCGGCCTGCGGGGCGTTTCAGCTTGTAGACAGGCGCGGACTCATGGCCGAGCTCTTCGCGGAGGACGAGCTGGCGACCTTTGAGAGTCTTGAGGAGCTGGCGCCGCGCATCGAGCACTACCTGACCAGACCGGAGGAGCGCCAGGCCATTGCACAACGTGGCCGGGCCCGCGTTCTGGCCGACCACACGTACGCCGCGCGCATGAAGACATTGCTTGAATTCGTTGCCCTGCGCCGGCCCGGCTGGCCCAAGGAGCGCGCCGTGGACCCGGCCATGGCGGGACTGCCCGAGGATCTTGCGGCGGACATTGCCGCGCTGCTGGGGCGGTTGGGACTTCCTGCGGACACGAGCTTCGACGATCTGGTTTGGGCCGTGCGGCAACAGCAGGGCAAGCTGGGAGAACTGGACGCGGCGGTGCTGTTTCTGGACGAGTGGCGCAAGCTCTACGCCCGCAAGAGCGGGCAGGGCGGATGAGCCGGGACCTGTTTAGGGTTTGCGGACGGCGCGCTTGCGCGAGGCCAGCCAGGTGTGCATGCGCGCCTCGGCCCCTTCATTTTTCGGGAAATAAAACTGGGCGTTGCGCTTGGCGAGGTCGTGGGGGAGGTATTCCTGCTCCACCCATGATCCAGTGAAGGCGTGCGGGTATTTGTAGCCCCGGCCATACCCCCATTCCTTGTGCAGGCTCGTGCTGGCGTTGCGCAAGTGCAGGGGCACGGGGTGCAGGCCGTTTTCCCGCACCTCTTTCAGAGCGTTCAAGTACGCGGCATAGCTGGTGTTGCTTTTGGGCGCCAAGGCCAGGTAGACCACCGTCTCCGCCAGGGGGATGAATCCTTCGGGCATGCCCACGAACTCCACGGCCTGCTGGCAGGCCACGGCCAGAGGCAGGGCCTGCGGGTCGCCCAGGCCGATGTCCTCCGAGGCCGAAAGCACCAGCCTGCGGCACACGAAACGCGGGTCCTCGCCACTTTCCAGAAGTCCTGCCAAATAATAGAGCGCTGCGTCCACATCGCTGCCGCGGATGGATTTGATGAGCGCCGAGGCCAGCTCGTAGTGCGAGTCGCCCTCGCGGTCGCCGCGGATGATGACCTCGGGGAGGGCCTGGCGCAGGGAGTCCAGAGCCAGCTTCTCTTTTGGCAGTGCGGCCACGTGCTCCACCAGGTTCAGCAGGGCGCGGCCGTCGCCGGCGCACATGGAGGCCAGCAGGTCGAACACCTCGTCAGGCCACTCCACGCCCAGCACCCCGGCGCCGCGCCGGGCCATGCGGACAAGTTCCTCCCGCGTGAGTGAGCGGAAGCGCAACACGTGCAGCCGCGAGAGCAATTGCCGCGTGACGCTGAAGGAGGGATTTTCCGTGGTGGTGGCGAGCAGCACGATCTCGCCGCTTTCAAGAATGGGCAGAAAGAAGTCTTGCTGGGCCTTGGAAAAACGGTGGATTTCGTCGAGAATGAGCACCTCGGCCCCTTCCAGGTGCTTGCGCAGGGTGGCCAGCCCGGCCTCTGGCGCGCTAACGCGCACCCAGCGTTTGCCCGCGGCCTTGGCCATGAGCATGGCCAGGGTGGACTTGCCGCAGCCCGGCGGGCCGAAGAAAAGCAGGCTCGGCAGGCGCGGGCCGTTGGCAAAGGCCGCTATGCGCTCCAACAGGTGGCTCTGGCCGACGAATTCGTCCAGGCTCTGGGGGCGGATCTTGTCCGCCAGGGGCCGCTTTTCAGAAAGTTCGATGCGCATGCGAGGGTACCTGCGTTAAGGTTTCAGCAGGGCGTGGTGCGCCAGGGACAGGCAGGACAAAGCCGCTGTTTCCCAGCGCAGAGGCTTGGGGCCAAGGCTTTGGCACACGAACCCCGCCTCCGCCAGGCGCGCCGCTTCGCGCCCATCCAGGCCGCCCTCCGGTCCCAGAACCACCAGGCTGCGCCCGGCGGCCAGCCGCTCCGGCTCCACAAGGGATTCTGGCCCGGCGCCTTCGTAGAGCACATAGCATCCGTCGAAATTCGCGGCAATGCGCACCAGCCCCTCCACGCCGCCAGGAACGATGCCCAGCTGCGGCAGCCACGCGCTCTGGCATTGCTTGGCCGCCTGCACGCACTTCTCCAGCCATGACTCCTTGGGTTCCCTGGGCATGTCGCCCTGGCTGCGCGCGGCCTGCCAGAACAGAATGCCGAGCGCCCCCAGCTCCACGCCCTTCTCCAGCAGCCAGTCGCGCCGGGAGGCCTTGTTCCAGCCCAGGGCAAGGGTCACCCCGCGCGCGGGTGCGGGTTCGCAGGCCAAGGAAACGGCCCGCAGCTCGGCCTGGGTCTTGCCGGAAAGAGACGTGAGCTTGAACAGGCCATGGTGGCCCCGACCGTCGAACAGGCGCACGGTTTCGCCCACGCGTGCGCGCAGAACGCCCAGCAAATGCCGGGCCTCCGGGCCAGAGAGGCAGACAAGGCCCTCGGCGTCCGGCCAGCGGTCTTGCGGAAGATGGTAGGAGTTGAGCCGGGTCATGGGATGTCGGGCGCGGGGCCGGGAGGTGTGTCCCGGCCCCGCGTGCGGGCTAGATTTCTTGCGCCACGAGGGACTCGTAGGTCTCGCGGCGGCGGGCGACGATGACGTCTTCTCCGTCCACAAGGAGTTCCGCGGCCCTGGTGCGGGTATTGTAGTTGGAGCTCATGGTGAAGCCGTAAGCGCCGGCGGAGTAGACCGCAAGCAGCTCGCCCTGGCGCATTTCCGCCAGTTGGCGGTCCTTGGCCAGAAAATCGCCGGACTCGCAGATGGGGCCAACAACGTCCACGTCCTGGGCGGCGCGGCCCTGGGGCTCCACTTCCTCTATGCGGTGGAACGAGCCGTACAGCGAAGGCCGCACCAGGTCGTTCATGGCCGCGTCCACGATGACGAAGGTCTTGGACGGGGTTTGTTTGGTGTACAGCACCTCGGTGACGAGGATGCCCGCGTTGCCGACGATGACCCGGCCGGGCTCCAGAATAACTTTAAGGGGCAGGCCGGACAGGGCCTTGGTGAGGGCCGCGCCGAACTCGGTGGGGTGGGGCGGCTCTTCCTCGTTGTAGGGAATGCCCAGGCCGCCGCCCAAATCCAGGTAGCGGATGTCCAGGTTCATGCCCTTGAGCTTTTCGTAGAAGGCCAGCAGCTTGTCCAGCGCCTCCAGGAACGGCTCGATGGTAGTGAGCTGGGAGCCGATGTGGCAGTCCATGCCCACGGGTTCGATGGCGGGCAGGTCGCGCGCCATGGCGTAGGCATCCAGGGCGCTCTCGATGCTCAGGCCGAACTTGTTCTTCTTCATGCCCGTGGAGATGTACGGGTGGGTCTTGGGGTCCACGTCCGGGTTGATGCGGAAGCTTACCTGGGCGACCTTGCCCATGTCGCGGGCCACATCATTGATGCGGATGAGCTCCTGCACGGACTCCACGTTGAACATGAGGATGCCGGCGCGCAGGGCCTGGGCGATCTCCGCGGCCTTTTTGCCCACGCCGGAGTAGACGATGCGCCCGGCCGGAACACCGGCCAGCAGCGCGCGGTACAGCTCGCCACCGGAAACTATGTCCATTCCCGCGCCCATGGAGGCCAGCAGGCGCAGCACGGCGAGGTTGGAGTTGGCCTTTACGGAATAGCAGGTGAGGTGCGGCACCGCGTCAAAGGCCGAGTCAAAGGCCTGGAAGTGGCGTTTGAGCGTGGCCGAGGAATAGATGTACAAGGGACTGCCGTAGCGCTGGACGAGATCCTTCACGCTGACGCCTTCCGCATACAAGGTGCCGTTCTTCATCTCGAAATGATGCATCTGGACGGTACTCCTCTCAGTGTCGGGGATGGTTATTGCGGCGCGGAAATCATGAGTTCCGAGGTGACGTGCTGCAGGGCCGGATAGACGTTGCTGGCAATGATCTGCAGCCGGTAGGTCTTCTTGGGGTCCAGGTCGCAGGCGGTGATGACCAGCCGGTTCATGTCGCGGCGCATCTCCGGCGAGCCGGGGCCATAGAGCCGGGAAATGCGCGGCGTGAAGGGACAGGTGGCGCAGCCGTCGCCCGGCTCGGTGCCGATGGATTCCACCAGCAGGCGCACCCCCTCCAGGTTCTGCCAGGCTCCGGCCAGTTCGCAGTCCACGATGAGGCAGCCCTGGGCGCGCTGCACGTTAACGCTGCGCAGACGAAAGCGGTCCTCGCTCAATTTGGGCGAGGGCCATTCGCGTTTGCCGCAGGACACGACGCCCGCAAGCAGAACGATGAGCAGCATTGCGGCAACGGACCGGAAAGTTTGGCGATGACAAAGGCTCATGAAGGGCTCACGTTCTTTTTCCATTCGTGCAACAGGGTCAGGGCGGCCAGGGGGGACAGGCCGTTCACGTCCATGCGGCGCAGCTCCACCAGAATGGGGTTCTCCGGCTCGGGAGCCTTGGGCTCCTGCGGGGCGGCAACCCCGGGCAGAAAGCTCTGCCGGGCGCTTTGCACCTGGGAGCCGCCGCGTTCATTCTGCGATTTTTCTTCGAGGGATGCAAGGATTTCGCGCGCACGCTGCACCACGGGCTGCGGCACGCCCGCCAGCCGCGCCACCTCGATGCCGTAGCTCTTGTCCGCCGGGCCGGGGATGAGCTTGCGCAGAAAAACGATGTCGCCCTTCCACTCGCGCACGGCGATGTTCATGTTGCGCAGGCCGGGAATGCGGCCTTCCAGCGAGGTGAGTTCGTGGTAGTGCGTGGCGAAAAGCGTGCGGATGCCACCGCGCCCGCGCCGGGAAAGTTCCTCCACCACGGCCCAGGCAAGCGCCAGGCCGTCGAAGGTGCTGGTGCCGCGTCCGATCTCATCCAAGATCACCAGGCTGCGGGAAGTGGCCTGGCGCAGAATGCGCGCGGTCTCCATCATCTCGACCATGAAGGTGCTTTGCCCGCGCGAGAGGTTGTCCGAGGCGCCCACGCGGGAGAACACGCGGTCCACAAGCCCAAGCTTGGCGGCCTGGGCGGGCACGAAAGATCCCAGCTGGGCCAGGATGCTGATGAGCGCGGCCTGACGCAGCACAGTGGACTTGCCCGCCATGTTCGGGCCGGTGATGAGCAGGATGCGCCGGGTTTCGTCGATGCGCAAATCATTGGGAATGTAGCCGGCGGAGCCGGTGGCGGCCTCGACCACGGGATGGCGGCCCTGGGTCACCTCGATTTCGATGCCCTCGTGCAGGGCGGGGCGGTTCCAGTCGTTCACGCGGGCCGCCTCGGCCAGGCCTTGCCAGTAGTCCAGGGCGGCAAGACTGCCAGCCATGAACATAAGCCGGGTGCGCATTTGCGCCACGGTTTCGCGCAATTCGCCGAACAGTTTGTATTCCAGCGATTTGCGTTCCTCCGCCGCGCCTTGCAGGCGGTCCTCAAGCTCTTTCAACTCTTGGGTGATGTAGCGTTCGCAATTCACCAGGGTCTGCTTGCGGATGAAATGTTCGGGCACCTGGCCCTGATAGGCGTGCGAAACCTCGAGGTAGTAGCCGAAGACCCTGTTGAAGCCGAGCTTGAGCTTGGGGATGCCGCAGGTGTCGCGTTCGCGCTCCAGCATTTCCTGGATGCGCGCCTCGCCGTTTTCCGTAAGGCCTATGAGTTCGTCCAGTTCGGCCTTGAAGCCGGGCAGAAACAGGCCGCCATCGGTGGTGGCCAGGGGAGGCGAGTCCACAAAGGCCCGGGCGAGCAAGTCCGTCAGGTCCGCCAGATCGTCCCAGCTTTTGAGCAGGGCGCGCAGCTCGACCGGAGCCGCGGGTTCGGCTTCGTCGGCGGCGGACAGGAGAAGCGCGCGCAGGGCGGGCAGGCGGCGCAGGCTCTCGCGCACGGCCACGAAGTCGCGCGGGGTGGCGCGGGAGAGCGTGATGCGGGTGCTCAGCCGCTCCAGGTCCTGCACGTCCAGCAGGATGCGCCGCAGTTCCTGGCGCAGGCTGTCGCGCTCGAACAAGAAGGCCACCACCTCCTGGGTGCGTTGGATAGGGGCCAGCTCGCGCCAGGGCTGGCGCAGGCGCGACTCCAAGAGCCGACCGCCCATGGGCGTGGCGGTCTTATCCAGCACATGCCACAGGGTGCCGGGGCCGGCCTTGCCATCAAGCCTCCGGAAAATTTCAAGATTGCGCTCCGTCACCTCATCCAGGATCAGGTGCCGCGAAAGATCCAGAGGGCGGAATTCGCCCAGGGGCGGCAGCTCCGTGCGCTGGGTCATGCGCAGATAGGCCAGGAGCGCGCCCAGGGCCCGCACCAGTTCCGGCTTGTCGGCCAGGTCGAGGGTGGCCAGTTCCGGCGCGCCCTGGACCGCGAGCACAGCCGCCGTGGCCGAAGCGAGGTCGAAGGAGCTGGGCGAGGCCATCTGGCTCACCTGTCCCGCCAAGTCGGCGCAGCTTGCGGGAGGCTTTTTGCCATGTGGCAAAATTATCTCGCGCGGGCCGAGCTTCATGGCCCACTGCCAAAGTTCGGATTCGCGCCGCGAAAACAGCCCGCTCCACTGCGCGGTGGAAACATCAACCCAGCCCAGACCGCCCGCGCCCTTGTCGGCGTCCCAGCAAAGGGCGGCAAGGTAATTATGGGCCTTCGCGGTGAGCGAGAGATCCTCGACAACCGTGCCGGGGGTGAGGACGCGAGTGACGGCGCGCTTCACCAGTCCCTTGGCCTGGCGCGGGTCTTCAATCTGGTCGCAGACCGCGATTTTGTAGCCCTTCTCCAAAAGCTGCGCCAGGTAGCCGTTTACCGCGTGGTGCGGCACGCCGCACATGGGAATCTTGGACTCGGAATTGGGGTTGCGCGTGGTGAGGGTGATTTGCAGCTCGCGCGCAGCGATCTGGGCGTCCTCGAAAAACAGCTCGAAAAAGTCGCCCATGCGGAAGAAGAGCAGGGTGTCCGGATGCTCGGCCTTGACCTGCATGTACTGTTCAAACATGGGGGTGAGCTTGGCGTCCATGCGCGGGTCCTTGCGAGCGGGGGCCTAGGAGAATTCCTGGCGGAACAGAATGCTGTGCCAGGAGCGGCAACGGGGACAGATGAAAAAGGTCTTGTCCCAGCGGAACCCGCAGGCCTTGCAGACAAAACGCTTGGATTTGCGCGCATGGCTGACGAAATAGGCCAGTTGGTCGCGCAGGAAGGGTGTCAGCTCCTGATCGGCCAGCACGAGGCTCACCAGTTCAAGCCGCGCCAGCCAGAAGTCAGCGTTGAGCACCAGGGATTTCTCCAGCCAATGCCGGGCGTTGTCGCGGTCGGCTTCAAACAGGCAAAGCTTGGCGCAGTAGAAGCAGACGAGCGCATCGGGTTCCAGGTCCGCAAGCACGGCCACGCAGGCGCGCACAAGCTCCGTGATGGTGGAGGCGCTGAGCGGCAACCCGGGGGCTCCGCCCTCCACGCGCGCAGCGGAGAGCACCTCAAGCAAACCTTCCAGCAGCAGAAAACGCTGGGCCGACGGGATGTTCTTGCAGGCGGCGGTCAGGGTGGTGGAAAGCACGGGGATGTTGGCTGCAAGCGCGCTGTGCACCACGCTGGCCAGCCAGGCCTCCGGCGAGGCCGGGAAAACCTTCAGGGCCTGCTGCACCAGGCGTTCGCCCTGGGCCGCGTCGCCGTTGTGGAAGTGGTCGCTGGCCTGCCGGGCAAGGTAGTGGGCCTGGGCCATGCTGCGATCCACGCGGCCATAGTGCTCGGCGGCGCGCTCGAACTCGCCGCAATCCGCAGCCAGGCGCGCCAGCTCAAGCTGCACTTCCTCGGTGTCGCCCAAAATCCCGGCGGCCTTGGAAAAAGCCTCGTGGGACTTGTCGAGCATGCCGCCACGCCGGAAGTCGCGTCCCAGCTCAAAATAGCTGCGCGCCCGCAACGCGGAATCGAGGCCGGGCCGGTTGATGAGGCTGTTGCGGATGTGGATGGCCCGTTCAATCTCTCCCTGCGACCGGTAGAGGTTGCCAAGGGCTAGATATATTTCAATTGATTCCGGGTTGTTGCGTACTGCTTGCGAGAGCTCTTCAATCGCCGCGCGGGTATCTTGCTGGGTCAGCGGTTCTGGACCGCGCGCGTTATCGGCGCCCGCATGCGGGTGCTTCTTGCGGGCGAGCCGAAAAAGCGCGTTCCAGGGCAAGTGCTTCTCCCGGTTAGAGGCCGGCGGACTGGGAGCCCTGCTGGCCTGCCTGGGCATTTTGGGGCTGGTTCAGGGGAATGGTGCGCAGGGAAAGCGCCTCGTCTTCAAGGGCCGCATACCGGGTGCGCAAGGACTTGAGCTCCAGGCCCAGGCGGATGCGCTCCACCAGCAGGAAAGCCAGGCAGAACAGCGCGCCCAGCAGGAAGCCGCCCAACACCAGCAGATACAACGGCAACGGCAAGGAATACAGGTGCGCGGCCACAATGTTGAACTCAAGCACCACCGAGGTGGACAGGGGCTGGTTGTTCTGCACGAAAAACAGCATGGACACGACAAAAAGCAGCAGTAAAGCTAGAAACTTAAGGTATTTCATGGGAACTCCTCGCTTGTGGCCCAGCTACCCGGCCAGGGCGTCGAAATGGGGCTTCAGGTGCCCGTAGGTGGAGCGCAGGTGCTCCGGAATGACTCTTGTTTCGCTGAAAACGGCCATGAACGAGCTGTCGCCGTTCCAGCGCGGCACGATTTGGAAGTGGATGTGCGCGGCGATGCCGGAACCGGCCGCCTCGCCCAGGTTGAGGCCGGCATTGATGCCGTGCGGCTTGAAGACGTCTTGCAGAATCTGCACGCAGGACTGCAGCAAATCCATGCACTCGTGCGATTCCTCGGGCCGGAGCGCCGTAAGGCAGCTTACATGCCGGTAGGGGGTCACCATGAGGTGCGCATTGTTGTAGGGGTAGCGGTTCATAATGACGTAACTGTGCTTGCCCCTGTGGAGAATAAAGCGCTCCTCATCCTCTCGCGTGTGTTCGGGCACGCAAAACACGCATTCGCTTGGCTTGGGGCCAAGGATGTATTCCATTCGCCAGGGAGCCCACAACACATTCATGATGATGTTCACCTTCTTGAGATATGCGGCCGCACGCAACCGTCCCGTTCTCTTTACCGCGAGGGCCTGCTCAGGGCAAGGCTTTGTCCGGCCATACAGGCGGCAAGATCACCGTGCAACGCACCTTTTTGAAGGGCGGCCCGCCGGGAAACTGCTGGGCTTTGGTGATCGCGCTTACGAACGGAACCCAGCCAGGGAACTGCGGATATTCATCAGACGCTCATGCTCACGCCTTTCGCGCTGCTTGAGCGTGAACGTGGCGTTTCATTCATGATCCATCTGATTACACGCCCAGGAAAAAGAGCACGGTCATGAACAGGAACAACGGCACCAGTATCCCCACTGACCAAGCCATGTAGCCGAAGAAACTCGGCATCTTCACGCCTTGCGATTCGGCGATCGAGCGGACCATGAAGTTCGGGGCGTTGCCGATGTACGAGTTCGCGCCCATGAACACCGAGCCGCAGGAGATCGCGGCCAGAGTCAGGGGCGCCTCGGCCATGAGCCGCGAGGCATCGCCGCCTGCGGTGTTGAAGAACACGAGGTAGGTGGGAGCATTGTCCAGGAAGCTCGAAAGTATTCCCGAAAGCCAGAAATACATGTGGTTTACGGGCACTCCGTCTTTTGTGACCAGGGCGATGATCGGACTGAACGCGCCACGCTCACCGGCCTTCAGCATCTCGATCGCCGGGATCATGGTGACAAAAATTCCGAAAAACAGCTTGGCGACTTCCTCGATGGGTTCCCAGGAGAAATCATTCGCCTTGCGGGTCTCTTTGGCCGTGAACAGTAGGGAGAGCCCGGCCAGAGCCAGCAACAGCACGTCGCGCGCCATGTCCTGCACCTTGAGGTGCAACTGCCCGAGGGGCACTTCAATCTCCGGGTTCCATATGCCGCTCAAAAGCACGGCTCCCACAACGCCGAGCAAGAGCAGGATGTTCACGCCGCCCTCCATGCCCAGGCGGGAACGGCGGCCAGTCTGGGCGGGGTGCTTGGGCGCGCCCTCGCGCGCCAGCAGGCGGGTGTCCACAAGGAAGTAGAGCACAAGCAGCATGACGGAAGCGAAGAGCATCTCTGTAAACAGGTGCGTCGTGGTCCAGAAGAAGCTTACGCCTTTGAGAAAGCCGAGAAACAGCGGCGGGTCGCCCAGCGGGGTGAGTGAACCACCGATATTGGCTACAAGAAAAATGAAGAAGACAATGGTGTGTACCTTGTAGCGGCGGTGCTCGTTGGCGCGCAGCAGCGGACGGATGAGGAGCATGGAGGCCCCTGTGGTGCCCATCAGGCTGGCCAAAAAGGTTCCGACGGTCAGAAGCGCTGTGTTTGAAAGAGGCGTGCCGCCCACGCTTCCGGTGATCCGAACCCCGCCGGAGATGGTGAACAGCGTGAAAAGCAGTATGATGAAAGGCACATAATCAAGCGCAAGGGTGTGCAAAAGCGCATTGAAGGCCAGCGACGGACCATGCTGCACGGCAAAGGGTGCAAGGAACATCAAGGCCCAGCAAAGGGCGATCTTGCCAAAGTGCTCCGACCAGATGATGGGCAAGGTCAACGGCAGAATGGCGATGGAAAGCAGCATGCACAGGAAGGGCAGCGCCCACCAGATCTGCAGCACCGACCAGTCGAACGCCGCACCGGGACCCGAGGCCAGGGCAGGGGACGCGGTGATGCAAAGCAGGAAAAAGCTCCAAAGCGGGGCAACAACCCTTGAGCGACACTTGATCATGAATCCTCCAATGATGGCGAGGAAATGTCGTGAAGTGATCAGGTTCGGATCACGTTCGGTGTGAGGCCAGTCGACGCGGCGGGGGGATGCTCTCAACGGTGCATGGTCATCCTTTGCTGCCTGAAGTTGCGGGAGACTTGAACTCGAAGGCTTCCTTGCGCACGGATTGCGGCGCCACGCCGCACTTGGCCAACTCATCCAGCACGGTCTGCTGCATGGACGGCGGGCCGCAAAGATAGAACGCCGCGTCTTTGGTCACGATGTGCCGCGCCAGGATTTCCTGGTTCAGCCGCCCGTACTCGAAGCGCACGCTTCCGGGCCTGGCGTCGGTGGAGGCTGAGGAGGGCCTGCGCTGCGCCTCGGCCACGCGGCTGAACACATGCACCACGCGCAGGCGCAGAATTCTCGTCAACTCCTCAAGCTCCGCGGCGGCGAAGGCGTCTTCATAAGTCTTGTTGGCCCAGAACAGCACGATGTCATTCTTCGCGCCGGTGTCCTTGAAGTGGCGCAGCACGCTCAAAAACGGAGTGATGCCAACCCCTCCGGCGAGCATGACGATTTCTTTCTGTGAGTCAATGCCGTGGCAGAATTGTCCGAAAGGTCCTGCGCATTGGATTGGGGTGCCGGGCTTGATGTCGGCAATGGTGCTGGTGAACTCCCCGGATTGCTTGATTGTCACGCGGAGTTCTTCGTCTTCTGGGGCACACGAGAGGGTGAAGGGATGCGGTTCGCTCCAGGTGCCGTCGCGCATGACGCGAATGGACGCGAATTGCCCGGCCTCCCGGTTTTGGAAACGCTCCAAAGCCGGGCCTGAGAAGTAGAGGGACGTAGTGTCGTGGTTTTCTTTGTCCACTTTGACGACAGTGAGTTCGTCCTCAGTTTTCGCCATACCCTCTCCCAAAATGCTTGCCCGTTTCTGCTCAGTTGCGCGAATGGCGCACCGGCGCAGTCCGGTTTTCATCATTTCCCTCTGTGCGTAGCGTTTCCATAAGGGTCTTGGCAAGCTCCAGCTGTCTTTCTCTGTTCGTCGCCTGGCCGTCCACCGCGGCGGCGCGCACCTTGCGCAGCACCTTGGCGAACCTTGGTCCGCTTTCCAATCCCAGGGCTTTCAGGTCTGCGCCGTCGATAAGCAGGTCCTGGCTGCGCAACCGAGTAAGATATTGCGAAATATTTTTGCGCATGATCTCGCGGCGGCTCCGTGCCATAAGGAAAAGCACGCCTTCCACCGGCAGGGGGTCGAGGCAGAAGTAGATTTCGCTCAACGTGGAGAGACCTTCCTGCCAGACCATGAGCCGCGCCAGGGCTTCGCCCAGATGATCGCGCAGGGTGAGGAATTCGCGCAGGTCTCGATCGGAGAAGCGCAGGCGCCGGCAGATGTGCTCCAGTTCATCGCGCTCCGCGCCCATGGTCAGCCCCAGCAGGTACAGCCGCCAGGTGTTCACCGGCGGATCGAGGTAGAGCAGGGTGTACCAGTTGTGGACCTTGTGCAGCTCCATGAGAATGCGCTGGCGGTCGGCGTCGAGGTTCAGCTGCGGGTGGATGGTGGCCAGAAGCTTGAGTTCCTGCAACCGGTTCAGGCACTCCAGCACGTTTTCCTCATTGAGGATCAGTTGGAGTTCGTGGGTCAGCCGCGCGCCGGAGAGCTTGGAGAACAGGTTCAGCTGCACGGCGTTCTTGATGAGCCGCAAGGTCTGGCCGTCGATGCGGAAGCTGAAGCGCTGCTCGAAGCGCACGGCCCGAAGGATGCGCGTGGGGTCTTCCACAAAGCTCAACGAATGCAGCACCCGGATGGTCTTTTCCTTGATGTCGCGTTGGGCGCCGAAAAAATCCATGATTTGGCCGAAGTGGCCGGGGCTTAAGTTCAGGGCCAGGGCGTTCACCGTGAAGTCGCGGCGGTACAGGTCCATCTTGATGGACGAGAGCTCCACGGTGGGCAGGGCCGTTGGGTACTCATAGTACTCCAGGCGCGCGGTGGCCACGTCGATGCGCTGGCCGTCCGGAAAGACCACAACGGCGGTCTTGAACTTCTGGTGCTCCTTCACCCGCCCTTGCCTGGCCTTGGCCAGCTCCCTGGCGAAATGGATGCCGTCGCCTTCCACCACGAGATCGATGTCCAGGTTGGGGCGACCCAGCAGGATGTCCCGCACAAAGCCGCCCACGGCATAGATTTTAAAGCCCAACTCCTGGGCCAGCAGCCCGGCCTGCTCCAACAACGCCAGGATGGATCCGGGCAGACGGGTGCGCATGACCGCGCGGATGTTCCGGTCGCGCTTGGGGTCGGGCAGCATGGCCTCGGGGATGCGCGCCGATTCCTCCACCAGCAGGTTCACCAGATCCGTGCGGGTTATGACGCCGACGACGTTTTCATCCTCCACCACCGGCAACAGGCGCTGGCGTTTGCCGATGACGATCTCCATGACCTTGTGAAGATCGGCGCTGGGAGGCACTTTGGCGAAGTCCGTGAGCATGTATTCCGCCAGCGGAACATCGTTCAAGCCATGTGCCACGGCCTTGTCCGCGATTCTGTGCTCCACCACGCCCACGCAGCGCATGCTGCCCGGGGCCACGACAACCACGCCCTTGAGTCCGAAACGGGTCATGAACTCGGAGGCCGCGGCCATGCTGCTGTTGGACTCGATGGTCATGGGCGGCTTGGACATAAGCGTGGCGGCCACGATTTGCGGATTGATGTGGGAGTAGAGCAGGGCGAGCAGTTCGTCGCGCACCTCGCTCAGGGTCTTGTCCTTCACCGTGGCCGAGGCCGCGTAGCCATGGCCGCCGCCGCCAAAGAACGAGCAGATGAAGCCCACATTGACGTCGCTGGAACGCGAACGCGCAACGATGTGGATGCGGTCGCCCATGCGGCCCAGGGCGAACAGCACGCGGATGTTTTCCATGTCGATGAATTTGTGAACCAGATAAGCGAAATCGCTCACGAACTCCTCGGTGCTCACCTCGGCCACAACCACTTCGATGCCGTGGAAGTCGTGGGACTTGGCCGACTCGATGAGTTCGGAGAGCACGCGGATCTGCTCGGAGGAAAGATCGCGGGCCAGCAGGTCGGAAATGACGCCCAGATCCATGCCGTGTTGGCGCAGCCAGGCCGCTGCGGTGAAATCCTCGGTGGTGGTGGAGTTGAAGGTGAAGGAGCCGGTGTCCTCGAAGATGCCCAGACCCAGCACCGTCGCCTCCTCAATGCTGGGTTCAAGGCCCCGCTTCATGAGCTCGTGGATGATGATGGTGGTGGTGGAGCCCCAGTTGACGACGCGAGAATATTCCGCCGGGACGTCCTCTTCGGTATCCGGGTGGTGGTCGAAAACGTGGATGCGGATGCCGGGCTTGTCGAGCAGGGCCTTCACGTGGGAAACGCGCGATTCCTGGCGCGTGTCCACGATGACCAGCAACTCGACATCCGAGGGATCGATGTCCTTGAATGACTTGAAATTGAAGAGATACGTGGTGCTCTGGATGAAGTAGTTGCGCAGGTTTTTTTCCTGGCTGCCGGGAAAAATGAGCACGGCGTCCGGGTATAACCGGTTGGCCGCTATCATGGCTGCGAGGGCGTCGAAATCCGCGTTGGCGTGGGCCGTTATGACGGTTTTCGGTCGCAGGCGGGCCGGGGCTGCGTTCATTGCTTGGCTCCTGTGCGGCGGGGTTTTGTGGCGGCAAAAGCCGTGGAGCGGGGGTGGAACTGCTCATGGATGCGCATGAGCCGGCCGGACTGGATGTGCGTGTAGATCTCGGTTGCGTTGATGGCCGCGTGGCCCAGAAGCAGCTGCACTGTGCGCAGGTCTGCGCCGCCTTCCAGAAGATGCGTGGCGAAGGTGTGCCGGAAGGTGTGCGGCGAGATGCTGCGGCGGATGCCAGCGGCTTCGGCGTAGCGCTTGATGAGCTTCCACACGCCCTGGCGCGTCAGGCCCTTGCCCGAGCGGTTCAGAAACAGGTGCTGGGTCATGGGCTTGAACGCCTGGCGTTTGAAGTCCAGATAGTCGCACAGCAGGCGCTGGGCCGCGTAGTGGATGGGCACCAGCCGTTCTTTGGAGCGTTTGCCAAACACGCGCAAAATGCCGGTTTGCGGGTCGAAGTCGCCCAGCACCAGGCCTATGAGCTCTGAAATGCGCAAGCCCGCAGCGTAGAGCAGTTCCAGCATCACGCGGTCGCGCAAGCCAAGGTCTGTGCCGGGGTCGGGCATGTCGAGCAGGCAGTCCATTTCCGCGCGGGTAAGAAACTCCGGCAGTTGGTCTGGCAGCTTGGGGCTCTCCAGCAGGGCGGCCGGATCATCATCCAAGAGCCGCGCCTGCACGGCGAAGGCGAACAGGCCGCGCACGGTGGACAGGTGCCGGGCCAGGCTGGTGGCGGCCAGCTTTTTGGCGCGCAGATGCGTAAGGTACAGAAACAGGTGGCGCCCGGTGCAGGCGTCCAGGCGGACGTCCAGGCCGTCGAGAAAGCCGAGCAGGGCGGCGATATCCGCGCTGTAGGCCCCCAAAGTGTTTTCCGAAAGCCCGCGCTCCACCGTCAGGTGTTCCAGGTACCTGTCCGCGATGGGGTGCGACAGGGGCGGCGTAGTTCCTTCGGCTGTGCTGTTCATCAGATCATCACCGGCGGTAGAGGAACGCCAAGGGTTGCGCGCGTACGGTGAACATCGAGGACACCATTTGGCCTTGCATGACCTGTTTGCTCTAAACTTTTTCTTGTGTTTCGGCAAGGCTGGCACCCGCCGCGCAAAGGCCGGGAGCTTTCGCCCTGGGAGCAAGGCTCGATTGACAGCGCAGGGCGCTGGCATTACACAGGCGTTTCCATTTGCACCATAAGGAGCCGCTCATGTCCGAATTTCAGCTTGCACAGCGTCTGGCGAACCTGCCGCCGTATCTGTTCGCCGCCATCGACAAGGCCAAGGAAGAAGTCCGCGCCAAGGGCATGGACATCATCAGCCTCGGCATCGGCGACCCCGACCTGCCCACCCCGAACTTCATCATAGACGCCCTGTGCGCCGCCGCGAAAAATCCGGCGAACCACCAGTACCCGTCCTACGTCGGATTGTTCACCTTCCGCAAGGCCGTGGCCGACTGGTACAAGCGCCGCTTCAACGTCGATCTGGACCCGGACAACGAGGTCGTGAGCCTCATCGGCTCCAAAGAGGGCATTGCGCATTTTCCGCTGGCCTTTGTGAACCCCGGCGACCTGGTGCTCATCGCCACGCCGAACTATCCCGTATACGGCGTGACCACCGAGTTCGTGGGCGGCGTTCCCTTGTACCTGCCCCTGACCGACGAGAACAACTTCCTGCCGGACCTGGACGCCATCGACAACGACACCTGGAAGCGCGCCAAGGCCATCTACGTCAACTACCCGAACAATCCCACGGCGGCCACGGCCCCGCGCTCGTTCTACGAAAAGCTCATCGAGAAGGCGCTGGAGTTCAACGTCATCGTGGTGCACGACGCCGCCTACACCGAGATGTATTTCGACGAGGCCAAAAAGCCCTTGTCGATTCTTGAAATTCCCGGCGGACGCGACGTGGCCATCGAGTTCCACTCCCTGTCCAAGACCTACAACATGACCGGCTGGCGCATCGGCATGGCCGTTGGCAACGCCTCGCTGGTCAAGGGCCTGGGCAAGGTCAAGGAGAACATGGACTCCGGCATCTTCCAGGCCGTGCAAGAGGCGGGCATAGTGGCCTTGAATCAGGGCGACGCCTACGGCGCGGAGCTGCGCAAGATCTATAAGGAACGCCGCGACGTGGTGGTGACCGCTCTGCACAAGGCCGGCATTTCCTGCCGCGTGCCCGATGCCACCTTCTATGTCTGGTCCAAGGTGCCCCAGGGCATCTCCTCTCAGGATTTCGTCACCCGCGTGCTTATGCAGACGGGTGTGGTGACCACCCCGGGCAATGGCTTCGGCACTCCGGGCGAGGGCTATTTCCGCATCTCGCTCACTGTGAACACGGATCTTCTGAAGGAGGCGGTGTTACGGATTTCCCAACTCTAGACGCATACATTTCCCTGGGCTCCAACCAGGGCGATGCAGAGGCGAATCTCGAAGAGGCGCTCCAGCGGCTTGAGCACTATGGCAACGACCTGGTGTTCGATGTCCAGTCGCCCATTTATAAAACAGAACCGCAGGGCTTGAAGGATCAGCCGTGGTTCTACAACTGCATGGTGCGCCTTAAGGCCACATCGGACATCTGGGCGCCGGAAGGGCTTTTGTCCACGCTGCAGGCTGTGGAGGCTCAGATGGGCCGCATCCGCGGCGAGGTTACGGGCGGCCCCAGGGTCATCGACCTGGACCTGGTCTTGTTCGGCGATGTGGTCATGGACAGCGAATACCTGACGCTGCCGCATCCTCGCATGCTTGAGCGGGCCTTTGTGCTGGTGCCCCTGCGCGACATTGCGCCCGGCCTGGTGCTCCCGGACGGCAGGACTGTCGACCAGGTGCTTGCCGGCCTTAGCTATAGCCTGGATGGCCGCACAATCAGCCAAAAATAGGGCAGTTCGCCCCCAATGACGGGCAGTTCAAAGAGGATAGCCACATGATGAGCGTAACCAAGCTTCTTATCCTTGCCATTTGCGCCTTTGTGGTCTGGAAGCTTTTTGTCGGAGACAAACGCTGGAAAGAGGGCAAAACCAAGGAGAAATCCGAGGATCTTGTCGCCTCCGGCGAGATGGTGAAGGACCCCGTGTGCGGCGCCTACGTGTCCAAGAACAGTGACATCCGCGTGCGCCAGGGCGATGTGGTGCTCAATTTCTGCTCCTACGACTGCCGCGAGAAATATCTCAAGCGTCTTGAGGACCAGAGCGGGAACGGTCAGGCCTAAACGCGTACAGGCGGGGGAACACCAGCCAGGCACGACTGGGCGGAGGGACCTGATGAAGATTTTCCTCGACAGCGCCAATATCGAACACATCCGGCAGGCCAACACCCTTGGGGTTATTGAGGGTGTCACCACCAATCCGAGCCTTTTGTCCAAGGAAAAGGGCGATTGGAAGAAGATCATCCGCCACATCTGCAAGGAAATCGACGGTCCAGTCAGCGTGGAGGTCCTCGCCACCGAATCTGCGGCCATGCTGGCCGAGGCGCGCGAGTTGGTGAAGCTCGGTCCGAACATCGTGGTCAAGGTGCCGACGACCATCGAAGGGCTCAAAACCATTAAAGAATTGCATCAGCGCGGGGTTGAAACCAACGCGACGCTGATCTTCTCGCCCAATCAGGCGCTGCTGGCCGCCAAGGCCGGCGCCGCCTTCGTCAGCCCCTTCGTTGGGCGGCTCGACGACATTGGGCAAGACGGCATGCAGGTCGTTCAGGATCTTATGACCGTGTTCCGCAATTATGATCTGCCTGCGCAGGTCTTGGCCGCGAGCATCCGCCACACGAATCATTTCTTCCAAGCTTCGTTGCTTGGGGCAGACGCCGTGACCGTTCCGCTCAGTGTTCTTTTGGATCTGATCAAGCACCCACTGACAGACATCGGTCTGGCCAAGTTCCTAGCCGACTGGTCAACACCTTAAATGACGGCGGCAAACACGCTGACCGGGTCTCTTTTTGTAGACCACGTTGTCTCATAATGTAAATTATGTAAACTTTGAGACATGCATCAGGCCACCCCCTTTCTTCCCAGTTCCGGCACGCCTGATGGCCCAAGAACCTCTGGCCGTTCTGCCCGTAATCCAGAACGCACAAATGATTGAGGCTTTTGCTGATGAATATGCATTCCGGCTGTGCCAACGTATCCCGTGTGTTCGTGGGCTCGCTGCTCCTGGCCTCGCTGTTCCTGCTTCCCGATGGCGGCCTTGCGGCCCCTCAAAAGAAGCCGCTCCCCAAGAAATCCGCCGCCGCCAAGCCGACAACGCCCCCGCAGCCCGCGTCTTCCGACCCGGCCTACGAGCAATGGCTCAAGAAGTTCGGCGCTTACGACCGCATCGTTCAACCCGAGGATGCGGCTGCGGACGACACCGGCGCAACCACTCTGAAGCGCGCCCAGGGGCTGCTCATGCAGGGCTCGCCCCAACAGGCCCTGTCGGTCATCGAAGGCCAGCAGGCCTATGACGATCCCGCGCTGGAGACGCAACGGCTTTGGCTTGGCGGCAACGCTTTTCGCTCCCTCGGCGATCCCTATAAGGCAGTGATCTGGTACAGCCACGCGGCCAAGCTCATGAACGCCAAGCAGCTCAAGGCCAAGCTCACCTCCGAGCAAGGCCTCGAGGCCCTGTGGATCGATGTGTGGCGGCGCCAGTTCTGGGCCTTCGTGGGCAATCCGTCCTCCTCGCGCGACGCCCTGGAGGTTACCCTGCGCACCCTTTTGGGCCAGGCTGAAACCGCCTGGGGCGCGGAAAACTTCTGGCTCAAGTCCAAAGAAGCGCTCGCTTTGGCCACCAGCGGGGACACCAAGCCTGCCGCCGCACCGGAAAAACCCGGCAAAGATGGCCCGTTACAGGTCAGCCCCGCCGACCGGCAGCACATCGCCCAGGCCGTGGCCGCCGCAAGCATTGAGGATTACAGCCGCGCCAAGGGCTTCCTGGCGGAGGTTACCGAGCCCGCCCTGCGCGATTTTTGGACCGCGTTTTTCATCTTCCTGGACAAGGGCAAGGCCCCGGACGCCAAGTCCCTCGGCGCTGCGGGGTACGCCAAGGCGGCCGGGTTCTGGAACGCCAATCTGCTGGCCCCTTATGCCGCGAACCGCGACGAATGGCTGCTTGGCAGCCGCGCTTCATCCTGGACGAAGTTCAAGACCAACCTGACGCAGCTTTCCAAGACCGAGGCCCAGGAGGCGGTGGACAAGGAGCTGCAATCCTTGCTCCTTTCCGACGAGATGTCGAATCTCCTGCGCTCCCTCAAGTTCGTTCTCACCCTTGAGGATGGCAACCTGGACGCCGCCCGCGAGCTGTGGGATGGCCTGGACAAGCGCAAACTGCCCATCACCTTGCGTCTTTCGGGAGCGCTGGTGTTCCAGGAGGAGCTTAAAACACTGCTGCCCCAGGAAATCGGCGCTGCGGCGAAGCTCTCCCCTGCCCTTTCGGCCCTGCTGGCCGCAGGCGGCACGGGGTCCCCTCTGGCGGGCGAATCACCATTTTGGACCAAGATGGAGGTTGGCCGCTCGAGCAACGTCAATAAAATCTACCCATTGGACAGGCTGCTGGTGCTGGCGGACTGGCAGGCCCGCTGGATTGCCGGCCCCACACCGGAGCTTGCGCGCCGCTCGGCATTCCTTTTTCCGGATACCTCATACGGGTATGACTGCCTCTTGTTCCTGGCGAAGGGGGCTGTGGAAAACCGCTCCTTCCAGCTCGCCTCCGCCTATCTGTCACGTATGTCGCCTTTGTCGGTTAGCAAAAAGCAGCAGGCCGCCCGTCTGTCCCTCAAGGCGAAAATGGAGCGTGACAGCGGCAAGGACGAGGAGGCCCTGGCGACGTTCCAGGAACTTCTCAAGCTTGATGTGGACATGGAACCCAAGGCCCGCCTGGATATGGCCACCTTCCTGCAACTTAAAAACGACTTCGAGGGCGGACGCAAGGAGCTGCTGATCCTTTGGGAACAGCACGACAAGCTTCCTCGGCCCATGCAGGCCGAAGTGCTATTCTGGCTGGGCGAGGGCGAACATTCCCTGCGCAACTATGACGCGGCACTGGATTATTATCTCCGCCTGGCCTATCAGTACCCGCAGGAACCCATGTGGCCCACAGTGGCCATGTACCGCTCGGCCATGATTTACGAGATCAAAGGCAGCTTTGAAACAGCCAAGAAGCTCCTGAATTCTGTCATCGCCACAGCGGACACCAAAGAGGCCAAGGAGGCCGCCCGGAACCGGCTGACCGCCCTGGAGGCCAAAGCAGGCAAGCCGACCACCAAGGAAAGCGGCGAGCCTGTTTACCCGTTTTAGCGCACAATCGTCCCACACATTGAGGAGAACTCTACATGGCCGAGGATTTTCGCAGTTTGCTCAAGGAAGACATGAGGAATTCTGAAACCGGCGAGCGCTGGTTCGAGGACTTTGAGATCGGCAACGTCTTCTTCTTTTCCGTCCAGGCCAGTTCCCTGCACGGGAGTACGCCTGCCGCCCTTTTGGACGATGTCATGGCCTACGAGACCTTCCAGGTCACCGTGCAGTCCAAGCACGGCGTATTCGCCCACGGCAAGCGCGGCGCCTGGCAGCACCTTGAGACCAAGACCTGGTGGCCGCTTTTCGAGGCCGACTCGCCCATCATCTATATGGCGGAGAACGTGCCCGTGGCGACGGTTCAGCAGATTTACGAGGATTTGCTGGCCTGCGTGGAAGCGCACCCGGAGATGACCACCAAGAAATGCCAGCGGTCGCTTGCGGCCTGCTAGGCCGGCGCAGCAAGAAAAAGAAGACTGAGGCGTTCCGGTTGTGGACGCCTCAGGGCTGGGCGGTGTCGACCTTTGCGGCAGGAGACTTGTCGCGTGCGAGCACATGCCTGCCCGCGGCCAGAAACAGGCCAAAGCCCAGGGTCACGGCCACAATGCGCACGAGGCGTCCCGTATCCCCGTCGAGCATGAACCCGCCGGTGAGCTGGCCGAGGTAGGCGAACACGAGGCACAACGGCGCAGAAAAGGCGAAAGTCCCCCAGGCGTAGGTCCACAGCCGCAGGGATGTGAGGCCGAGCAGGAAGTTCACCACGCTGGTGGGCACGGCGGGGTTTAACCGCACAAAGGCCACCACCTTCCACGGCCCGTTTTCCAGGCTGGCGCAAAGCCGCTGCAAAAGCCGGGAGTTGAAGCCACGGGCAAAGGGTTGACCAAAGGCGGAGCGCGCGAACACAAAGGCCAGGATGGCCCCAAGCGTGCTGCCCAGCAGCGCGTACAGCCCCCCGAAGGCCGCCCCCCAAAGCACCCCCGCGCCGATGTTCAGGGGCAGAGTGGGCAGCATGAACAGCATGGCCAGGGCGTACACGCCCATGAAAACGAGCGGAGCCAGGATGGGGTGGGCCTTGGCGGCCTCTATGACGCCGCTGGACGTCAGCATGTTCTGATCCCACAGCCGCCAGGCGATGCAGGCCACACCGGCAAAAAGCAGGACGAGCACGACGCGGCGCACGGCACTGAAGCCGGTCCGCTTGTTTTTATCCGGAATGGTGGGCTGCGTTGAAGTCATTTGATCCTGGCGCTGGAAAATTTGCAGAGAAAAGCCGAGGCTGTGCCTTGCAGCCGTGTTGCACGCGGCGTCGTAGTCCTATACCAACACCCTCTGATTCGTAAAGCCTGGAGATATTCCGGGCGCGGCGATCCCGCACAAAAGGTGCCAAGGACCAGACTTCATGGCGATACCGCGTTGCACGCTCCGGCCCGACCAACGGGACATTCTGCTGCTGCTGACCCTGGCGCTCTTGTGTTATGCGGACAAGATTCTGCTGGGGCCCTTCGCATCCGTCGATATTTATGACAGCCTGGAAGCCCACTACGCCCATTTTCAAGCCATGTGGCGGCTTTGGACTGAGTTCGGGCCTTTCAGCTGGTATCCCTTCCACGCGGGCGGCGTGCCGAGCTTCGTCGGCCAGCACCCGCCCTGGCATCCGGCTGTGTTTCTGGCCGGTGTGCTGCCTCTTTGGCTGCTTTCACTTGTGTGGAACCTGGGGCAGATGTTTCTGGCCGGGTATGGCATGTACCGGTTTCTGCCGCTGCTTCTGGGCACATCGCGCCGTAGCTCTTTCATCGTCGCCGTGCTGCATTCCCTCACCTGGATCAGCGGCAATGTGCACTTCGTCATGCCCTATGTCTTTCCAGCGCTCTTTGTCTGGTGCGTGGAACTGTTCCGGCGCGATACCACCCGCCGGGCCAAGATCGCGGCGGCAAGCCTCATCGTTTTGACGAGCCTGTTCTCCTTCCCGGTGCTCACCCTGCCGCACTTTCCCATATTGCACTTGGCGCTGGTTCTGTTTTTGGGGCGGCATTTACCGGATTTTCGCCGCCAGGTGGCCGGGGTCTTCCTCATCTGGACCGGCTACGTGCTGCTCTATCTGCCCTTTATCACCAGTCTCTTTCTGTACATTCCCTACACGCAGCGCGACTGGGACTTCCGGTATCCCGGCCTTGGTCCGGCGCTTCTTGACTATTTACGCTGGTTGCGGGGGCGATTGGCCGATCAGCAACTGATCACGCTTCTGCTTCTCGGGCTGCCGCTGCTGCGCCGTCGGACCTTGCGCATTTGCTACGCCCTCATCGCCGTGATGCTTCTTGTGGCCGGGGTCTTCACCAGTGAACTCAAAGGGTTGTTCCAAAACAGCTTCCTGCTCAAGATGGATCTGTTCATGTTCGCCACCTGCCTGGGCATTGTGGGGGCCATGATAGCCGCCCAGGTATTGGACGCCCTGACTGATGCAAAGACGGGCATCCGCTGGCTTTGGGTGCTGGCGGTGGTGGCCGTGCTTCCGCTCCTGGGCGCGGCGCACAAGGTGCTGGCCTATTGCGCCATTCTGGGCGCCGCACTCGCAGCCGTGTCCCTCATGCGCGCCAGCGGGGGCCAATCTCAATTAAATTCGAAGCGTTGGGCAATCGCCCTGGCCGTGTGCCTGGCGGCCACGGGCATGCTCGTGCGCCAGCAGTTCATGACCAGTTCGCTGTTTGCGCCCTATGCACAAGGAATGTTTGGACATCCGGACCTGGCGGCCCTGGCGGTCCAGGGCCGGACCGAGCCGTTCCGCGTGGCCTGCGTGGATGTGCATCCAGTGGTGGCGCAGAATTTGGGGCTGGACACGGTGGGCGGCAAGTCCCCATTGTTCAACAAATACTATAAGGAATTCGTGCGCGAGGCCATCCGGCCGCAGTTCAGCACCCCGGCCCAGACGCTGGCTTTCGACAACATCTGGCGGCAGCTCTACCTGACGCGCCTTCAGGCAGACCTGGACCAGCGTTCTTGGACCTTGGCCAAGGCTCCGTCACGTTCGGCGGCAGATTTCAATTGGGACGCCCTGCGCGCCCTGAACGTGACTCATGTCATCGCCAGCCGGGAAATGGCGGGCATGGAGGATATCGCCGCCGCGCCAACGCTTTCTCCCGGCTACGGCGACAGCTCCGCCGTGCTGAAGCGCCTGGGCCTGCGGGACCGGTACGCCCTGCCCCTGTATGTTTATGAGCTCAAAGATCCGCTGCCGCGCGTGTATCTGGCCGACCCGGTTTCCCGCGACACCCGCGCCGAGGTGTTGGCATCATTGGGACAGGCGAACCTGAAGGAATTCCACAACCGCGTGTTCCTGGCGCGGGAGGACCTGGCCGGTTTCCCGCCCCAGCCGGTGCTGAAACGCTATGCCCCTGATGGCGACGCGCCCATCGGCGAGGCGCACATCGTGTCCTGGTCACCGGACCGCATCCGCATCGCGGGCATGGCCGAGCGCCCGTGCATGCTGGTGGCGGCCAACAATTTTGATCCGCACTGGAAGGCCGTGCTCGCGGACGGCACATCCCTCCCGACCTTCCGCGCCAATCACGCCTTTCAGGGCGTGGCCATCAGCCAGGCCGGCCCCTTCCAACTGGACCTGACCTACGCCAACCCGCTCATCTGGTGGCTCAATCTGGCCTCGCTTTTTGGCCTGGGGCTGATGTTCAGCGGCGCGGCCTGGGGGCCCCGTGCGCAAGCCGCCGGGCAGACGATCACCCCGGAACCACCGGCCCTGGCCACTCTGTCCTGGCGCGCCAGCATGCTTGCCGGTGTCATCAGCGCCGCCATTTGGGCCGCGGCCTTCGCGCTTTTCGTCATGGGCCGGCAAAAGGGGGCGCAGGCCGAATCGTTCCCCTACGCGCTGGCGACCATTCCCGTGCTTGGCGTGCTGGTGGCCTGCTGGACCAGGAGTTTTCTGCGCCGTTTCTGATGCGCCAAGTGTTTTGTCATAACGCAAAACGGCCGCTCTGCGAACAGGGCGGCCGTTTAAACGTTCTATGAAGCGGAAGGTTCTTGGCTACTTCCACCAGAACAGTTCCCGCAGGAACTGGAAGTAGTAGGCCGCACCCCAGCGCAGCACCTGCAGCTTGCGTTCGCCGCCGATGCGCGGGGGCTCGTCGCCGGGGATCTCGGCAATTTTGAGCTTGCGCTTGGCCGCGCGGCAGGAAAGAAGAGGCTCCCAGCTGATCTTGGTGCCGAAAAGCTTTTCCGGCAAGGCGTGGGCAGAGTCGCCCATGAGCTCCAGATCGTACACCAACCGCTTTTTGTACGCGCGGTAGATAACCATGACGTCGGTGTAGTGGCCGCCGTGCAGCACATTCACCGTCTTGGTGAACAGCCAGTTGCCAAAGGCGGTGACGATGTCGTCGTCCGCGCTTTTGGCCGGGCCGAGGTAGCGCGAGGCGATGACCATGTCGTAGCCTTCCTTCATCTTGGCGATGAGGTCGGGCAACAGCTCGGCCACGGAGTTGCCGTCTGGACTGAAGGTGACGATGACGTCGCCCTCGACCAGAGGCATGACTTCCTCATAGGCGTGGCGAAATCCGCGTTTTTGCTGCACGTAGACCTGATAGCCCTGCTCTCGGGCCCATTCGATGGTGCCATCCTTGGAGCCGCCGTCCACCACGATGATCTGGTCGACCCACTCACGCTTGATGCTCGGCATGATTGCCTTCATGCCTTCGATTTCATTGAGTGTCATGACCAGCAGTGTCGTCTTCATAGTGGCTCTCTGTCAGGGATTGGCTGCCCGGATGGGCGTGGGAAAGCTATATGACAGCGTGGTGCCTGTCCATGCTTTTCTCGGACATCTCGATGATGTGGCGCATGGTGACCTCGCCGAATTTGGCGCGGATCATGTCCAGGTAGCGCGGGTTCTTGTAATAGGTGTCAAAGGCGTAGTCGCGGAAGCCCAGCACCTGTCCGCCGGAGAGGTATTTGGTGGGCAGGGGCAAACAGTCGCGGCTATATTGCGAGAACCCGTTCCAACTGGCAGGCAGGGGCAGGTTCGCTGCCACGGCGTCGTCGTACAGCTTGGAGCCGGGGTAAGCCATGGCCGAGTAGATGTTGGACCACTCGGCGTTGATTTCCTGCATCAGCGAGAGCGTCTCCTGCATGGAGTCGTAGTCGTCCTCCGGCAGGCCGAAGATGAAATTGGCGCAAATGTGCTGGTCCTGCGCGTAGGTCATTTGCACCACGCGCATGACCTGATCGAGCTTGTAGCCTTTGGTCACATCCTCAATGACGCGCTTGCTGCCGGACTCGAATCCATAGGCGATCCAGTTGACGCCGGCCTTCTTCATGGCCTCCAGCATGCGCTCGGAAACGGTGTTCACGCGTGCATACGCCCAGAAGTTCAGGTCGTAGCCGCGCTCGGCGATGCGCCCGCAGAGCTCCAGCACGCGCTTTTCGTTCACGGCGAAGAGTTCGTCCATGATCTTGATGTTGCGCACGCCGTACTTCGTCACCAGAAAGTCCAGCTCGGCCATGACGGCGTCCACCCCGCGCGAGCGCAGGCGGTGTTCGCCAAACAGCGCGTTGATGCAGCAGAACGAGCAATTGTACGGGCAGCCCAGGCTGGTGTAGAGCGTGGCGTAGGGCTGACGCCGGGTAACGTTGTCGAAGCAGTGCCAGTTGTGGGCGCGGTAGCGCTCCATGGGCAGCAGGTCCCAGGCGGGCATGGGCAAAGTGTCCAGATCGGCCCACATCTGCGGCATGGACGCGGGCACGATTTGGCCCTGTTCGCGCCACCACAGGCCGGGAATGCCCTTGAACGAGTCCGCGCCGGCCTTCAGGGCCTCGAGGAGCGGCGGCAGGGTGCGCAGGCCCTCGCCCTGAATGACGAAGTCCGCGGCTTCCTCGCGCAGGGAGCGCTCCGGCAGGGCGCTGATGTGCAGTCCGGTGAGGCACACGGCCAGCTCCGGAGAAAGCTCCTTGATGCGGGTTGTGATGGCGCCGACCCCGGTCATATTCATGGTGGAGGCGGAAGGATTGTGCCCGGAGGCCATCACCGCCGTGAGCAGCGCGCCCCGGTCCACGGCGGCCTTCGCCGTCTCCTCCCAGCCCAGGCCGTCGGTCTCGGCGTCCAGAATCTCCACGCCGTAGCCTTGCTGGCGCAGGTACCCGGCCAGAATGGCCGCCCACAGGGGCGGTTCGATGGCCGTCAGGGAATAGTCGGACAGGCTGCCGTAGATCTGCTTCTGGCTGCCGGGCTTGATGAACAGGACGTCTAGCCTGCGGGACATGTCGCTCCCCTACCCTTCCACCGAGTTCAGCACGTCGCAAAGTTCGTGGATGCGCTCCGCCGCCAGGGTGGGGTAATTGCCAATGTAGTAGCCGAAGAAATGGATGTGCTCCACTTCCGGGTAGTTGGCGTAGGCGCCAGCCGGCACGATGCCCTTGAGGTAGGGCTGGCGCAACTGGTTGCCGCCGCCCGCGCTGCCGCGCCGGAACTCGATGCCGTTCTCGCGCATTTTTGCTTCCAGCCGTGTGCGCAGGGCCTCGTCGGGCTTGTTCAGCACCAGGTTGAAGGCGTAGTTGCAACTGCCCTCAAGGTCGAAATCCGTGCGGTATTTCCCCGGGTCGATCAATTTCAAAAAAAGCTCAAAATTTTCACGACGGCGGTCGTTGCAGGAATCCAGGCGTTTGAGCTGGCTTCTGCCCAGCACGGCGTTGATCTCGGTACTGCGCACATTGAAGGCGGGAAAGGCGAAGATGAAGTCCGGCGAGAGCTCCGGGTTCTCTGCCGCATAGCGGGCCTTGGTGTCCGGGTTTTCGGCCTCGCGCACCATGCCGTGGGAGCGGAACATGCGGATGGCGTCGTAGAACGCGTCGTCGTTGGTGCAGACCATGCCGCCCTCGACGGTGCTCATGTGATGCGCGAAGTAGAACGAGAAGTTGGAAGCCAAGCCGAAGGAACCCAGGCGACGGCCCTTGAAGGTGGCCCCGTGGGATTCGCAGACGTCCTCGATGAGCGGGATGTTGCGGCGCTTCAGCTCGTCCAGCAGCCGGTCGGACAGGCCGTTGAAGCCCTGTACGTAGGTCAGAAACACCGCGCGGGTCTTGTCGGAAAGTTTGCCGATGACCTGGTCTTCGTCCATGCACAAATTACGCGGGTTGATGTCCACGAACACGGGCGTGAAGCCGTTCTGCAGCACAGAGGCGATATCGGACACCCAGGTGAGGGTGGGCACGATGACCTCGCCCCCGCCATACAAATGCTTCAGCGCGCCCAGGGTGATGAGGTTGGCCGAGGCGCCGGAGTTCACGAACACGCTGTGCTTCACGCCCACCCAGGCCGACCACTCGCGCTCCAGGGCGCGCACGTTTTCCGACTGGGTGAGGCGCGGCATGCCCTGCAAAAACTCGATGAGAACGTCCAGGTCCTGACGGGTGACGTTATCTTCCATCAACGGCCATTTGAAACCCATGGCAACCTCTCGAATAAATTGAAAGATTATTTCTGGTTCAGGTACCAGTCAAAGGTGCGGGCAAGTCCTTCGGCAAATGCCACCTTGGGCGACCAGCCCAGGCCCGCCAGGCGCGTGGAGTCCAGCACCTTCACCGGCATGCCGTCGGGCTTGGACGTGTCATAAGCCAGGTTTCCGGCGTACCCCGTTATATCCTTGAGCATTTGCGCCAGCTCGGCGATGGACACGGCCACGCCGGAGCCGATGTTCAGCGGCCCTTCCCAACTGTGCCCCTGCATGAGGAACACCGCGGCGTCGGCCACGTCGTCCACGTACAAGAATTCACGCCGGGCCTTGCCCGTGCCCCAGATGGAGAGCTCGGCCTCGCCGGCGGCCTTGGCCGCGCGCATGCGTGCCATGAGCGCGCCCACCACGTGGGAATTCTCGGGGCTGAAGTCGTCGCCAGGGCCAAAATAATTGGTGGGCACCGCGATGTTGAAGTCCGCGCCATGCTGCTGGCGGATGGCCCGGCACAGCTCAAGACCCGCCAACTTGGACACGGCGTAGGCCAGGTTCGTGGGCTCCAGGGGCGAGGCGTACATGCTGTCCTCGCGGATGGGCTGGGCCGCGTTTTTGGGATATACGCACGAGCTGGCGAGATAGAGCAGCTTTTTCGCGCCGCATCGGTGCGCCGCGTGGATGACGTGGGTGGCGCAGAGCAGATTGTCCAGGATGAGGTCCGCCGGGGCGCGGCGGTTGAGCCCAATGCCGCCCGCCTTGCCTGCTGCGTAAACCACCCAGTCCGGGCGCTCGGCCTCGAAAAAGGCGTCCACGGCGCGCTGGTCGCGCAGGTCCGGTTCAGCGGGTCCGGCACCGGCAAAGGCGCCCTGCCCCGCTGCGGTAAACGCCCGCAGAATGGCCGAGCCCAGGGCCTTGCCGCCCCCAGCCACAAAAATTTTCGGGGTGGCCGCGCTCATGAGCCGCGCACCGCCTTGACGATGCCCGCCTTGATGTCGTCCTTGCCGATGTAGTAGGCGCGCTCAAGCGTATAGCCGCTGGGCGTGGGCAGATCCGGGTTGGCCACGCGCACGATGGGCGCCTTGAGGGAACCGAAGCCTTTCTCGGCCACCATGGCGGAAATCTCCGCCGTGACGCCGCCGGTCTTCCAGCCGGTGTCCGTGACCACGAGCCTGCCTGTGTGCGCCACGCTCTCCAGAATCAGCGCCTCATCCAGGGGACGCAGGGTGCGCGGATCGACGATCTCGACCTCGATGCCCTCCCCGGCCAGTTCCTGGGCGGCGGCGAAGGCCTCGGCCACCAGGTGCGACACGGCGACCACGGTGACATCGCGCCCCTTGCGGCGGATGACGCCCTTGCCGAGAGGCACGGTGTAGGGTTCCTCCGGCACGAGGCCGCGCTGCTTGAAATTCATGCGGTGGTCGAGAATGAGCACCGGATTGTTGTCCGCAATGGCCGCGAGCATGAGCCCCTTGGCGTCGAAGCAGGTGGCGGGCATGATGAGCTTCAAGCCCGGCACGTGCATAAAGAGGCCCTGCAAGGCCTGGGAATGCTGCGCCGCCGAGCCCCAGCCCCGGCCCACGCAGGCCCAGAACACCAGGGGAACGTTGACCGCGCCGCCGAACATGTAGTGCCATTTGGCCGCATGGTTCACCAACTGGTCCATGGCGAGAAGCAGAAAGTCCGGGCGATTGTGGAAGTAGACAGGGCGCATGCCGCCCAGGGCCGCCCCCACGGCCACGCCGGAAAGGGCCGTTTCGGCCAGCGGGGTGTCGAAGACCCGTTCATGGCCGAAGCGCAGGTGCAAACCGCGCGTGGCTCCGAACATGCCCGAGGGGTCGTCCACGCCCTGACCCATGACGAACACGCGCGGGTCCAGGCTCAGCGCCTGGGAAAGCGCCTCATTGACGGCCTCGGCATAGCTGATGCGGCGGTCGTCGCGGTTGTCGGGCAGGCCGTCGTTGGCAAAATCCGGCTCGTTGGTGTCTGGTTTGATGCGGGACCAGGGCATGGGCTACTCGCTGAAGAGGTTCAGGTGAAGAGCATCGGCTGGGGGCAGCGGGCTTTGGCGCGCAAAGTCGAAGGCCGCGTCGATCTCGGCGGCGACGTCCGCCTCCAGGCCGGCCAGAGCGGACTCGGAGAGCACGCCCAGTCCCTGGAGCTTTTGCTGGTAGGTGCACACGGGGCAGCGCTCGCGCCAGACGTCGATCTCCGCTGGGTCGCGGTAGCCTTTGGGGTCCTGCTGCCAGCACCCGGCATGGCCCAAAATGCGGTAGGTCACGCATTCGATGAACGACGGGCCCAGGCCCGCGCGCGCGCGCGCAACGGCCTTGTGCACGGTTTCCTGCACCAGCTCCGGGTCGTTGCCGTCGATCTTGGCGGTGAACAGCCGGTCGCCCGCGCCCTTGTGGAACACGTTGTCGCCGCAGTGGCGCGTGGCTGTGGGCGAACAAACGGCCCAGCCGTTGTTCTCCATGACGTAGACCACCGGCAGGTTCTTCAGCATGGCGAAATTCAGGGATTCGTACAGGGTGCCCTCGTCGGCCGCGCCGTCGCCGAAGAAGACCACGCTCACACGGTCCAGGCCCTGCATCTTGAAAGCCAAGCCCTGGCCGGTGGCGATGGGAATGCCGCCGCCCACAATGGCCGAGGTGCCCATGTTGCCGTGGGCCACATCCACCAAGTGCATGGACCCGCCATAGCCCTTGGAGCAGCCCGTGCTCTTGCAGAAGAGCTCGGCCATCATGGCTTGCAAGTCGCCGCCCTTGGCCAGGTAATGTCCGTGGCTGCGGTGGTTGCTGTTGATGGCGTCGTCATCGCGCAGATTGGCGCAGACCCCGGCGGCAATGGCCTCCTGGCCGATGTACAGGTGCACCGGAGTCTTCATCTCGTCCTTCATGTACTCGGACTCGATGCGCTCCTGCACGCGGCGGATGCGCAACATGGTGCGGAATAATTTGATTTTTTCGTCAGCGGTCAGAGGCATGGCCATCAATCCTTCAGCGTTCCAATTTCCCGGAAGGGCTGGATGGAGCGGTTCCTGCGGTCGCGCTCGCTCTGGCGGTAGTCCGCCGTCTGCGGCTCGTAGAAGATGATCTGGCTGCCATGACGGCAGAAGGTGAAGGGCACGTGCAAGAGCTCGGAGAGCTCCTCGCGCACGCGCTCCCGGGCCGAGGGCGGCACGAACAGCAGCAGGAAGCCGCCGCCGCCCGCACCGATGAGTTTGCCGCCGATGGCGCCGTTCTCCTGGGCGCGGGCGTAGAAGTCGTCCACCACGCCGTTTGAGATGTTCGGGCTCAGGGAGCGCTTGGCCTTCCATGCCTCGTGCAGCAGTTCGCCGAAGCCGCAGATGCAGCGGTTGCTCTGGATCATCTTGATGCCGTCGTCCACCATGTCGTGCATGGTGCGCAGCAGGTTTTCCTTGGCGCCCAGGTTCTCCACGTAGGTGTCGGCCACGTCGGAGGCCGTGCGCATGATGCCCGTGTAGAACAGCATCAGGTGGTCGGAAAGCTCGACCAGGCGCGAACGCGACAAAGTCAGCGGACGCACCTCGATCTCGCCGTCGCGATGAAAGATGATGTGATTGAACCCGCCGTAGGCCGCGGCGCACTGGTCCTGGGAGCCCACCGTCTCCTTGATCAGGTCCTGCTCTATGTGGATGCTTTCCCGCGCCAGTTGCTCCTTGGTGGGCATCTGGCCCCGCAGGGCGTACAGCGCGTGCAGCAGGCCCACCGTGAACGACGAACTGGACCCCATGCCGCTGCGCGCGGGCAGGTCGCCGTCGTGGTGGATCTCCACGTTGCGGTCGAAATTCATGAAACGCAAGGTCTCGCGGATGGCCGGGTGCTTGATCTCATCAATGGTCTGGCACTGCTCGATCTTAGAGTATACCGCGCGGATCTTGTGCTCGAAGAACGGCGGCAGGTAGCGCAGGGTGATGTAGCAGTACTTGTCGATGGCCGTGGACAGCACTTGGCCGCCGTGTTCACGGTACCAGCCGGGATAATCGGTGCCGCCGCCAAAGAAGGAGACGCGGAACGGGGTCCTGCAAATGATCATGTGTGCTCCATGCCGCCTGTGGTGCGCGCGGCCAGGATGGACTCGATGATGTCGGCGGCCTCGGCGAGGCTCGCGGTCACGTGATGGGGGCGGCAGCCGCCCGTTGCGGCGTGCCCGGCTCCATAGCCCGTTGTGACCAGAAACGTGGTGGCGTTCACTACCAGACCCAGGTCCACATCGCAAGGTTTGTCGCCAACAACGAAGCTTCGGGCCGGATCAAGGCCGAGCTCGCGGCTGGCGCGCTCTACCATGCCCGGCAGGGGCTTGCGGCAGGAACATTCCTCGCCCGGTGCATGGGGGCACATGTAGATCGCATCCAGGAAGACGCCCTGCTCCTCCAGAAGTTCCAGCAAACGGCCATGCACCCGCTCCACGTCCGAACGCTTGAAATATCCGCGCCCCACGCCGGACTGATTGGTCACCAGCACCAGCTTGAGCCCCAGGGCGCGCATGCGGCGCAGGCCCTCCGCCGCGCCGGGCAGAAGCTCCACCCCGTCCGGGTCGTGCAGGTAGTGCCTTTCCGCGATGACGGTGCCGTCGCGGTCGAGAAACACCGCGCCCGTGGCTTCGCCCGGGCCAAGCAGAAAGTGCGAGGCGGCGGAGTAAGACTCCGGGGTGCCGATGTCCAGGAACCGCGCCTGGGCTTTGTGGGCGCACAGCGCGCCCCGGCCGGCCAAGGCGGGAAACACGTCACGCTCAAGCGACGCCGCGCGGCCAGGCGTCAACCCGGCCAAGGCCTGTGCCCGCAGCAGGTACACGCCCGCGCTGATCCAACCCGGACCGCCCTGCCCTTTTTCAATAAAACCGGTAACACGGCCCGTGGCGTCCGTCTCCACGCGGCCATAGCGCGAGGCGTCGTCCACCGGGGCCAGCAGCAAGGCCCCAAGCTCGTCACGCTGCAGAAACCAGCGTTGATACTCGCCCAGGTCGGCATCGGTGAGGGAATCGCCGTTGATGGTCAGCAACAGCTCCGACGGGTGGCGCTCAAAGGCCAGCCGCAACGCCCCGCCGGTGCCCAGGGGCTCCTCCTCGCGCGAGTAGAAGAGCTCCAGCCCCCGGTAGGTCGAGCCCAGGGCGGTCTCCAGCATGTCGGCCATATGGCCGGTGCAGAGCACCACGCGCCTAAGACCGAAACGCGCCAGAATGTCCAGCAGATGGTAGATGTAGGGGCGGCCCAGGATCTCGGCCAGGGCCTTGGGGCGGTCGGGCACGGCCTGGCGGAGGCGGGTACCGAACCCGCCCGCCAGAATGTATGCCGTTGCCGTGTCCAAACCAGACATGCGCCTAAACGTTGGCGAACCGGTTGGGCTTCAGGATCTTGTACCCCTTGAGGAGCTCCTGGATGCCAAGGTCCAGGCTGTGGTCGGGGCGCCAGCCCAGGCCCTCGATTTTGTCGTTGCTCACCAGGTAGTCCCGTTTGTCCGGATCCTCGCCTATGGCGGCGGAATGGATGTAGAACTCCGGCACATACTGCTTGATCTTCTCGGCCAGCTGGCGCTTGGTCAGGTTGGCGGTGGAAAGGCCCACGTTGTAGGCCTGGCCCTTCATCTTGGCATAGTTGTCGATGCCGAACATGAAAGCCTTGGCCACGTCGCGCACGTGGATGTAATTGCGGCGGAAGTGGTCCTCAAAGAGGATGACGCTCTTGTCCTTGAAGGCGCGGTAGGTGAAATCGTTCACCAGCAAGTCCATGCGCATGCGCGGGCTCATGCCGAAAACCGTAGCCAGACGGAAGGTGATGGCGCTGCCCTTGTCCAGGAAGGCTTTCTCGATTTCCACCTTGGTGACGCCGTAAGAGGAAAGGGGCCGCAGCGGCGATTCCTCGGTGCAGTAGGCGTCTTTCTCGCCAATGCCGTAGCCGGAATTCGTGGTGGGAAAGATCACCAGCTGGTCCTTGCTCGTGGCCTTGACCATATTCAAGTGCGCCTCGCGGTTCACCATATCGGTCAGCGTGGGGTTCAATTTGCAGGCCGGGGCGCCCACAATGGCGGCCAGGGGCACGATGATGTCGTGCTTGGCGATGAGGGCGTTCACCAGCGAATGATCGCAGATGTCGCCTTTGACGAAATCAAAGCCCTCGTAGGCGCAGCATTCCAGCAGCACGTGCTGGCCGTGCATCAGGTTGTCCAGCACGGTGACTTCGTATCCCTTGGCCAGCAGCAAGGGCACAAGGGTGGAACCAAGGTAGCCTGCGCCGCCGGTGACGAATACCTTCTGTGCCATGTGTTCTCCGTTCGTTTGTTTCCGCGCCCGGGCAGACCGGGACTGCGGGTAAGGGGGTCTAGCGCAAAACAGGCTCCAGGGCCTTGGCCACAGTGTCGGCCACAAACCGGGAGCCGTTGGCGTTCAGATGAACCACATCGTACATGTGGTCCTTCGATTTGGGAACCAGGCGGTCCAGGTCGATCAGGAGCACACCCCGCTCCCTGGCGACCGTGCGCGTGGTCTCGTTCAGTGCGTTGTAGCTGGCGCGGTACTGCTCGTAGCTCACGCCCCACTGGTCATACATGGGCTGCATCTGATCGTGCAGGTTGGGCGGCAGGGTCTCAGTGAAGCGGTTGAACTGGGTCATCAGCACCGGGGTGATGCCGTGCTGGCGGCAGATGTAGACGAACAGTTCGATATTTTTCCGGAATTGCGCGCTCACCTTGTCCGGGGCAATATCCACAACCCGGGTGCGGGCTCCGGCGAATTCGTCGTTCTGAACAGGCGCGGCGAGCTTGTGACCGATGAGATGCTCGATGATCCAGCGCTTGAAGATGTTGTATTCCTTGTCCTGCACGATGCCGCGCGTGGCGCTGGGACTCCAGTAATCGCCCAGTACGGCAAGAAACGTCAGATCATTGATGCATTCCATGAGCACCGCGACGCGCGGATGCATGGGCACCACCTTGCCTTGCAGCAAGAGGTTGCAGTGCAGGGTGTTGTTCCCCGCGCAGCCGGTATTGTAGGAATTGATGCGCTTGCCGAGGGAGGCCTCAAGGGTGCGCCCCACCAGATAAGGGAAACGCGCCTCCTCGTCCATGTAGTGGCATTCCGTGGTGGAACCGCCGAGGAACACGATGGAGGCGTCCGGCTTCTCATGGATGGCGGAAGGCAAGATGAAACCGTTTTCGTCCGCACGCAGCCGGTAGGGCTTGTTTTCCAGCCCATCGGCCACCTTCGGCAAATATGCGGGAGGTTTCTTCGACAGGTCGGAGCTGACGCGGGGTTCGCGCATGATGAGAGTGCGCTCATACCCTCTGCGGACCTCGTCACGGACGATCTTGACGGAGAAAAAGCAAACGAGAAGCAGGGCAAGCCCGATGAAACTGTAGAGAACAGCGTACACAGCCCTGCTGTTGCGTTCAAACCTGTTTCCACGTGGCTCTTTCGTCATGCCGCAGTTATCCCTGCCTGTGCGTTCAGGAGTACGCCGTACGCCTCCCGAGTCAATAAAAAAAGGAGATCAGCCCAGGGTCGATCTCCTTCTTGTGAATTATGGTGCCGAAGGGGGGACTCGAACCCCCACAGGATTTCTCCCACTACCACCTCAAAGTAGCGTGTCTACCAATTCCACCACCCCGGCAATAAACTTCTTCTATTTTCCAGCAGCGTCGGCCGGCTTGGGCAGAGCCTTCTCTTCAAAGGTCACTCCACCGGGACCAGGAGCTTGTGCTGGGGCAGGTGCGGCCATTCCGGCAGCGCCCTGCATCATCAAAGTACTATCTCCCAAAGTGCTAGGCTTTGTCAAGACATTATATGCAAGGGAAGTAACAAGGAAAATGGCTGCAAGAACGCCGGTGATACGGACAAGAAGACCGCCAGCACCGGTGCTGCCGAAAACTGAACCGCTGCCACCGCCAAAGATCACTCCCATGCCCTCTTGCCCGGACTGCAAGAGCACAAAAAGCACCAGGAAGACGCATGTCAAAATATGGATTGTCAGAACAAGGGTTTGCAACTCGATCTCCTCGCGTGATGCCTGTGCGTCCTTAAGCTAGGACGATGCGGCTGAAGTCTTCAGCCTTCAAGCTCGCGCCTCCTACCAGCACACCGTCGACATTGTCAAGCGCGATGATCTCGGAAGCATTGTCGGGCTTCACGCTTCCGCCATAGAGGATGCGCATTCCCTGGGCGCTGGGGCCAAAATAGTCGCGGAGCAGCGAACGCACCAGGGCGTGCGCTTCCAGGATCTCCGCAGCGCCAGCCACAAGGCCGCTGCCGATGGCCCAGACGGGCTCGTAGGCCACGCACAGGCGCTCCGGGGCCACATCCTTGGGCACGCCGGAAAGTCCCGCCAGCAGCTGGCGCTTCAAAACGCCGGCAAGCTGGCTGGCTTGCCGTTCTTCGATCTTTTCGCCCACGCAGAGGATGATTTTGAGCCCGGCCTCCAAGCCGAAGGAGGTTTTTTTGCCCACGAAGGCGTCGTCCTCGCCCAAAATATGCCTGCGCTCGGAATGCCCTGTCAGGGCATATGTCGCACCGCAGTCCAGAAGCATGGGCGGGGAGACCTCGCCAGTGAAGGCACCATGGCTGGCGGGATAGAAGTTCTGTGCGCCAAGGTGGAAACGGGAGGCGGCCGCCAGGCCCGCTCCAGTGGCGGTCAGGGCCGTAAAGGGCGCAACGAGCAGCACCTCGCGTCCGGCGGGCAGGGCGGAGGACGCCAGACGCACCAGTTCCTCGGCGCTCTGCCGGGCCTCGGCCTGGGTTTTGTGCATTTTCCAGTTGGCGGCAAAAAGCTTGTCCATGCGATAAACTCCGCTGTCAGGGCGTGCGACGCCCCGGCTCATGTTGCTTGCGCAGGCTCGTTGTCCGGTGAGTCGTTGAAGTCCAGCCGGAACAACAGCGCATCCTCTTTGTTATCAGGGTAGTATTCTTTGCGCGTGCCTACCTGCATAAAACCGAATTTTTCGTAAAGGTCAATGGCCCCCGTGTTGGAGCGGCGCACCTCAAGAAACCCTTGCAGAACGTTTTCCTCGCGGCAAATGCGCAGCACCTCGGCCAGCAGGCATTTGGCCAAGCCCTTGCGGCGGTGAAAGGGGTGCGCGGCGATGTTCATGATCTCCATCTCTTGGGCGATGACGGAGAAGGCCACGTAGGACACCAGCACCCCGCGCATGCGGATGCCGAGAATGCGGAACGCCCGGCGCTGCAAGCCCAGCAGAAACTGGTCGCGTGTCCAATTCGTGCGGAAGCACATGCGCTCCAGGTTTATGACCCCGGTGATGTCATCGGGTCCGAGGAGTTCGCAATTCCAGGTTTGCATCCGCCGTGTGTCCTGCTATCTTGTTCCCGCGCGGCATGTGCCGCGCAGAGCCAGTAAACCGCGAGCCGAAACGATGCCCATGCAAGACCTCTCGATGCCGCCACCACCTCTTGTGGAGGTGCTGGACCCGGCGCACCGCGTCGTGGCCGTTGTGCCCGTGGCCGAGGCAGTGCGCCAGAAGCTCTGCCACCGCACGGTGGCCATTCTTATTTTCGACGAACTGGGACGGTTGTCCTTGCGCAAAAGAAACGGCGCGCCGGAAAGCCTGCCTGAACGTTGGGACGTCTCGGTGCGCAGCGCCGTGCTGGCCGGGGAAGCGCTCCAGGATGCGGCCACCCGCGCCCTGGAAACGGAATTGGGCATCCATTCCGAGCGCATGCGCCCGCTTTTGGAGCTGCCCGCCCAACCGGAAAACAGCAATGAATTTCTGCAGGTATTCACCCTGCACAGGTCAGAGTCCTCCGCCGAGAGCAGCCAGGACCGCGAATCCGGTGAGTACAGCTTTTCGCCAGAGGAATTGGACTGCCTGCTGCGCGACTTCCGCGAACTGGTCTCGCCCCGCTTTCTGCTGCTGGCCGAGGCCATGAGCCTCAAGGGGCTGTGGCGGCGGCGGCCTTGAGCATGCCCTGCAATGGCCCGAAGAGCAGCGCGTTGGACACCAAAATATCCGGTCCGCCCAGGCGGTAGGGCTCCCCGTTCATGGCGCCGACCCGTCCGCCCGCCTCCTGGATCAGCAGCACTCCGGCGGCAGTGTCCCAGGGGTTCAGCGCGAACTCGAAAAATCCATCATAGCGCCCGCAGGCCACAAAGGCCAGGTCCAGCGCGGCGGCACCGGCCCGGCGCACGCCTTGGGTCGCGGGCATGGCCACGGCAAGCTGGCGCAGAATCGCCGCGCCGTGCTCCTCAATGCGGTAGGGAAAACCCGTGGACACAAGCGCCGCCTCAAGCTCCGCAACCTCGGACACGCGGATGCTCTCGCCATTCAGCCGGGCCCCCTGCCCTTTCGCCGCCGTGAACAGCTCGCCCAAGAGCGGCAGGTTCACCAGGCCCAGCAGGGGCGCGCCATCCAGGCACAGGGCCACGGAGGTGGCGATGAAGGGCACGCCGTGGGCGAAATTCGTGGTGCCGTCCACGGGATCGACAACCCAAGTGAGCCCGGCAAGGCCCTGCTCCGGGCTGCCTTCCTCGCCCAGAAAGGCGGCGGCTGGCACAAGCGCCCCCAGGCTCTGGCGCAAGAGCGCCTCCACGGCCCCGTCCGTCTCGGTGACCAGATCCTTGATGCTGGACTTGTGGCGGATGCGGCGCGGGCGGCGGTCGTGTTCGCGGATGAGTTCGCCCGCTTCCAGCACGGCGGCTTCAACGCGCGCCATGAGCGCCGGGGTGATGTCCATTGGGGAGATGGTGCGCGTGTTCATCAGCGGATGAGCAGCTTCCGGAAGCTCAGGTCGGGCCGCAGGGCGGCGGCGGCACCGCGCACGCTGGAGAACTGCGGATCAGGGGCCACGGTGGTGCGCAATTTGAGACGTTCGGAAAAATAGCTGTCCAGCCCGCAAAGCTGCGCGCCGCCGCCGTAGAGCAAGAGTCCGGTCTCGCCGATGTCGGCCACCAGTTCGGCCGGGGCGTGCTCCATGACGCTGCGCACCAGGGCTTCCAACTCGGCCAGGGGCCCGGCCAGCGCGCCGTCCAAGTCGGCCTGGGTGAGTTCCAGGGCGCAGGGAGTTCCGGTGGCCGCGAATTTTCCGGTCAGGGTGAGGGTGCGCGGGGTGTCGCACTGTGCGACGCAGGCCAACTGCAGGGTCGCCTGCTCGGCCATGTTCTCGCCGATGGAGATTTGCCGCTTCGCGGCCAAGTGCTGGGTGACGGCGGCGTGGAAGGACAGCGCGCCGCACTTGATGGTCTCGGAGTGGACGATGTCGGACAGGCAGATGACGGAGGCCTCGGCCAGCCCGGCCCCGATGCCCAGAAGCAGGCGGCCCTTGGGCTGGGTGATGTCGAGCCCGGCGCCCACGGCGGCGGCCAAAGGCGCGCTCACCAGATCGGCGCGGCCGATGCCCACGGCCTTGCAGCAGTCGGACAAGGTGCGCCTTTCCAACTCCGTAAGCCCCTGGGGCACCACCACGCAGGCCTTGATGCGCGTGCCGTCGCCGGGCAGCACGCGGCCCAGAAAGCGGCGCAGCAACTCGCGCGCGGCGTCGAAGTCGACAATGCCGCCGGCTTCCAGGGGGCGCACCACGCGGATGCGGTCCGGAGCCTTGCCCAGGTAGGTTTTGGCCTCCGCGCCGACGACGATGACGGTATTGGCGCCCTGGTCCAGGGCCACCACCGTGGGCTCGTTCAGAAGCACTTCGCCATCAGGCGTGACGATAAGGGTTTGGCCTGTGCCTATATCAAGTGCCACAGCATTGCTGCGCAGCATCTTCAACGGATTGCGCAGATGAAGCGACATGCTGCCTACTTGCCGGTGCGGCGTTGGATGAAAAACTCAACGCTCCGGTTGAAGGTTTTTTCTTCCTCTGCGGAGAAATAGCAGGCGGGCAACTCGTTGCGCAGCCGATGATAGTGCAGGCACTCGCAGCACAGGGCGTGTTTGCTGCACGAGGCATGCGTACAGGTGCAATATTTTGAGTTAATGGCGACACGGGGACACTGATCAATCTTTCGCATGCAAAACCTCCAGGCGCTGCCGCCTCAGCCGGATTTCTAAAGAAATTCGCTTGAAGCGTCAACATGGACGCAGCATGCCGAAAATCGGGAGGAATCTGTCTCCGCAAGATGATTGAGGTGCCGGCAAGAATGTGGCAGAATCCATCCTCTCACACGACATTTTGAAGAAGGAGCATACACAGTGGAACCCCTCAGACAAACGCCGCTCACCATGTGGCACAAGGGCAAAGGGGCCAAAATGGCCGCCTTCGCCGGATTCGACATGCCCATCCAGTACGAGGGCATCATTGCGGAGCACAACCACACCCGCCAGAATGCCGGCATTTTCGACATCTGCCACATGGGCGAGTTCTCCCTGCGCGGCCCTGGCGCCAAGGAGGCCCTTGGCGCCGTGGTGACACAGGACCTGGAAACGCTGGCCCCGGGCAAATGCCGCTACGGCTTTCTGCTCAATGAAAAAGCCGGCGTCCTCGACGACCTCATCATCTACTGCCTGGACGCGGATGACTACATGCTGGTGGTCAACGGCGCTTGCGAGGCCACCGACTTCGCCTGGATCAACGGGCACCTGGCCAAAGGCCCCAGCTTCACCAACATCTCCGCCCAAACCGGAAAGATAGACCTGCAAGGACCCAAATCCTTCGAGGTGCTGAAAGACATCCTCGGCCCGGACTTCGTCTCCCCCGGCTACTTCAACTTCACGCGCATCACCTGGAAGGGCTCGCCGCTTCTCGTCAGCCGCACGGGCTACACGGGCGAACTGGGCTACGAGCTGTACCAGGATTCCTCCATGACTCCGGCCATGTGGGAGGCGCTGGCCGCGCATCCGCTGGTGAAACCCGTGGGCCTGGGCGCGCGCGACACCCTGCGCCTGGAGATGGGCTACCCCCTCTACGGCCAGGATCTGGACACCGAGCATACGCCCGTGGAGGCCGGCTTCGGCGGCCTGCTGACCAAGCAGGCGCCCTTCATCGGCCAGGCCGGGCTGGGCGCCGTGCGCGAGCGCCTTGTGCCGCTGACCCTGGCCGGACGCCGCAGCGCCCGCCACTACGACCCCCTGCACCTGCCGGACGGCACCAAGGTCGGCATGGTCACCAGCGGCTCCTTCTGCCCCACTCTGGGGCACTGCGTGGCCCTGGCCTATGTGGACGCGGCGGCGGCGGACAACACGGACTTCCTGGTGCGCACCCAGCGCGGCGACCTGGAGGCCAAGAAAGGCACCCTGCCCTTCCACCCCGGCGGCACGGCGCGGATGAAGCTGGCCTAAGGCCACCGGCCACCACAGCCACACCCAAAACGAAAGGGGGAGCGTCAACTCCCCCTTTTCTTTTGCTTATATGCCGGGCTCTTGCCATGGCAAGGCGGCGTGCAGCGCCTCCTCAAGCCGAAGCCCTTCCCGGGTCAGCATCTCGGGTGTCGCTTTTTCATCAAGAAACTCAAGAGGTTTTCCAAAGTACACCGGGCAGCGGCAAAAAGGCATCGGCAGCTGAAATTTGTCCCACGACCGCTCGAACACGTGCAGGGACGAAGGCCGTGAGCGCACGGGCACAAGCACAGCTCCCGTGCGGTGCGCCAGGTACACGGCACCGTCCTTGACCTTGTGGCGCGGGCCACGCGGGCCGTCCACGGTGATGACCCCGATACGCCCCTGCTCCATGTGGCGCTTGAGGGCGATGAGCGCCTTGAGCCCGCCGCGCGTGCTGGAGCCCCGCGCCGTGCCGTAGCCGATGCGTTCCAGCACCTGGGCGATGATTTCGCCGTCGCGGCTCTCGCTGACCACCGTGGCCAGCCGGTTGGTGAGGAAGCGCGACCCGTAGCCGGTGAGGGCGAAAAGCTCGGAATGCCAGATGGCCAGCAGAACGTTGCGCCCGGATTCCAGCGGCTCCGTGATGACGTTCATTCTGCCGCCGTCGTCGAAGCGCATGCTGCGAATCCAGACCTGGTACAGGAGAGTGAGCGCTGGGCTGATGAGGCTGGGGTTGATGCGCATGGCGGCCTTATGTGAAGAGCGCCTCGGACATGCTGCCGTCGGCGAACTGCATCTGGTAGAGCTTGGCGTAAAGCGGGCAGGTTTCCAGCAATTTGTGGTGCTTGCCCTGGGCCACTATCTTGCCGTCCTCCATGACCACGATGAGGTGGGCGGAGAGGATGGTGGACAGCCGGTGCGCGATGACGATGCTCGTGCGGTCGCGCATGAGATTCTCCAGCGCCAGCTGCACAATGCGTTCGCTCTCCGTGTCCAGCGCGCTGGTGGCCTCGTCCAGAATGAGCAGGGGCGGATTCTTCAGCAACGCCCGGGCGATGGTCAGGCGCTGCTTTTGCCCGCCGGAAAGCCGCGCGCCGCGCTCGCCGATGATGGTGTCGTAGCCCTCGGGCAGCTCCATGATGAAGTCATGGGCATAGGCGGCCTTGGCCGCGCGCTCGATGTCCTCTTGGGAGAACCCGGCCTGGCCGTAAGCGATGTTCTCGCGCACCGAGGTGTTGAACAAAAACGCGTCCTGGGACACGATGCCTTGGGTCAGCCGCAGGCTCTTCAGGGTATATTCCGGCACTGGGCGGCCATTCAGCAGCACGGCGCCTTCGGACACATCGTAAAAGCGCGGCACAAGATGCACGAGGGTGGTCTTGCCGGAGCCGCTGGGGCCCACGATGGCCACACGCTCCCCGGCGCGCACTTCGAGGTTGATGCCGTCCAGCGCGGGACGCGAGCCCGAGGGATAGGTGAAGCGGACGTTGTCGAAGCGCAGGGAGGCGAAAGGCGGCGTGAACTCCACCGCGCCGCCGGACTCGCGCACCACATGGGGCGAGTCCAGAATGTCGAACACGCGCTCGGCCCCGGCCAAGGCGCGCTGAATATCCATGTTGCAAGCATCGATCTTCTTGATGGGCTCGTAGAGTAAAATAAGCGAAGCCATGAAGGAGAAGAAGGTGCCCGCCGTGGTGGTGCCGTTGATGACACGCATGCCGCCGTAGAAGATGACCATGCCGATGCCCACGGAGCTCAGCATGTCGATGACGCGGGAGGACAGCTCGCTGTTGAGCACCTGCTTCACCGTGAGGCTCATGAGCTTGTTGTTTTCCACACGGAAGCGGTTGGTCTCAAGCGACTCGGTGGCAAAGGCCTTGATGACCTTGATGCCGCTGAAGCTTTCCTGCAAGAAGACGTTGATGTTGGCCACCCCGGCCTGGGACTTGCGGCCCAGCTTGCGCAGCTTTTTGCCGAAATAAATGAGCGGGTATGAGGCCACCGGCACCACGATGACAGCGTAGAAGGCCAGCTCCGCGTCCTGGTAAAACACCACGGCGATAAGTCCGGTCACCTCAAAAATTTCTCGGATGAGCATGACCAGCGAGGGGACGCTGTTGCGTATTTCAACGACATCGTTAAGAATACGCGACATAAGCATGCCAACCTGGCTCTCCTCGTAAAAACGCATGGGCAAGACGACGATTTTTTCGTAGAGATCATTGCGCAGCGCTTCGATGACGCGCATGCCCACGCTGTTCATGAAATAGGTTTGCACGAAGCGGAAGCAGCACTTGGCCACCATGACGCCCATGATCATGAACGGCAGGAGTTTGAGGGCCTCCACGTCCTTGTTCACAAAAATCTGGTCGATGGCCGGCTTCACCAGATAGGCCATGGCGGCGGTGCAGCCCGCCACGACGAACATGGACAGGAAGGCGGCGACGACCTTGACCTTATAAGGCATGAAATAGCCCAGGCAGCGCACGATGAGGTGCCTGTTGCCGAAGTAATGCAGGGACTTTTCCTTGGCCAAAAAGCTTCTCCCGGTTCGGTTGGTGTACGCTCGTAACGGCCAGATGTGTACTGGCTGCGGGCTGTGCTGGCAATGGAAATCCGTGGCGGCTCACCGTTTTCAGTCTACGCATTCCGGTATTTTTTGCCAAATTGACTCGCAACAAGCCCTCATGACTTTTTCATGATAAACTCTAGAAAACTTAACAGGCTGAAATATATGACTTCAACGACAGAGGTTCAAATCCGCATCAACAAGTACCTCTCCGAGTGCGGCGTGGCCTCGCGCCGTGGCGCGGACGAAATGATCCTGGCCGGCCGGGTGCAGCTCAATGGCGCGCTGGTCACCGAGCCGGGCGTTCGCGTAGACCCCGCCACGGACAAGGTGCTGGTGGACGGCAAACCCGTAAGCCATCCTGCCGCTTCCGGCTCGCCCGCGCAGGAGCTGACCCTGCTGCTGCACAAGCCCGTGCAGGTGGTGACCACCCGCAGCGACCCCCAGGGACGGCAGACCGTGTTCGACATTCTGCCGAAGGAATACCGCAACGAGCGCCTGCTCCATGTGGGCCGCCTGGACTACTTTTCCGAAGGTCTGCTGCTGCTGACCACGGACGGCGAACTCATGAACCGGCTCATCCATCCGCGCTGGCACCTGCCCAAGGTCTACCACGTGCTGGTGCGCGGCGCTGTGTCGGACATCAAGCTCGGCATGATGCGCCAGGGCATGATCCTGAAGGAAGGCGAACAGCTCGCCCCGGTGGAGGTCGGCATCCTGCGGCGTGACGAAGGCGGGGTATGGCTCGAAATGACCCTGCACCAAGGGCTCAACCGGCAGATACGGCGCATGTGCCGTGACCTCAACTTCACGGTGCTGAAGCTCATTCGAGTGCGGCAGGGTCCTATAAGCCTTGGCGGCATGAACCCCGGCCAGTGCAGACCGCTCACCCCCGGAGAGGTGAACGGCCTGCGCAGGGCCGTGGGACTCAAGTAGCTATTTCTGCTTGGTGTTGTCCTTGACCTGGACACCGGAGGGCGGGGTGAACTCGAACAGCCGGGATTCGGCCCGCCTGTCCATGACCAGATTCTTCAGCGTCACCTGATTGCCGTTGCCGAAGAAGTCCACAATGAGCACGCGGCCCAGCAGATTGGTCTTGGTGTCGACCCAGATGTAGGCCAGCACCATGGTGGGTTCCGGCTCCTTGGGCACCAGGCGCAGCTTGGTCATGCCGTCCTCGGTGCCCTGCTCTTCGATCTTGAAGTCTTCCTTGAGGTTCGCTTTGCCGGACAGGAAGCGGATCATGGTCTTGGAGTTGAAGACCTGCGAAGTGCGGTACTTCAGGGCCACCTTGTCGGCCTCGAAGTAGTTCCACACCACGTTCTGGCCCACCACAAGCAACTCCTTTTCGGGCTGGTGGGTTTCCCAGCGCACCAGGGACTGCTTGAACCAGATCTTTCCGCTGCGCTTTTCCACGCTGCCGCTGGCTGCGTTGGTCAGTTCCTGCTGGAAATCCGTCTGGAACGAGCTTAAGGAATCGTAACGTTTCTGGATGGCGTCGGTGAGCTTGTTGGCCTGGGCGGCGGCAGGCAGAAGCGTTGTCAAAAGAACAGCGAACATAACGAAATAGTTGCGAATGCGCATGGCATGCTCCATGTTGGAAGTGCTTCGGGACCTTGCCCGGCGCAGATATAGGTGAAGACGCGAGGAAACGCAACGGAGGCCCCATGGGCGTCGATTTGAGCACACTCCCCATGCTCGCGCGCCGCGCCATAGAGGCGGAGCTGGCGCTGCACCTCTATGAGGGTGCCAAGCCCACGGTTGGCGCCGACGAGCTCTTGCTGCTGCTGGGCCTGGGCATCGACAGGGCTGCGCGCCTTGCCGGGCAGGCCTTTGCTGCCAAGGCCCCGGGCGGCGCGCCCAGTCTGGCCCACTTCGCCACCGTTGTGGAGCTTTGGCGCGGCGGCGGCGCGCTGAACATCGCGGACCTCGTCACCGGGGCCGACTGCCTGTCCTTTGCCGTCACCCGTTGCGGCTACATGGAAAAATACCGCGAAATGGGGCTGCCCCACGAGCTTCACGCCATCCTCTCCTGCCGGCGCGACGCGGCCTTTGCCGAAGGATATTCGCCGCACTTGCGCATGGAACGGCCGCAAACCATCTCCCAGGGTGCGCCAAGCTGCCTGTTCCGCTTCCGTTGGATGTCGTAGCCGCGGCTCTTCCGCTTCGGGAAAAACTCTGGCACAACGCCTGCCCAGGCAGCGTAACCTTAAAGCACCGGGAGATTCGCCATGACGGAAAAGAAACGCATCACCTCCGGCTCCAAATGGGAGCCGCTTTTGGGATATTCCCGCGCTGTGGTGGCCGGGAACACCATTTACGTTTCCGGCACCTGCGGGGTTGAGGCCGACGGTTCCGTGGTCCCGGACATGTACGGCCAGGCCAAGCGCGCCCTGGAAATCATCGAGGCGGCCCTGGCCCAGGCCGGCGCGGGCATGAAGGACGTCGTACGCACGCGCATCTTCGTCACCGACGCCTCCAAGTTCGAGGAGATCGCCAAGGCCCACGGCGCGGTGTTCGGCGAAATCCGCCCGGCCACCACCATTGTCGAGGTGGCCCGTCTGGTGGACGCCTGCTTCCTTGTGGAAATCGAGGCCGTGGCGGTGCTGTAGCCCCGCTTTCATCGTCAATCTCCGGCCCGGAGCGCTTTGGTGCGCCGGGCCGCTTCGCCCCTTCGCATGAACGCAACCCAGGATTCCCGCATGCAGCCCACGCCTCCCCGCGCCATCGCAAAGCCCCAGGAAATCCCCGCCGACCTGGCCCTCGCTGGGCCGCTGGTCTGCCGGGAATACCTGCTGGATGGCGAACTGCGCACCTGGACCGGCCCCATGCAGGAGATCTTCGCTCCGATCTTCATAGACGAAGAGGCCGGGCCGCAACGGAAGCTGCTGGGCTTTTGCCCGGTGCACGACGCCGAAACCGGCCACATGGCCCTGGAGGCGGCCTGCGCGGCCTACGACCGCGGCCTGGGCGACTGGCCGACACGGCCTCCCGCGGCGCGCATGGCCTGCGTGGAGGACTTCTGCCGCCGCATGCGCGCCAAGCGGGCCGACATTGTGCGGCTCATGGTCTGGGAGATTTGCAAGTCGCGCAAGGAGTCCGGGCAGGAGTTCGACCGCACCATCGAATACATAGAGGACACGCTGGCCGCCCTGCGGCGCATGCTGGCCGAGAGCGAGACTGCGGTGACGGCCTCCGGCCTGTCGGCCAAGCTCAAGCGCTCGCCCCTGGGCGTGGTTTTGTGCATGGGGCCGTTCAACTTTCCCCTCAACGAGACCCTGGCCACGCTCATTCCGGCCCTGCTCATGGGCAACACGGCGCTGGTGAAGCTGCCGCGCATCGGGCGGCTGCTCTTTTTTCCGCTCATGGACTGCTTCCGCAAAGCCTTTCCGCGCGGGGTGGTGAACATCCTCTCCGGCGGTATCGAGACCGTGAGCCCGGCCATGACCTCCGGCAAGGTCGACGTGCTGGCCTTCATCGGCACCAGCCGCGCGGCCGAGGCCATGCGCGCCCTGCACCCGCGCCCCAACCGCTTGCGCTGCGTGCTGGGGCTGGAGGCCAAGAACGCGGCCATCGTGCTGCCGGACGCCGACCTGGACACCACCGTGCAGGAGGTGCTGCGCGGGGCCTTTGGCTTCAACGGCCAGCGCTGCACGGCCATCAAGCTCATCTTCGTGGCCCGCGCCATAGCCGAGGCGTTCCTGGAACACTTTGCCGCCGCCGTGGCGGGGCTGCACATCGGCCTGCCGTGGATGCCGGGCGTGAACATCACCCCCCTGCCGGAGCCCGGCAAGGTGCCTTTTTTGAACGCCTTGCTGCACGATGCCCTGGACAAGGGCGCGCACGTGGTCGCGGCCGCAGGAACGCAAACGGGCGCGCTGGACGAAACCCTGTTCGCTCCAACGATTCTGTGCCCCGTGACCCAGGACATGCGCCTGTTCCACGAGGAGCAGTTCGGGCCCATCGCCCCGGTGGTGCTGTTTGATGATCCGGGCGAGGCCCTGCGCGCCATCGCGCGGTCGGACTACGGCCAGCAGGCGAGTGTTTTCGGGGGCGATGCCGAAGTGCTGGCGCACCTGGCGGAAAGGCTGCACAATCTCGTGAGCCGTGTGAACATCAACTGCAAGTGCCAGCGCGGGCCGGACATCCTGCCCTTCACCGCCCGGCGCGATTCCGCCGTGGGCACCCTGTCCGTGACGGACGGCCTGCTGGCTTTCTCACTGCCCACGCTGACTGTGCTGCGCGACAAGCCGGGCAGCGAATCCATCCTCAAAGCCCTCGGCTCAAATCACCCGGCAGAGCGTCCCGGCGGGTAGATCTTGGCGAAGTCGGCCACCATGGCCCGCACGGCCAGCAGGGTCGATTGCGGGGTCTGCAACTCCAGGTCGTCATTGCCGTATGTTCCTTCGCTCGTCCACACGCTCAGGCCCGAGTGCATATCCATCACGCCCATGGCGTACTGGTAGGTCTTGTAGCAGTCGACGTTCTGAATGAACGCGACATGGCGGAGCCCTTTGGCGCCACCGCCGTTCATGACCGCCATCATGTCCGGGCCAAGGTCCACGGCGGCGTACCCGGCGTTGATGAACACCAGGGCCGCCTCGGCCGACATTTCGCCACACACGCCGATTGTATAGATGGAGTAGCTGTCGCCGCTGACGTATTCCATGTCCGCGGCGTCGAGCATGTTGCGCGCGCAGCCGAGGGCAAAGACGAGCAGCACCGCTGCCAGCAGCGCACGGACACAAGAGGCGGGGGTGTTCATGGCTGTTCTCGCTGCGTTGGTGGTCCTGTCACAAAAGTGCGGGAGGCAAGAAACTCTTGGCGGCGCGGTGCTGGGGCGAAAACCTTGGGGGGGAAGTGGTGCCCTCGGCAGGAATCGAACCTGCGGCACCAGGATTAGGAATCCTGTGCTCTATCCGACTGAGCTACGAGGGCACTTTTGCGCGCCGGAGAGCGTGTCCTACACAATTCCGGGCAGCCCTTCAAGCTCCATGTCGCCTTCATGGCAACGCCGCCCGACTCTTTACAAACGCCGATTCGGAGCTATAGTTCCCCCAACGCCGTCGGGGTGGCGGCAAGACACGGAGGTACTCGCATGAAACGATTGTTGGCTCTGACAATGCTCCTTGCCTTTCTGGCGCTGCCCTCGCTCGGCCTCGCCAAGGCCGGGCTGCCCGACTTTACAGACCAGGCCGAACGCGCCGGAAAGGCGGTGGTGAACATCAGCACCACAAAGAACGTCGATGGCGGCAACGCCCAGATGCGCGAATTTTTCAAAAACGCTCCCAAAAACCACCCCCTGCGGGAGTTCTTCGACCAGTTCGAACGATATTTCGGCCAGCAGGACATGCAGCCGCGCAAGCTCAGCTCTCTGGGCTCGGGCTTCATCATCTCCTCGGACGGGTACATCGTCACCAACAACCATGTGGTGGCCGAGGCCGACGAGATCAAGGTCAAGCTTCTTGGCCGCGAAAAGCTCTACGACGCCAAGATCATCGGCCGTGATCCCGAGACGGACCTGGCGCTGCTCAAAATCGAGGCTGGCGGCAACCTGCCGGTGCTCGAATTCGGCAACTCCGACACCACACGCGTGGGCGAATGGGTGCTGGCCATCGGCAACCCCTTCGGATTGGGACACACCGTCACCGCGGGCATCGTCAGCGCCAAAGGCAGACACATCGGGGCCGGCCCCTTTGACAGCTTCCTGCAAACCGACGCCAGCATCAACCCCGGCAACAGCGGCGGCCCGCTCATCGACATGGACGGCCGCGTGGTGGGCATCAACACCGCCATTGTGCCCAACGGCCAGGGCATAGGCTTCGCCACCCCGTCCAGCATGGCCGACAAGATCATCAAGCAGCTCAAGACCGGCAAGAAGATCACGCGCGGCTGGCTCGGCATCACCATGCAGGAGCTGGACGAGAACACCTCCAAGGCCGTGGGCCTCAAGGACACCAAGGGCGTGCTCGTGGCCCATGTCATCCCCGGCGACCCCGCGGACAAGGGCGGTCTGAAGATCGGCGACGTGATCCTGAAAGTGAACGGCCAGCCCGTGGATGATGCGACCCTGCTGCTCTCGCGCATCGCCTCCTTGCACCCGGGCGAAAAGGTGAGCCTTGGCGTGTGGCGCCAGAACCGCACGCTCGATCTGACCATCACCCTGGGCGAGCGCAAGCCGAACTTCATGGCCGAGCAGCAGCAGAAGGGCCGCAAGGACCAGGCTCCGACCTCGCTGCTGGGATTTGGCCTGCGCCCGGTCGAGGGCGGCGAGGAAGCCCAGGCCCTTGGCCTGCAGAAGCCTCAAGGCCTGCTCATCATGGAGATCACCCCGGGCAGCCCGGCCGCGCAGATCGACATCCAGCCCGGCGACGTCATCATCGAGGCCAACCAGCTGGCCGTGAACACCGTGGACCAGTTGAAAAAGATCGTCAGCGACTCCAAGCCCAAGGGCCTGGTGATGCTGCTGCTCAAGCGCCAGGGGCGCAACCTCCTGCGGGCCATCCCGCTGGACAAGAAATAGCATTCCGTGCAGAGGTGGGGGGGCAAACGCTCCCCCCACCCTGTAACCCGCTCCGACCATGCCAGAAACCCTTTCGGCTCCGGCCAAGATCAACATATCGCTCTTCATCACCGGAAGGCGCGCTGACGGCTACCATGACCTGGAAAGCCTCTTTGTGCCCGTGCCCGGATTGGCCGACAGCCTGGAGATAGCCCCCGCCGCGCCCGGAGCGGGCTGCCGCATTGAGCCGGAGCTGGCGGACTGCCCCACGGGAAAAAACCTCATCCACAAAGCCTGGCGCGCATACGCCACGGCCACGGGCTTTGCGCCAAACATCCTGGTGCGCCTCACCAAGCGCATCCCCACGGGCGCGGGCCTGGGCGGCGGCAGTTCCGATGCGGCGGCGCTGCTGCGCTGGTTGCAGGCGCAAGCAGGCCCGGCGGCCCTGAATCAGGTGGCGCTCAACGCCC
>Ga0209373_10000518_pt1 | contig 61716 bp, 40 predicted proteins | sample Higcelweek5metaG_FD_187173 | JGI IMG/M metagenome (GOLD analysis project Ga0209373, IMG submission 187173) | Freshwater pond sediment microbial communities from the University of Edinburgh, under environmental carbon perturbations - High... | ecosystem: Environmental > Aquatic > Freshwater >...
GCTGTTTTCAGTAATATGGACTGCAATATTTATATGTTTTCTGTTCTGGCCCACAGAAAACAGTTCTGCTCCATTTTGATCCACAATAGTAAGAAACTGGGCAGCTCCTCTGTTCCAGTATGGCTTTATTCTGGCTAAAATTGTCAAAGAGTCGGAAATTCCAATTTCTCCAAGAGTCTTCTCACTGTAAATCATTCCAATATTTGAGAAAACTATTCCATTACCATGAGTCAGATACTTTGTCTGATTGATGAATCTGTATCCTTTGGGTTTCAGTCCAAAGAAAAGCGTAGTGACAATTACAAATATGCACCAGATAAATAGCAGTTGTCTGTGTCCTGCCCGTTTTAATCCAATAAGAATGGTTGCAAGAAGTGCAGCTACACATAAAATAATAAGAAAAATCAGTGTCATTATATTCTGTATATATTTCCTGTAAAGTTTATTATCAAATTTTGATTCATGAAATTCATTAGACAGAGTTCTTTCTACAGTCTCTTTTTATGGTATGTCCATTTTCAGCACAGATCTAATTATACTTTGTTAGAATACTGAAAATAACTTTTGTAAGACCATTGAGATGAATCGAAATGAGCAAGTGAAAATTCGCGAAATAGCGATCGTTTCGACTCAGCTCAACTATCAGTGTGTTATTCCAACAAAGTAGATCTAAGTATTAAAAGTATTATTTTTATCAGCTGCATTACAATGCTCAGAGGAAAAAATTCTGGATTCAGTATACTGATGGCAATGAAAATGAAATTATTTGAAACCAGTCATCGAGAAAAAGATACTATAAACATGAATATTTGAAGTACAATAATGTGCTTTTGTAATTCTTTTATTCCGGACTTGTTTACAGACTTAAATCCTGCACTGCATTGAATATGTTTTTATTTTTAAATATAATTTAACTTGACGTAATTCCTTTATATGATTATTTTACATTCCGTATAGGGGGGATTTTCTTCAGAATTTATGCCCGATTACAGTTTCTCTTGTTGTCAGTTGTCAATATTATATAACATAATTTTGTCAACAATCGTTTAATGATAATGATTATTCACTGGTAAATAAATTATATTTAATCAATACATTGGAGTGTAATGTTGACATTGTGGCAATGTGTGGTATGCGTATGTTAAATTTCTGTTTTCGTCTTAGATCTGCTGCTGTTTTCTGTCTTGCTGTGGTATTCACCGGTCCGGCCCAGGATTTTCGGATGGCGACATCTCCGAATCAGCTCAACTATCAGGTGCAGCAGACAAGAAAATCTGCTGCTGATGTCAGAGGTGTTCCCTCTGTTGATCAGTCGGTATATATTCTGGGGCCCGGAGATGCTATAGAAATCCGGTCTTCAAAGATGCCATGGGCAGTATATTCCGGAACTGTTAATGAGTCAAATGTACTTTATGTTCCTGAGCTGGGTACATTTGATGTAAATAAGCGTTCTCTTGAGACTGCAAAAAAAGAGATAACCAAGTATTTGATGCAGCAAAGCCCCCGTGACGAGATTGACATGACTTTGTCTTCACCCAAGCAGGTTGAAGTTGTTGTAACCGGTGATGCTGTCAATTCAGGGAGTTATCGACTTAGTGGTGCATTGCGCGTACTTGATGCAATCAAGCTTGCACTTCAAGATTCTATGTCACTTTTCAAGGATATCAATTTCAGGAATGTCGCGGTTACCATCAAGGGAAAAGTTCTTTTTTATGATCTGGCCGGTTTTATCTCTAATGGTGACGGGCTTGAAAATCCGTATCTATATCCCGGGGAAATTATATCTGTGACATCTGCGGCAAAATGGGTTACTGTTTCCGGCGCAGTTTCAGGCTCCTTTCCCGAGTCTGTTCCACTTCGTGAAAATGATACTTATGGACAGATATTCAAACTGTACAAAATGGCCGAAGATGCTGATACAACCAATATTCTTATATACCGGGCAGGTCAGCCTGTAAAAAGGTATACACAATCTATGGTTTCAGGAGAGATTGTCAATAACGGTGATTATGTTATTGTCGCACCTCTGAAACCGCCTAAAAAACTGATACAGGTTTCAATAAAGGGAGAGATCAGTAATCCAGGTACATATCCTATTGAAAGCGGAACTGTTTTTTCAGCACGAGACGTTGTAACAGTTTCCGGAGGCACTCTTGAGAATGCTGATTCAAACCGCATTTATATTATACGTAAAGATCCTCTTGTTGCTCTTTCATCACGTATAGGCAAAGATCCCACGTATCTGTCTCAGAAAAAAGATCAGATTTCCCAGAGAATGATTTCTTCGGGTGATTATCGCATAATTCCACTGCGAACTGCATCTGTTGTTACTCTTGAGAATAATGATGTAATCATTGTGCCTGAAGTATCGCATTCGGTTTTCATCAGCGGAAATGTGAAAAAACCGGGTGCTTATCCTTATGTCAGCGGAAAGTCTGTCAGGTATTATATAGATAATGCCGGAGGCTGGACTAAAAAAGCAGACCGCAGGAATTTCAGCATAGTAACTGCGTACAATGATTATTGGGTTGTCAAGACAACGCCGATTGAGGCGGGGGATCTGATCATTGTCCCGGATCGTCCGCAGAATGAAAGAATGCAGCGTTATGATCTGTTCATTAAAACATTATATTATCTGGCAATAACAGTAACAGCCGGTGTTACTGCCGCAAAAGCACTGGATTTTATACAAGACGAATAATTGACGAATAATTACGGAAAATAAAATATGACTATTAGTGAATACATTTATCTTTTTAAGCGTTACTGGAAAATAGTTCTTGCTGTGACAATCCTGACAGTTGCCGCTGCGGTTCTCTGGATCGGGCAAGTCAATCCTGTGTATGAGGCAACCTGCAAACTGCTCATATTTGACAGTAACAGAAGTGATGCCATGCTTGACCAGAAGGACATGGTTCTTGGAACTCTGGGCAAATCTGATCCGATCACAACTCAGGTTGAGGTTATGAAAACAGCACCTGTTTACAAAGCGGTGATCAGACGCTGTGATCTGAAAAATATCGATGGTCAACCTCTCGATCCTGAAGTTTTTATGAAAAGGTTTACAATTCAGGCAGTAAGGCTATCCAATATCGTTACAGTATCTTATAAGTCAAATGATCCGGACTCTGCTGCAAAAATAGTTAATGCTTTTGTAAATGTTGCCATTGAGCAGAATTTAAAACTCAACCGCGAAGAAATTCGCAATATGCGCATGTTCATTGAAAAACAGCTTGAAAGTCAGAAAGTCCGGCTTGAGGAGCTTGAACAGGCATCTGTGAGTTTCAAGAAGCGGGAGAAAACAGTTTCAATTAATCTGCAGACTGAGTCTCAGATAAACACTGCCGCGGAAATTGAATCTGCTATAATGAAACTTGAAGGTGAGCGTCAGGGTGTGCTTGCGCAGCAGAATCAGCTGGAATCATCATTTAATGTTCCCCGTGCCCAGGCAGATCCGTTCTATGTTTCGAAACTCAATATGTACGAGCAGGGAAAAAGCAAATTGTCAAACATAGAGGCTCAGAAGGCCTCTCTTGCAAGGCAATTGAGGACAATTAATAGCCAGTTGTCAAACAGACCACAGGAAGAGGTAAATCTTACACGTTTTCTTCGTGATGAAAAAATAGTTGAAAAAACCTATACAGATCTTCTGTCAAAGCTCCAGGAGCTTGAAATAAAGGAAGCTGCCAAGACCGCGAGTATGAAACTCATAGAACCGGCATCTTCACCTAAATTTCCGGTTTCTCCAAAGAAAAAGAAGCTGCTTTTCATTTCCGTAATAGCAGGACTTTTTTTTGGCTGCGGAATAGCTTATTTGATTTCATTACTGAACTGCAGACCTTTTTCAGTCTCAGCTATAAAGAACATTCTTCCCTACGGTGTTCTTGGAACAATTCCTTTTGTACGGAAAAAGGATCTGTTTTTTTTCAGGGATGCGCCAAATGCTTTTCATACAGAATCAATACGCCATATTCATACAAGTCTTGACTTTAAGGGAATATATAATTCACAGCATATAAATCTGCTTGTGACAAGTGCCACTGCTGGAGAGGGCAAGAGTATATTCAGTCTTAATCTCGCATATTCTCTTGCTGAAACCGGACGCCGGGTTGCTCTTGTCAATCTTGATCTTCGCCGCAATGTTTTTAATAAACTGCTTGAACCAAAAACAGACAGAGGTGTTACAGATTATCTGATTGGTGAGACAGAATTCAAGGATGGCTGGAGCCGTTATCTTGAATATGGTGTCGATATTATGGATGCCGGTAAAATTGCTGATATTCCTGCACGGGTATTTCTCAGAGGTAAAATCACCGATTTCTTCTCTGCACTTACAAGTAATTATGATGTATGTCTGTTCTACAGTGCCCCAATACTCAGAGCTTCTGAAACTCTGGATCTGAGCCGTTATATGACAGGAGTCATTCTTGTAACTGATATGACTTCATCTGATACAAAAGCACTTACAGCAATGCAGGAATTGCTTGAAAACAAGGAGTTGCCCATACTTGGGACTGTTGTAAACCGTCTGAATTAAATCATCATAAACACCATATATACCGGCACTGCAATAAAATATTGCCGGGATTGAAGGCTCACATAATCATGTATACACATGTTATTAAACGTCAGTTGTTAATGGAACTTCTTCAGCTTCTGGATATCCTGATGCTGGGCGGGGTATTTATCCTCACCATGATGCTTTTAGTTGAACCGTTTGATCTTCATCAGATACTCTCATTTATCAATATGCGGATTTCACTTCCAAACGCACTTTTTTTAGTTGTATACTCTATTATCTGTCATATTATCTTTCGTACAAATGGATTGTATGATTCACACAGGCTGATCAGCTTTTTCTCAGAGGTATTCACTATTGTAAAGGTTGCCAGTTTATGCACGGTCGTGCTGTTTGCCGGAAATATTATTTATGACATCCGCATTATCGACCTTAAGTTCATAAATATTTTCTGGGTGCTTCTGATATTGTTTTTTATACTGAACCGCATGATTCTGCGTTCACTGCTTGTCATTTTGCGTGTCAGGGGACGCAATCTCCGTAATGTTCTTATTGTCGGTAAAAACGCGAGATCCGAAAAATATGCGCGCAAAATAATTTCAGGGAAGAAACTTGGTTACAGATTCTGCGGATATGTAGACGGAATAAATGATAAAAAGGATGGAGACAACGATCAGTTTGTCTGCGATTTTGACGGTTTTCAGGAGTATGTGCGTAAAAATATTGTTGATGAGATATTTCTCTTTTTGCCAATCAAATCATTTTACAGTGAACTCAATGACATTGTAACAATATGCGAAGAGCAGGGAATCACTGTACGTATGTGTACAGATCTGTTCAGGCTCAAATTGGCAAAGGCAAAAGTTGAACAGGTTGGGCCGGATATGCTCATAACTTTATTTACAGGTAATATGAACAGACCATCAATCCTGATCAAGGAATTAGTAGATATTGTTCTTGCTGTTGTTTTTATAATTATCACATCACCAGTAATGATTATTGCCGCCATACTTATTAAGATTCTGTCACCCGGCCCGGTGTTTTTTCTCCAGGAACGAATGGGTGTACATAAGAGAAAATTTAAAATTATCAAGTTTCGCACCATGAGTATTGACGCTGAGAAGAGTCTTGAAAAACTTGAACAGTTTAACGAAATGGGAGCAAACGGAGCTTTTAAGATGAAGGATGATCCAAGGGTTACACCGATTGGAAAATTTCTCAGAAAATACAGCATAGATGAACTGCCGCAGTTTTTTAATGTGCTTAAAGGTGATATGAGTCTCATTGGTCCGCGTCCGCTTACAATACGGGACTTCAACGGATTCTCTATTGACAATCACCGCCGCCGTTTCAGCGTAAAACCTGGGCTTACCTGTCTCTGGCAGATAAGCGGCAGAAGCAAGTTGACTTTTGATGAATGGATGAAACTTGACATGAAATATATTGACGACTGGTCACTTATGCTGGATCTAAGGATACTTGTAAAGACCATCATTACGGTTGCTACTGCAAGGGGGGCACATTGAACATAGTTGATAAAAAAGTATCATGGCCTGATCGTTATTCACTTTTTGGTATTGATATAAGTGCGACTGATTATGCAGAAGCGACTTCAGCTATAGTAAATGCTGCAAAAAATCATGAATCTTCATGTATTGATGCAATGCCTGTTCATGGTTTGATAACTGCTGTATATGATAAAGAATTTAATGATACAATAAAAAAATTTGATATGGTTTGTCCAGATGGACAACCTGTACGCTGGGCTCTGAATAAATTCCACAAGAGGGGCCTTAAAGACAGAGTTTATGGTCCGACCCTTACTCTTCATGTGCTGAAACAGGCAGAAAATGAAGGGTTGTCAGTATATTTTTATGGATCAAGGCCGCAGGTGCTTGATGCTTTAAAATTAAAACTGCTGGAAAAATTTCCTAATCTGAAAATTGCAAATATGGAGTCGCCGCCTTTTCGTCAATTGACATTGCAGGAAGAATCCGAAGTCGCAGATCGTATCAACGGCAGCAATGCATCTATTCTGTTCATTGGTCTTGGCTGCCCCAAACAGGAGCTTTTCGCCGGACGAAATAAAGGCAGAATTTTAATGCCTATGCTATGTGTCGGTGCCGCTTTTGATTTTCATGCTGGAATGCTGCGCCAGGCTCCGCCATGGATGCAGAAAAGAGGACTTGAGTGGTTATACAGGCTATGCATGGAACCGGGGAGACTATGGAAACGGTATCTTGTTACAAATACCACTTTTGTTTACTTGTGTATAAAACAGGTTTTACTCAGGCGACAGTGAATTAGTCAGGAGAAAATCATTCAGTGCTTGAAATGATTGATAATAAATAGTGACAGGAAAGAATTGATACCCGATAAAAATGTCCTCCGAAAACAATAAAAGAATCGCAAAAAACACATTGATGCTGTATTTCAGGATGCTCTTTTCAATGGGGGTGTCTCTTTACACATCGCGTGTGATTCTTAACACACTGGGAGTCAGCGATTTCGGTATTTATAATGTTGTCGGCGGCCTGGTTACAATGTTCATACTTGTCAGTGGCAGTTTGTCTTCCGCGTCGCAGCGGTTTATTTCATTTGAACTTGGAAAAAAGGAAGACCGAAATCTCCGCAATGTTTTTTCAACAACAGTTACAGTACACATCCTTCTGGCTATTATAGTTCTGATTTTGTCAGAAAGTATCGGGTTATGGTTCCTTAATACACACATGAATATAGATCCATCACGCATGTATGCAACTAATTGGGTGTATCAGTGTTCACTTTTTGCTTTTCTTATTTCCCTTATAAGTACTCCATACAATGCGGCAATAATTGCTCATGAACGTATGAAGACATTTGCTTTTGTAGGAATAGGAGAAGTAGTACTCAAATTGATTTTTGTATTACTGTTGCCATTTATGCCTTTCGATAAGCTTATAACATTTTCTATCCTTATCATGGTTATTGCAATTATTGTGCGATTCATTTACACCTATTATTGTAAAAAGAATTTAAAAGATTGTACATTCGCATTTTCGTGGGATCGTTCATTATTCAGGAGTATTGCCGGGTTTGCCGGATGGAATTTTATTGGAGTGAGCTCCTCAGTTTTGTTGACACAAGGGGTAAGTATACTTCTTAATATTTTTTGTGGCGTTTTGGTAAATGCTGCACAAGGTGTTGCAAGTCAGGTTCAGCATTCAGTTACAGGTTTTATTACAAACTTTATGACAGCCCTAAATCCCCAGATTACTAAATCGTATGCGAGCAATGATCACAATTATATGATGAATCTTGTATTTCAGGGAGCCAGGTATTCGTTCTATCTTATGTTAATATTTTCTCTGCCAATACTTATTGAGACTGAGGCAATTTTAAAACTATGGCTTAAAATTGTTCCTGATTACGCGGTTGTTTTTATAAGGCTTACGTTGATTTTGTCAATTAGCCAGACACTGTCTCAAACTTTAATTACTGCAATGCTCGCGACCGGAAAGATCAAAGTATATCAGATTATTGTTGGCGGTTTACAGATGCTTGGTTTTCCTTTGTCATATTTAGTTCTCAGATTTGGATTTTCGCCGCAGAGCACAATTGTTGTTGCAATCATAATTTCATTTTCATGTCTTGGAGCCAGGCTCATATTATTGCGAGGTATGATAAAATTATCTGTAAAGCAATATTTGATAAGGGTTCTATTAAATACTGTTTTGGTGGCAATGATTTCAGCAGTTATTCCGTTACTCGTCTATTATTTTATGAATATCGGATTATTAAGACTTTTTTGTATTTGTTCAGTAAGCATATTGTCAACAATGGTTGCAATTTATACTGTTGGTATTTCAAGTAAAGAACGAACTTTTGTACATAGAAAACTATTCGAATTAAGAACTAAATATGGTTTTGTTTAACAAAAAAGTGGAGTGCTGCGGGTGTTCAGCATGTAAGAGTATATGCCCGAAAGCGGCAATACAAATGCTTTTCACAAGATTACCTTTTGTATTCTTTAACCGATGACCACTATAGAGCGAGTATGCGGGTCAATTTCAGGTAATGCATAAAAGAGTAATAACAAAATTAGAACGAATTGAATTTAAAGATTTAAAATGTATCCAAAAGATATAATTGTTTGAGGGCGATTTTTATTTCGTTCAGTGGTATTCTATGTCAAACGGCTCGATTAATATTAATACTTGAAAATCGTTCATACAGGTATTAACGTTTTTTTATAAGAAAGCTTGCAATATGAGTAAAACAGTTCTTGTTAGAGCATACACATCATGCAATTTAGGAGATGACTTATTTATAAAAATATTAATCGAACGCTACCCTGGTGTAAAATTCGAATTAATTGCAGGAGAAAAATATAAACAAATCTTTATTAAACATACAAATCTGAACATTATACAACAACCAGAATTTAATTCTATGCAACGCATTCTTAATAAAATATTATATAAATATTCAAATTCATTGTTTGCATATAGCTACTACAAATTATGGTATCATTTTTTCAAATCTAAACGAAAGCATATAGATGCATATATACTAATAGGTGGATCAATTTTTTGGCAATCGCAGGATGAGAAATTAAATACAAGGACAATTATAAACCATGCAACAATTACTGGATTGAAGTGTATACCAAAATTTGTTGTAGGAGCTAATTTTGGGCCTTTTTTTGAAAAAAAATATCTTGATAGATACAAAAGTATATTCAATAGATTTGATGATGTTTGTTTTAGAGATTTGTATTCTAAACAACTTTTTAACGAATTACCAAATGTAAGATTTGCACCTGATATAGTTTTCCAAATGCAAGTAAATCCAGGATATAATAAGATTCCTAAGACAGTTGGTTTTTCAGTAATGGACTTTTCTGAAAATAAGAAATTGTTTCAATATGAAGATGCATTTATAAGATTAGTTACTCATTTGATTGAGTTCTATAGTAAAAGCTCATATATTATTTATTTGTGTTCTTTTTGTAAAACTGAAGGAGATGAAAGATGTGCAGAAAAAATTTACACTAATTTATCACCGGATGCACAACTACATACAAAAAAAAAATTTTACGAAGGTAATATTCCGCAATTTTTAGAAATGCTATCGGGTATAGAAATCCTTTTTGCAACTCGATTTCATGCAATGGTTTTAGGCATGCTTTTTAAGCAGAAAGTATTCCCTATTACATATAGTGAAAAGATGACAAATGTTTTATCAGATTTAAAATTTAAAGGAAAATTTTTAAAGCTAGAAGAGTGTAATCAGTTGCAAATTATTGAGATTGTAAAAAACGTTGAAAATAATCAATTTGATGTTAATATGCGCGAGAAAGCGATGGAGCACTTTAGTAAATTAGACGAACTGTTGTTATAGTTTTAGGAAAAACTTTTAACATGGTCTCGAAGAATTTAGAGGGAATCCCAATCTCGTAAGTACTTTAGTATTTGTATAGTGTCGTTTTTCATTTAATTATAATAAACGTTTATGTACATATCAACCGGAATCATAATATATCGTTTCTTAATTAAAGTTACAATAATTATGTTCTCGTTATACAAATAAGGAGGATATAATGCCGTTTGAAAGTTCAAAACCAAAGCTATTACTAACAGAAGAATAAAAAATCATGTTAGAAGAAATTACAACATCAAGAACACAACCGTTACATCATATCGAAAGAACCAAAATACTTCTTTCATATTATGCTACAGGTGTTGTTTCTCAATCCGCAAAAGCATTAAATATGAACAGGATGATTGTAAATCGATGTGTAAATAAAGCGCTCGAATTTGGTGTTGAAAATGCATTAAAAGATTTACAACGTAGTGGAAAACCACCTACTATTACACAAGATGCTATCTCATGGCTTACTTCAATTGCTTGTCAAAAACCTAAAGATCTGGGGTTATCTTATGAAATGTGGACTACAGATCTCTTGTCAAAATATGCTAAAAACAATTGTGAGAAGAGTGGCTATCAAAGTTTAAAGAACATTGCACGTGGTACTATTTCAAAAATTCTTAACAAACAAGAGGTTCGGCCTCACAAAATAAAGTATTACTTAGAGGGGAGGAACCCGGCCTTTGAATCTAAGTTTATTCAGGTTCTGTTTTTTTACAAAAGTGTAAACTTCTTACTAGACACTGGATTGGCAGAACTTGCAGATACAGTATTTGTCTCATATGATGAAAAACCTGGAATACAAGCGCTTGGTAATGTAGCACCAGATCTTGCATCAAATAAGAAACATCCGGAATTAAGAAGAGATTTTGAGTATAAGCGACATGGAACTATTTCCTTAATGGCTGGAATAGGTTTACTAAATGGACATATTCATGGTAGAGTTGTTGATCATAATTACAGTAGTGAATTTATTGCTTTTTTAATTTCGTTAGATAAATATTATGGACTTGACAAAACGATACGAATAATACTTGACAATCATAAAATACATACGTCAAATGAAACGAGAGCCTATCTATCAGGAGTTCCAAACAGGTTTTAGTTTGTCTTTACACCAAAGCATGGCTCATGGTTGAATTTGGTTGAAACATTTTTTTCAAAAATGGTAAGAAGCATGTTAAAGGGAATACGTGTAAATTCAAAAGAAGAGTTGCGCTCTCGAATAGAGCTATATCTTAAAGAATTAAATGATTTCCTTGTAGTATTTAGATGGAAGTATGGAATGGATCAAGTGTAACCATTGTAACGTTAAATTAGAAATAGTATAAATGGACAAATATAGGTGTTGTTTACGTGCATGTTTCAACTGATTTAGAAAGCATATAATTACTATCTTTCTTATGTTTTTGTAATTGTAAATTCATTTAAGAACTTACTAAAAAATGAGAAAAATCCGAATATGAGACATAATTCGTTACCTTTTTTAAATGAAGCCATATATGGAAAAAACAGTTAGATTTTCAATAATTATACCATTGTATAACAAGGCAAATTATATTGAAAAAACACTTCAAAGTGTTCTAAATCAAACTTATCCTGAGTTTGAAGTTCTTGTTATTAATGATGGATCAACTGATAATAGTCTAAAAGTTGTTAAACAAATTAACGATTATCGCGTGAAAATATTTTCTAAAGAGAATGAGGGCGTTTCTGCGACTAGAAATTTCGGAATAGAAAAAGCACAACATGATTATATTGCATTTTTAGATGCGGATGATTTATGGCTACCTGATTATTTGGACGCCATATGTAAATTGATTCAATTTTATCCAAATGCTGGTGTATTTGCAACTTTGTATTATGTAAATAAAAAAATAGATGGTTCTGATTTTGAATTAAAAAAAGAGACTTCTAATTTTGGTGATACAATTTTAATAGTGGACTACTGCAAGGATTTAATAGAAAGAATAGTTACACCATTGTGGACAGGTTCTATATGTGTCAATAAGAAATGTTTTGTTGACTCAGGTTCATTTCCAATAGGGGTAAAGAGAGGTGAGGATTTAGATATGTGGTTACGGTTAAGTTTAAATACTTCAATTGCAGTATTGAATTCTCAACTTGTTATTTACAATCAAATAACTGAGAATAACGCTACACGTAATTATGAATCCTACAAAGAATCATTTCCGTATTGGAAATGGTATAGTTATAGCAAGTCACGTTATATAGCAAAATATGCGACAATTAAAATTCTTGATTTAATGATAGTTGCACTTAATAATAAAGCTTATAAGGATGTCATTGTCCTTTTTTTCAAGATAAAAGGTTTTTATTTCATTCGGCGCAGATTACTACTGTTATTTGAAGCATGTTTGCAGATGCTAAGAGTGTTTATTGTATGAAAACAAATATATCAAAAGTCAGGGATTGTTACGGTTGTGGAGTTTGTGCAATTATTTGCCCTAAACAAATAATTCGTTTAGAGTTGAACAACAATGGTTTTTATCAGCCCAAAATAATAAATAACGAATGTACTAATTGTAAACTATGTCTTTCTGTTTGTTCCTATTCTCACAATGAATTGGCGCTTGCTACATCAGATCAAATAGAAGGGTATGCGGCATGGAGTAATAATGGTGACATACGCTACAAATGTTCTTCAGGTGGGATTGCATTTGAATTTGGAAGGCATTTATTAAAACATGGGTATAAAGCTTGTGGCGTAAAATATAATGTTAAACTTTGCCGTGCGGAACATTTTATTGCCGATAATGAAATAGATTATCAGTTAAGTATTGGTTCAAAATATATACAAAGTTATACAGTGGATGCTTTTGCATCTTTTAAGAAAGATGAGAAATATCTCGTAACGGGTACTCCGTGTCAAATAGATTCGTTAAGAAGATACATTCGAATTAAAAAGATTGAGGAAAATTTTTTGTTGTTGGATTTCTTTTGTCATGGTGTACCTTCTATTTTACTTTGGAAGAAGTATACTCGCAACATTGAAATGAAAATAGGAGAACTATCAGAAATTTCCTGGAGAGATAAAAAAAATGGCTGGCATGATTCATACGAAATAAATGCTTTTGCAAATAATTCAAAAGATAAATTTAGTTCTAAGCTCAGTGATGGTGATGTTTTTTTTAATTTATTTTTAACAGATACTTGCCTTGGTAAAGCATGCTTTAGTAAATGTAAATATAAGGGGAAAAAATCATCTGCCGATATAAGAGTTGGAGATTTGTGGGGAACTAAATATATGAGTAATGACATAGGAATAAGTGGAGTACTTGCCTTTACAGAGATTGGAAAATCTAATATCAGACAATTAAATGATTGTATTTTGATTCCGGAGAATCTTGATGTTATTATAGGTGGTCAAATTAAAAAGCCATTGAAAAAAACAATTGTGTTTTCTTTAACAATGTTTATGCTAAAAACACAATTACCGCTTTGTAAAATTTATAATATTACGCGTTTATTTAAAAAAATAGTTAATTTTTATACCATAGCTAAAAGTAAAGCCAAACGGATATTGGCATAATGGTAATAAATATAATAATTCTTGTAGTAGTACTTTGTTTTTTGTTTTTTTATTATAAAGAAACTGTCATAGTATTGGCTCCGATAAGCCAATTTATTGATTCATTTAGAATCCCATATTTTTCATATGGGGGCCTTTTTGGCCCAATAGCTTTGGTTATTTTGATATTATTTCCATTTAAATTCAACAATATTGAAAAAGAAAAAGAACGATTTTCATATCCATTTAAGCTATTGACTTTAATGGTTATTTTGTCCTATTTGCTATCTGATTTCGGGAAGCATTTACCAACTTCTGCAATTATAGTAATTTCTGTTTATATTTATCCGATTATCTTATGGAAATGTATTAACACTCCAGAAAAAGGAAAATTATTTGTAAAATCATTAATAATTTATTTGACTTGTGTTTGTTTATACGCTTTTTATGAATTGTTTACAAATTCAAATCCTCTGATAGAATATTTTTCAACAAATAATATTGCTATTGTTCAAAATTCTGACCGTGTTAGATATGGGTTTAAAAGGATTCAATCATTTTTAACATACAATGGGACTTTAGGATGTACTTGCGGTTTGGGTTTTGCTGCATTGGTTTATTTAAAAATCCATTTTAAACAATATTTAAAAGTAAATAATTTATTTCTATTAACACTAATATTCGCATTGTGTTTATGTGTAATTTTTACTGGGACACGCTCTGTAATAGCAGGTTTATTAGTAGGCTCATTAGTCTTTTTGGATCCACAATTATTAAGAAAATATAAATCGAGATACATTTTATTCATAATAGGTGGGCTCATACTTTTGCGGATATCAGAAATATCTGGTTTTGTCAGTCAAATAGTAGAATCATTCCAAAACACAGAGTCTGCAGGTGGGAGTAGTACGGGTTTAAGAGAGTATCAATTAAATTACGCTCTATTCTATTGGTCAAAAGCACCGTTGTTTGGAAATGGTACAGGTTTTTCACATTACCTTACACAGAGCTCATCTGAAGACATATTTGGTCTTGAGAGTATATGGTTTAAACTCTTAATTGATTATGGCACGATTGGTTGTATGGTTTTTGTTTTTAGTATCCTATTTCCTGTTGTAAAATTGCTACAAAGTGGTATGTCTTTTTTAATATTTTTACCATTATTGTTTTTAGTCGATAAATCATTGTCCTTGATTCCTGGAGTATCAATTGGCTTTCATTTAGTTTATGTTGTATTTTTCTTACGTGTTAAGGCGATGTCAACAATTGACAGACAAGGTGTGTTATTATGAAAATAAAAACGATAACATGTCATGATGTTTATAATTATGGTGCAACACTTCAAGCCTATGCATTGATGAAATATTTGCAAAAAAAAGGACATGAAGTCCAAATCATTGATTATAAGCCAGTTTATTTATCTAAAAATAACAGCTATAATATCTGGCGCATTAGTGCTAAGTGGGGGAAAAAGAATTTTTTAATTAAATTATTGTATTGGTGTTTGAAAGTACCCAAAAGATATTTGTTGTCGTACAAAGGAAAGTTTGCATATGATAAATTTATAAAAAAAAATTTATTAATTACTAAACATCGTTTTAAAAATAATGATGATCTTAAACGCAAACCTCCGGAAGCTAATGCATATATTGCAGGAAGTGATCAGATCTGGAATACTGAGTTTCAAAATGGACGAGATCCGGCATTTTATCTCGATTTTGTACCTGATGGCTATAAGAAAATATCATATGCTGCAAGTTTTGCAACAAAAGAGATTGCTTCGGGATATAAACTTTTTGTAAAGGCAGCAGTTGAAAAAATAGATTATGTTTCTGTTAGAGAACAGCAAGGTATTGAAATTTTAAAATCAGTGGGGATTAATAGGGCTGTTTGTGTAGTTGATCCAGTTTTTTTATTAAACAAAGAAGATTGGGAAGGAATTACAATCCCAATAAAAGAAACTAATGAAAAATACCTTTTAATTTATGAAATAGAAACAAATAAGATTATTGAAAATGTCGCGAAAAGGCTTGCAAAAGAAAATGGTTTACTGATTTATGCAGTAAGTTGCTACCACCCGACCCGATATGCAGATAAAGATTATTTTAATCGGTGTGGTCCCGGAACATATTTAACTTTAATAAAAAATGCGGAAATAATTTTGTCAAACTCCTTTCATGCCACAGCGTTTTCTATTATATATGAGAAAAACTTTATAACTTTTAATCTTTTAAAATATGAGATTAATTCAAGAATGTCTGATTTATTAGAATGTTTAGGAATTAAAGAAAGATTAATTTCGGTAGAACAAGAATCTGAAAACTTGGGTGGTACACAAATCAACTATGTCGAAGTTAAAAAGAAACTAGAAAAATTAATTAATAATTCGAAATCGTTTATATTTAACGCATTATGTTAAGTCAGGAAAACTTATGAAAGTCCTTTGGTTTTCTATAACACCTTCATTATATTGCCCAAATATTTTTTACCATAATGGTGCAGGGTGGATATCGTCATTAGAAAAGATTGTACGTGAAAAAAATAATATTAAACTTGGAATCGCTTTTGAGCATGATGAGAATGCATCATGTATTGAAAAAAATGAAGTAAAATATTATCCAATAAAATCTTTTCGTACGAGATTAGCTAAATTTAAAAGTAGATTTATTTACAAAACGGAAGAAAATGAGATAATCCCTGTTTGCTTAAAAATTATTGAAGATTTTAAACCAGATGTTATACAAGTTTTCGGTTCTGAATGGTGTTTCGGATTGATCACACAATATACAAAAATACCAGTAGTAATACACATGCAAGGTAGTATTCCACCGTATTATAATGCATTATATCCTCCAGGCTATAGCTTATTTGATTATTTATTTTATTATAAATTCAGGATAAAAAAATTATTTAATGTAATAAAAAAGGACTTGTTCTTTGCTAAAAGGGCTGAACGGGAAATAAGAATATTAAGAAATTGCCAATATTTTATAGGTAGAACTGATTGGGATAAAAATTTAACTAAATTATATGCACCTAATTCAATTTATTATTATTGTAGCGAGGCATTAAGAGAAGAATTTTTCAATATTAAGACTTGGGAGCCACATAATAGAAAAAAAATCATTATTGTTAGCACAATTTCAGCACCTATATATAAAGGTGTAGACGTCATTTTAAAAACAGCAAAATTATTAAAAGAAAATACAAAGTATAGTTTTGAATGGCGGATATTTGGATTAAAAGATATAAAATATCATGAATGGAAAACTAAGATAAAGTCAGGTGATGTAAACGTAAAAGTGGAAGGTATTATTTCAGCAGAAAAATTATATAACGAGTTAATAAATGCAGATATCTTTGTACATCCTTCTTATATAGAAAATAGTCCAAATAGTGTTTGCGAGGCACAATTGTTAGGCGTACCAGTAATTTCAACTAATGTTGGTGGAATATCTTCAATTGTCCAACATAATGAAAATGGACTGTTATCTCCTGCAAACGATCCTTTTACAATTGCATCTTTTATAAACAAATTAATTCAAGAAAAAGAAATTGGAATTGGTTTAGGAAAAAAAGCAAGAGAATTAGCATTACAAAGACATGATACACAAAAAATTGTAAATGATTTATTAAACATTTATAATCAAATTATATCTGAAGATAAAAATAATAGAGATAAAAAAAATCTTCATTTAAATATCGAATACAAAAATTAAGATTGTAAAATTGAAAACCTTTTTCAGCAAATACTAATAAAAACTATGAAAGCACGAATTATTGCATTTTATCTCCCTCAATATCATCCAATTCCAGAGAACGACAGTTGGTGGGGAAAAGGATTCACGGAATGGACAAATGTAGGTAAAGCAAAACCCTTATTCAAAGGACATTATCAGCCTCGGGTGCCTGCTGATTTAGGTTATTATGATTTGCGAATTCCTGAGGTCAGAGAAGCTCAGGCAGAAATGGCACGAAATGCTGGTATAGAAGGTTTTATGTACTGGCATTACTGGTTTGGTAATGGTAAGACACTTCTGGAAAGACCATTTCAGGAAGTTTTACAAAGTGGTAAACCAGATTTTCCTTTCTGTTTGGGGTGGGCAAATCATAGTTGGGAAAATAAAACTTGGGACCCGTCATCACAAAATGTGAAAAAAGTAACTCTCTTAGAGCAATTATATCCAGGTAAGCAGGATTATATAAACCATTTTTATCATAATCTGAAAGCCTTTCAGGATAAAAGATATATACGAGTTGATAGTAAGCCTGTGTTTTACATATTTGCTCCACATGGGTTTGAAGAGTGTAAATTATTTATCGATACTTGGCAGGAATTAGCTGTAAAAAACGGTTTGAGCGGTATTCATTTTATCGGTAAAATGGGAAATTGGCTTGATACTAAGCAGAAGTTATTGGATATGGGTTTCGATGCAATAAATACGAATACTATGTGGACGGCAGAATGCAAGGTAAAAGGCAAATTTAAAAATTTGTTGATTAATAATTTTAATAAATTTTTTCCAATTAGTATTGTTCAAAAATATAAGTATAAAGAAATAATAAAACATCTAATTTCAGATTCTGACGTACTTGAAAATGTATATCCAACTTTAGTACCACAGTGGGATCACTCGCCACGTTCCGGAAAGAATGGGGTTATTTATCATGGCAGTACACCTGAATTATTTAGGTTGCATAGCAAGATGATATTTAATTGTGTTAAGGATAAAGAACCAGAACATCGCATTGTAATATTAAAATCCTGGAATGAGTGGGGCGAATCAAACTATATGGAACCTGATATTGAATTTGGTGATGAGTATTTAAAAGTTTTAAAAAAAGAGCTTGATTTTTAGGGAGTAAAAATGTTTTCAGTAATTATTCCTTTGTACAACAAAGAATTATATATCGAACGAGCAATTCATTCTGTATTGAAACAAACATTTACAGAATTTGAATTAATTATTGTGGACGATGGATCAACGGATAGCAGTGTTGATATTGTAAAGAAAATGCCTGATAAAAGAATTAAATTGTTTTGCAAAGAAAATGGTGGAGTATCTTCTGCAAGAAACTATGGAATTGAACATGTAAACTTCAATTTCATAACATTCCTTGATGCTGATGATGAGTGGTTACCTGATTATCTCGAATCCATTAAATACCTGATCAATAAATACCCCAATTGTGGAATGTATGGTACGGCAAGATATGAGGATGCGCAAGGTAAAAAAACAATCATGAAATCAAAACATCAAAATGAGGATGATTTTATCATTCTCGACTATTGTAAACAAGCATATATGATCATCACAAGTTCAATGTGTGTTACAAAAGATATTATAAAAAAAGTTGGGAACTATCCACCGGCCAAAGTAGGTGAAGATGTTGATTTTGCTCTTAGGATTGCATGTTGCAGCGATATTGCTTATTTAAATAAACCAAAATTAATATACTATTGGGCGATGGAGAACAATTCGTTCTCATGGAAGATCAAGTTTTCTGATTTTGTTCCATACTATAAATGGTATATTTATCCATACAAATACAAACATTCTCTTTTTTTGTATACAACCAAGAAGATAATATATACATTTCAACGTATTTTTTTCCCACAATTATTTAAGGCTAAGCAACCAGTAAGTTAAAAATATTAACTGTTTTCAAAAAAATAAATAGTAGGTGTGGTGTAATCAAACAACTCAATTCTGATAACATATCCTACAGTTAAAAGTGATCTATATACAGGATTCGAAATATGTGAAAATGTTTGTCCCGAGTTTATAGCCATAAACCTTAAGGATGGTGTGTCCCAAGCCAAAAGTAAATAGTGAATTTGTTTAGAGATGCATCAAGAAGCCCTATCTTGCTAACAGTTTTAAAACTTTACAAAGCATTCAGGGCGTAAATACATCTGATTAGTGATAGGAATTAATGTGAAAAAAATATTGGTAGTTGGTCAAACCCCACCCCCATATCATGGGCAGGCAATGATGATAAACAGACTCGTAAAAGCGGATTTTACGAAAATATCAATTTATCATATCAGGATGTCATATTCTGAAAATCTGAATAAAATCGGCAAATTTAGCCTTCACAAAGTTACTCATTTGCTATATCTTATTTTGAAAACATATACTTTCAGATTTAGATATAACATCAAAACTTTATATTACCCTCCAGCTGGCCCTGATTTGAACCCTATTATTAGAGACATAATTTTTCTTTTTTTTGTCAGACCATTATTTAAAGAAACCATTTTCCATTTTAGAGCTGCAGGGCTATCCGAATACATTGGAAAAGCAAATTTCTTCATCAGATATCTTGCATGTGTAGCTTATTCAAAACCAAATACTTCAATTCAGCTTTCATCAAGAAATCCTCCTGACGGCAAATATTTTAATTCAGAAAGGATTGAAATTGTCCCTAATGGAATAGAGGATGAAAATACCGCCTCCTTGACAAAACAATTGAAACCTGTAATACATATTATTTCTCTTGGGATTATTCAGCAATCAAAAGGAATTGAAGACATTATTACAGCGATCAATACAATTATTAAAACAAATACAAATGTAAAAGTTGATGTGGTTGGTGGATTTTGTTCTGTGGAATATGAAAAGTATATTAAAAAACTCGTTCAAACGTACTCATTAGAAGATTATATAGAATTTCATGGCGTTAAAGTAGGCATAGATAAGACCAGATTATTGCTACAGGCTGATATTCTTTGTTTCCCATCATATTATGAATCTGAATCCTTTGGGAATGTTTTACTTGAAGCAATGCAATTCAAATTACCAGTTGTTGCAACAGAATGGAGGGGTATTCCTGATATTGTAATTGATTCCACCACCGGATATATCGTTCCTATTAAATCACCACAAAAAATTGCTGAAAAGCTACTTCTTTTAATAAACAATAGTGACTTGAGAATAAAATTTGGTGAAAATGCCAGAGGCCGCTACTTGGATTATTACACAATAGAAACTCATTTAAAAAACATGGAGAATATTCTTGCGGGTGTAAAAACATAGGGGCGATACTTTGTTTTTTGTAGCAAGCATTTGGTAAAGAACCATTATGATTATTTTGGAACAAAATAATCTCATCCAAGCAATATAATGCTATGAATATTCATTAGTATGTTTTTTAAGAGTATTTACAATGTATTAAAATTTAAAAATGTTGAAGTCGAAATGTACTGGATGTTATTATAAATAATATATTAATAATGAGGTTTTCGATGAAACATTTTATAAAAACATTTTTAATTGTTTTTATTTATCACATTGTAACAGCAGCTCCTTATGAAGTCTTTGTTTCTCCAGAGGGTGATGATTTAAATCCCGGTACAGTAACACTTCCCTTTCAAACAATATCCCATGCACGGGATATTGCTGTTGCCAATAAAACGAATGATGGCATGATCATTACTCTTTTAAGTGGTACATATAAAATTAGTAATTTTAGTCTGACAAATAAACATTCTGGCTCCAAAACAACACCTTTTATTATCCGTGGAAAAGATGGAACATCAGCAATACTTTCAGGTGGTATTGAATTAAAATATGAAAATTCAAAACTTTGTGATGTCAGCGACATTACGGCAGGAATTGATTCTGCTTATGTTTCAAATATTCGCAAATGGTCCTTTGATGATTTAAATATAACTGACACTGGTTTTTGGTCCATGGATAACATCAAAAAGAGCCAGATTGCGCAACTCTTCTGCAATGATTCATTAATGCAACTTGCACAATGGCCGGATACAGGATACACAAAAATAGATAGTTTAATCCCAACAAAGCCAAGCTCTACAGAATTTACTCGTATAACTGGCGATTCAATCGGGAAATTTATTCTTAAAAATGCCCCTTTGCAAAAGTGGGAAAAAGAAATCGCCCATGTGATATTAGGTGGGTATTGGTTTCTTGATTACCTTTTTAGCTTTGAACTTATTGAAAAAATAGAAAGTAAAACTGGGTTTGTTCAATTAGCTACCCCTCCAAGCAGTTGGTTTGGGTATAGGAAAGGACAGCGATTTTATGCTGCAAATTTATTATGTGAAATTAAAAAGGAAGGTAGATGGGCTGTTGACCCTACCAGACGAGTATTATACTTTTGGTACCCAAAATATATTAATAGTCAAACTGCTAAAGTAATGCTTAACGGTAGTAGTAACATATATTTAAACAATGCAAACTACATTACTTTTAAAAATTTAACAATAGAGAATTTTACTAATAATAGTATGTTTTTTACCGCCTGTACTTCAAATGTTGTTGATGGGTGTACAATTCGTAATGTAGGTGGTATGGGCGTAATGTTAAAAAATACATATAACACTAAAATTAGTAATTGTAAAATATACAATATAGGTAAATCACCAATATGGGTTGCGGGTGGTGGAGATAGAACAAATCTGAAATCTTGTGAAATAGATATTGTAAATAATCAGATACATGATTTTGGAATAGTGAATAAAACCTATAAACCTGCTGTAAAACTTGATTCCGGTGCTGTTGGTTGCAGAGTATCCTACAACACTATTTATAATGCCCCACATTCAGCTATAATATTTATGATGGGTAATAATCATATAATTGAGTACAATCATATTTACAATGTCTGTACTGAAACACAAGATGCCGGGGTCATTTACAATGGTGAAGACTGGACATCACGCGGAACCATAATAAGAAACAATCTGTTTGAAAATTGTGGGCATGGCGATGTAAATGCAATCTATATTGACAATTTATCAAGTGGTATAACCATTAAAGGCAATATTATCAATAATATTCCAAGAGGGGTAAAAATTGGCGGGGGGAGGGATAATGTTGTTGAAGGTAACACTATTATTAAAACCAATCAGTGGTTAACTGCTGATAATCGCGGTCTTAATTGGTTTATACCTGCGTTTAGTGAGGGGAGGTCCCTGAATGTCCACCTTACAACCATGCCATATACAAACCCTATCTGGTCCCAGACTTATCCGGCACTGCTGACATTGCTTGATGATAATCCAGGTTGTCCGAAGGGAAATGTCATCAAAGGAAATACGGTTGTCAATTCCGGAGGATCTGTGATGGCCTCTGAAATCAGTCAATTTGGAATAGTTGACAGCAATATATCTTTTTCTTCAAATTCCTACTCTATCCCGCTGTCCAAGAATTACGGTGTACAGAAAAATCTGAATATTGATACAATTTCACCAGTTCCACTGCTCCATATGCCTGTTATACCTCTTGTCAGGAACGTCTATTCAAACGCTGGTGTATTATATGTCGTATGCGTACCATCATATCATTCCGGCCACGTAAAGGCTAAGATTGTCAATCTCCGTTCACATGTTGTTTACAATGGAAGCGGGGGAGATACTGCTGCATTTTCCGGGCTGATAGCCGGCGACTATATCTATGATATCTGGTACACAGACATTCCCTATCAGGATTCAACATTTTCAGCACATGATACCATTCATTTCACAACAGAAGGCAGCATATCACCTAATACGATATATTCACAGCCGGAGAATCCTTGCGTTCTTGGCGGGAGCAGTATAGACTCCGCAGCAATAGCAGTTTTCTGGAAAGTCAATACTGTAAAAGATGTTGTATTTGACAGTATCGGAGTGTGGTACAGCGAGTTCGGGTATCCTCTAAAGGCGTATGATTCCGGATCTGTAAATGCTGGCGTCTGGAACCTGAAAACAAAAGCTGATACAGTCACTAATCTTAAAGCCGACAAACTCTACTATTTTTCAATTTTCGGCAGGGATACTGCCGGGAACTGGTCGAAAACATCAGATTCTGCAAAAGTACAGATACGAACAGGAAAAATTGGCGGAGAGACAAATGGTAGTCAGGTTATTCTCAAGGGGAGCGAACAGACATCAATTTTTTCAGATTCACTGACTATGTGGGGCGATGAGCTTGTAATACCGTATACTGATACTGTTGACAGATGGAATATGTCTGTTTTAAACGGGTTTATAGTATGCGGGCCGTCATTTGTTTTCAGAAATGGAAATGATCCGACAAATATGCGAATTAATTTTGCATTGAAGCCATCAGCTGCAACAGCTCCGTATACAATGGCCGACATAAGGGTATATAGATTTAATGTCAATACAAAAGCATGGCGGCTTGATACATCAAAGCTTACTTATGATATTCCCGGCAATAAAATTTACTTTTCAACAAGTGAACTGAATTACTCTTTCGCGCTTATGATCGACACTATACCTCCTTATTTAAGCGCTTATAGAATGGATACAACAGCATCTTATAGTGTAAGTGATCCTATTCTGGATACATTTACAATACGCGACAATATAGAAAATCCGGCAGTAAAATTTCTTGCGGCTCCCGGCGCAAAAGAGTTCAGCGATATATCTTATTTTGTAAATAATATTAAAAGTGGAACTGAAGACAGATATTATACAACAATTCCTGCCTATTTAGCCGATCCTGCATCAGGTTTGAGGTGTTTACTTACTGTCAGTGATGGACGGGTAAGCGACACAATAAATCTTTCAAGAAAAATTATCCGTACAGGAACGAATTGTGACGATAAAACAATAGCCTCAATGGAGTGGGTTCCTGTTTCTGTTACTGCAGAGCCTGTGAAAAACAGTTTTTCTGCAATCATGGCAAACTCACTTGATGCTGATTCGTTTGTATATGACAACAGCAGACAGCGTATGGTACGCTGGATTCCATCTGTGTCAAATGCAGCTGCCAAAGACAAATGGGTTGAATATAATGCCGGAGATGCCGCGAATTACATGTTTACACGCGGAACAACAATATGGATAAAATCCGGAAAAAATATGACGATATCTTATGATACGGCAGTTATTCCAGCGCTTATTGATACTTTTGATATTTTACTGAAGAAAGGTGAGTGGACAGATTTTTCCTTGCCGTATAATTTTGATATTTACGCAGGGGATATTATTAATGCGACAAAAAAGAAAGATACTGCAATATCCGGAATAGAATTATACGAATGGGTAAAAACTGGAACAGCTTACAGCACAAAGGCAATATATCTATCTGGCATTTCTGCTGCATCATACCCAAGTACAATAATGAAGGCTGCAGGCGTATTTGCGGCATATAATAATGGCGATCATGATATTACCATGCGCATTCCGCCTGTTTGTACACCGCTGTCTTCAATTGGAAAGATAGCATTGACAAAAAAAATAAATTCATCAACACAGTGGTGTATAAGGCTTGGATTCTCTGACAATACGGGAAATGAGTTTTCTTCAATATACTGCTCGTCTCTTCCGGAAAACGGCAAACCGCGTTTTTACAAATCTGCTCCGACTTTTTCACAGATTTATGCAAGACTTGTTGATCCATTAAATGGAAATCAGTATGCGCATGCGGCAAGTGGAGATCCTGGAAGTGGAGGGGTGTCATATTTTATAACCTGTAAAAATGCATCGGATCATGCTTCAATAGTTAAAATTTCCAAGAATGTTGGTGCAGAACTTCCATTCGGTACATATGCTGTGCTGTACTTTGGAGAAAATTATATAGATTCATTGAACTCAGTCTCTCATGAAATGTCAATTTCAGCAGGGCAATTAAAGACAGGTTATCTGATAATTGGAACTGGAAATTATATATCAAGGTTTATTAAAAATCTGAATTCAGAATTCAGATTCAAGCCATTTACGCAGAATCATTCACTAAGGATAAAGTACTTTTTACCTGTTGATGTGAAAAAGATGTCAGTATTGATATTTGATCTAAAGGGAAGATGTGTTGATAGGGTGGTAAAAAACAGCAACCTTCATGCCGGGGAAGGGTTACTCAGGATTGACCGTAATTTTACATCCGGATATTATGTAATCAAAATTAAAGTTGACAACTCTTTTACTCAGCAGGCTGTTGTAAAGAATTTCAGATGGGTATTTGTCAAGTAAGTTGATTTTTTTCTGTACAAAAACGTCAAGTGATATGCACACCTGTAAAATTGAGAACACTCATGTAATTTTATCTTCCGCTGAAAACAGGTATATCTTCAGTTTTACATTCGGGATTATTCATGATTAAATTAATCAGTTTCACAAAGTCTTTTTTCATCCTGATTATTGTTTCTCTGTCTATTATGTCAGTTGAGAATTCTATTTCGCCTTCCATAATATTTCCATTTTCCCACATGTAAAATGTAATGTCAAGTGCTGCGGCACAATCCCTGACAAAAAAACGTTCAGAAGAGAGATTTTCCAGGTCGAGTGGAGGGCGGGGAGTGTTCTGCCATGCGAACATAACCTGAAAAACAGGGTTGTAATTGAATGCTCTGGGTGGTTTCAATTCTTCGACTACTTTTTCGAATGGGAGATTCTGATGAGCAAGAGCATCCAGAACAACCTGTTTGGTATTTGTCAATAATTCCCTGAATGTGCTGTTTTCAATAAATTTAAACCTCAGTACCAGAGAATTGACAAAGAAACCAATTATCTGTTCCAATTGTGTAAATGAACGATTGGCTGTGGGTGTTCCGATATTGATATCATTGTCACCGGAATACTGTTTTAACAAAATTGCCCATATAGAAACAAGCACCATAAAGTCTGTTACATTTTCCGATTTGCTTAATTGTTTTATCTCTCCGGTAATAATTTCATCAAATGCAATATTCTCTCTTCCGCCAAATCCTGATGAAACTCTCTTCCGCTCGAAATCATATGGAAAATTTATTTTTTGAGAAGATCCTGTGAGCTGCTTCTTCCAGAATGAGACAGAATCTGATAAGTCAAGTTTGTTCTGTTTTTGCCAGGCAGCATAATCATAATACTGATATTGAGCTGCAGGAAGTGATACTGGTCGGTTGTTTATTAAATCTGAGTAAATCTGTCTGAATTCTTTTACAAAAATACCCCATGACCATCCGTCAAATATTATGTGATGGATGTTAAAATGAAAAATGTGTTCATCCGCTGTGGTTTTTATGAGATAAATTCTATATAGTGGTCCATTTTCAACACTGAAGAGTTCTCTGATTTCTTTTTCCAGAAAGTTGTCAATCTTTGACAATTGCAAAGGTGTCCGGTCGTCTGAGTAATCAATGCAGCTGATTGTGACATCACTGTTCATGTCAATTTTGCAAAAAGTCTGAATACCTTTTGTCTGGATGCATGATTTGAGAATCTTGTGCCTGTCGAAAAGAATATTCAGACTTTTTCGCATACATTCATAATCAATTTTGCCGGTCAATTTATATGTAAATGGAATATTATAAGCCGGATTATTGTGTATTTTACTGACAATCCATAAACGCTGCTGTTCAGAGGAAACCGGCAGCTCTGCAGAATGTTCTGATTGACGTAAAATAATAATCCCTGGATTGACATTGTGTAAAGAATTGTCAATAATTTCCGCAAGCTCATGTACTGTCGGAGCATCAAAGATTGCTTTTAATGGAATTTCTGTTTTATATTTTTCGTTAAGCCTGTTTAATATTTGCGATGCAAGCAGCGAGTGCCCGCCTAAATCAAAGAAATTGTCTGAAGTTCCGATTTTCGGTATTCCTAAAAGATCTTCCCATATCATAACAAGACTTTTTTCTGATTCAGTTTCCGGTGCAGTATATTCTGACTCAATTGAAGAACGGCAATCTTCAATATCAATTTTAGTCTTCTCATCATTGTCTTGATAATTAGGCAGATTTGAACCGTTATATTCTTTATCAGTTACATGATAACTGAATGGTATTACAGGGACGATCCAATGTTTTTTCTTTTCCAGAGGATACAGGGGGAGTGGAATTCTGCAGCGGCTTTCACCTTCATAAATTTTTCCCCAATTTATTTCACCACCATTAACCCAGACCTGAGCTACCGATTTCAGAAAGAAAACGCTGTCTTTTTCCTCCTTTTTAGGGTGTCTCAGTGTCTGAATACAGATAGCATTTTCTTTTGTATTGAATTGAGAAAGAAAAGTTGATAAAGAATTTCCCGGCCCGACCTCAATGAATATTGAATTCTCTTCCTTTAGCAACTCTTTAATTCCGGATCTGAAGTCAACTTTTTTACGAATATGTTCAGCCCAATAAGTCGGGGAGGATGCCTGCTCCTGAGATATCCATGTGCCAGAGGTATTTGAAATAAAAGGAATGGCAATGTCATTGGCCTTGACATTTTCAAAAACTGAAATGAATGGTTTCATTGCCGGTTCCATCAGATATGAATGAAATGCATGCGATGTTGCTAATTTTTTTGTTTGAATATCGTTAAAAGTTTTTGATAGTTCTTCTGAAAAATTACTGATTGCATCATGTGATCCTGAAACGACACAATGCTGTGGCGAGTTTACAAGAGAAATTTCGAGTCCTTCATGCATTAATGGTGAAATTTCTTCGACAGGTTTATTGATTGACAGCATGCTTCCGGGTGTCTGCGTCTGCATAATTTTACCTCTGTTCATTACAATGGACAGGGCATCATCAAACGAGTATACTCCTGATACGCAGGCAGCGGTTATTTCACCTATACTGTGTCCGATAAGAGCGGATGGATTAATGCCGAAACTCTTCAGAAGTTCTGAGAGGGCATATTGAACAATAAACAGTAGTGGTTGTGCAACAGATGTATTGTCTATCGGCATCACATTTTTATTGTCAAATAGAACATCTATAAGACTAACCTCGCAGAAATTATCAAAAGCCGATGATGCCTTGTCAATAATACTTCTGAAAAGAGTAAAATCCTGATACAGACCTTTTGCCATATTGACATATTGAGAGCCCTGGCCGGTAAACATAAAAACAATCCGCGGCTTTTCTGAAAGTTGTTTACCTTTGATAAATATGGATTTTAAAAAATCGCTCTTTTCAAATGTCGAAGGAATAATAGACACACAACGGGATTTATATTCATTTCTTCCACATTGTAAGGTATATGCCGCATCTGCAATATTAGACTCTTTCGAGTTGAAAAAATCAGAAAACCGGTCTAGTAATTTCTGAAGAGCATTATCATTTTTAGCAGAAAAAGGAAGAAGGTGGAAAGGCCTTTTAGAAGTTATTGATGTGTCATTTAACCATTCTCCAATAATGCAATGGCAATTTGTACCTCCTACTCCGAATGAACTGACGCCGGCAATTCTCGAACCACAATCCGTGTCCCAGTCTCTGAGTTGTCTGTTGACAAAGAATGGGCTCTCTTCAATATGTAAATCAGGATTTGAATGTGTAAAATTAATGGATGGAGGAATCTGCCTGTGAAAAATTGCAAGGCAGGTTTTAATTAATCCGGCAATACCGGCCGCAGCATCAAGATGACCGATATTTGCCTTGACAGAACCAATTGCGCAAAAGTTTTTTGAAGAATCAGAACCGCTGAACACTTTTGTCAAGGCACCAATTTCAATTGGGTCACCGATTATAGTGCCGGTACCATGTGTTTCTATATAGGTCACCTGCTGTGGTTTAATGCCTGCTTTTGCATGAGCCATTGCAATTACTTTTGCCTGTCCTTCAACACTTGGGGCCATATATCCGGCTTTACGTGAGCCATCATTATTTATGGCTGTGGCTTTGATAACCGCCCATATAAAGTCATGGTCTTTTATTGCATCGTCAAGTTTTTTCAAAACAACGATGCCCGATCCTTCACCAAAAAGCATTCCCGAAGCATCTTTGTCAAATGGGCGGCAATGGCCATCTGATGAAAAAATGCTTCCTTTCTGATACATATAACCATTTTCACGGGGTGTCTGTACAAATGATCCACCGGCCAGGGCAATATCACTCTCATTTCTGATAAGACTCTGACAAGCAAGATGGACTGCAACAAGAGATGTGGAGCAGGCTGTTTGTACAGTGAAACTTGGACCAGTTAAATTCAATTTATATGAGACTCTTGTAGCCAGATAGTCATTGCCGTTATTGGTTATCGTCTGTAATTCACCAATTGAATTTAACAGGTCTGGATGTTGAATCAGGTTCTTTAATAGATAGTTGTTTGGTCCGGAACCTGCAAATACGCCAATATCTCCTTTAAATTTGTCAGGTGCATATCCTGAGTGTTCCAGAGCTTCATAGCATGTCGCAAGCAGTAAACGTTGCTGTGGATCTATTACATCAGCTTCTTTAGGGGTAAAGCCAAAAAAAGTGCTGTCAAATTTATCTGCATCATCACAAACCCCATTGGCATATATGTAGTCAGGATTATTCAGAAGCTCTGGATGAACCCCTTTTTTTTCTAATTCTTCTCTTGTATAAAAACTAATTGACTCAATACCATTCGATATATTGTCCCAGAAAGTTTCAATATCTGAAGCACCGGGAAAATGTCCTGCCATGCCGATAATGGCTATCTCATCATTGCATACCGGACTTTTGTCTTTTTGTTTTGTGGCACCATAGTTTTGGGCGGGCTGTCTGGAATTTATACTATTATAAATAAACTCGGCAAGCATGTTTACAGAAGGTGAAGCAAAAAAATCAGCCATTCGGATTTCAAAGCCTGTTGCATCTTTTATATCAACGATGATCTGAGGAATATTGATCGATTTTCCGCCTGCGTCAAAATAATTGTCTCTGCTCTGAATCTGATTATTTTTAAGAACTCTTCTCCAGATGTCAAGTATTGTTTTTTCTGTATCAGATTTTGATTGAGGTGTTGAATCATTTGCTGCTTTTAGAAGGAGATGTGGATTATATATCTGATTCACTATAGATTGCAGATCTGACAGCATCATGATTTGTTCCAATTGCCGGGCAGTGAGGGCTGATTCGCTCATTTTATGTTCAGTGAATTGCCTGTTGTCATTATCTGATCTGTTTATGTAAGAATCTGATGTAAATAATATTTTTTTAATCTGATCGGTTTTTACAGTACATGCACACTTATTCTTAATTGTATCTGATTCAAAAGCTGATTTTTGTATTATTTTCCAGAAATCAAGGGCTGGCTTGTTGTTTTGTGTTTTTACAAATAGGAAAGTAATGTTTTCCAGATTTTTTATTCTTGCATGTTTTTCGATTTCTCTGAGGAACTTATATTCAATACCTTTTCCTAAAGCCCGGCAGCTCAGGAAAAAATTTTCAACCAGTAAGAAACTTTGTTCGACTTTGCAGAAGCAGGCTCCTACCAGACCGTAATCACCGAATTTATCTTTTGCATGAGTAGTCAAGCAGAATGAATCGGTTGCATTATAATATTTACTGACATCATCATCTGTCATTCTTATTGTTGTAAAATTGAACTGATTTGTACGGAGTGAAAGCTGTGAGACTCTGCTTATTAATTCTCTATTAAGCGGTTCTGCATTGACATGCAAATTGAGGTTATCAAGAAAGTTGATAAGCGATGTGGATTCTGCAAAAAAATCGGATCTGCATTTTTCTTCTTTGTAAAACTGGTTCCGTATCAGATCCTCTTTTGTGACTTTTGATCTGTAAAGCAACCAGTTGTTTTTAACAAATGCAATTCTGTCAGAATCTTTTTCTGGAAAGACAAATACTGCTGCAGGAGAATTTGTCCTGACTTCGTCGCATTCTGCGGGATTATCATCAATGAAAAGAAAACTATCGGCTCCGATATTCATCTCTTTTGCCAACGATAAAATATTTGCAGATTTTGGAAGCCAGTTGATTCTATAAAAAACAATATGATTACGTTTCAGAAGGCATTGCGGGTGGTTATCCAATACATTAAAAACATCAGATTCATTGTTTTTACTGCAAAGGCAGATCAGGATACCCTTATTGAATAAATCAATCAGCCTTTCCTGTAATAAAAGATTCCCTTTGCCAAATGATATTCCGTCAAATCCATCTTCACCAATAATACCGTTCCAGAGCGTATTGTCACAATCAATCGCAATTGCTTTAAATCCGGTATTTCGTAGATTGTACCAGCTGCGGAAAATCATGGTTCCAAGCGCGGCAAAGTATTCTTTTTTGTAAGGAATGTGTGCAAGCTTGAGAGATAGTTCATCAAAGTAATTTTCAGAAATATAATTATTTTCAATAAATTTACTATTAATAACATTGATGGAAGAAAATGGGCTCAGTTCGAGGGAAATTTTTTCTTCGAGTTTTGCGACAATGTCAGCCCGGTATCTGTTTTTTTTGACTAATGGAGAATTGGATGTCAGAATGATAAGTAATTCATTATTCGTTTTTGAACAGTAGAGTCTGGCTGCCTCAATCAAATTATTGGCTGTATCAATAAGCTGTGTTTCGTTATCATTTTTAAACCAGTCTTCAAGCCACAGCAGCAAGACATTAACCTGCTCAGGGGAGTATAATTGTGATGATGGATTTAGAAAACTCTGGAAAATCTGGTTATATGGACCGAATTCATAGTTGATTTCAGTTTTCAACCTTGAACCCCAGAATGTCAATGAATCCCCGATGAGATCACTTGTGAAATTGGATATAATGTAAAATTTAGGCATTTTGTAAAGTCAGTTCGCTTTCATACATGCTTTATCCATAAGAAAGGATGATAAAGTTGATATATCTGAATTTTGAAATAAATCGACAATGTCGACATCAATATTCAATAAGTTTTTTATTAGAATTGACATCTGAACTATCAGTAAGGAGTTTCCTCCAATATCAAAGAAGTTGCTTTCCATATCTATTTGAGATGTACCAAGCAGTCTGCACCAGATGTCAAAAACGATCTGTTCGGTTGGATCGATCAAGACAGGTGGTTTTATTTCTTTATGTTCTTTTTTTAGTATGTCAAGTAGTGTGTTTTTGTCAATCTTACCATTTATGGTTAATGGTATCCGGCTGATTGAAATCAGCTGTGATGGGATCATGTAGTCGGGTAATTGTTTTTTGAGAAATTCCCTGATTGATTCGCTGGTACATTCGGTATTTAATTTAGGTACATAGAAAGCAATAATTGTCGCAGTACTCTGATTCTGGTCCCGGACTATTACTGAACAGTCACTGACATTTAGATTGTTTTTGATTGAATTTTCTATTTCTCCCAGCTCAATACGGAAGCCGCGTATTTTTACCTGGAAATCACTTCGTCCAAGCAGCTCTATATTCCCATCTGTCTGCCATCGGGCGATATCCCCCGTTTTGTAAATTCTATTCTCAATTCCCGAATACATATTGCCGTGAAATGGATTGCCAATGAATTTTTCAGTAGTTAAATCAGGACGATTCCGATAGCTGCGAGCCAGTCCGATGCCGCCGATATAAAGATCTCCAGCAGTGCCTATCGGTAAAGGCGAAAGTCTGGTGTCGAGGATAAAAAAACGTGTATTCGCGATAGGCCTGCCTACTGGAGGTGGTTTTGTACCTGGGGTCACTTTCCAGAGCGATGACCAGATGGTCGTTTCTGTAGGGCCATACATGTTCCATACTTCAGCACCAGTTGCAAGTAAGTGGTCTGCAAGCGAACGGGTCATAGCTTCACCTCCGCAGAGAATTTTCATTCTTTCAGCATTGTTCCATCCGGAATCGATAAGCATGGTCCATGTTGCAGGGGTAGCCTGCATGATTGAGGGCTTTTTTTCTCTTATAAATCCGGCAAGCTGTATTGGGTCTGAGGCCATTTTTTTCTCAGCAAGATATACCGCTGCGCCGCATGTCAATGGACAGAGGAGTTCCATACAGGCAATATCGAATGAAATTGTTGTTATTGCAAGTAGAGAATCGTTATGGTTCATCCCGGGAGATTCTCTCATTGATATAAGAAAATTAGCAAGAGAGAAATGACGGATTTCAACACCTTTTGGTTTACCGGTTGATCCGGATGTGTATATGATGTATGCACAATGTTCTCCGGATACCTGTTTCAGAGCTTTATTTTTCTGCACCTCTGAAATACACGATGGGTTGACAATTGGAATGCCGGGATCGGGAAATCGTATGAAGTTTTCAGGTGACGTGATTAATATTTTGGCACCAGAATCTTTAAGTATAAAAGAGATGCGATCATCGGGGAATGAAGGGTCAATTGGAATGTAGGCTGAGCCAGATTTCAGTATCCCCAGAACGCTTATAACCATATCAAAAGACCGCTCAAGACAGAAACCGACAGGAACATCGGGGCCTGCACCTTGTGTCTGCAGATATAATGCAAGTCTTTGCGCTTTGTCGTTTAGTTCTTTATAGGTCAATTTACTTCCACAAAATTCAAGCGCAACTGCATCAGGTGTAAGTGCTGCCTGTTTTTCGAACATTGTAACGACGGTTTCATCAAGGTTGAAAGGCCTGTCGGTTGAATTCCATTTTTCAAAAATCGAAGTGCGCTCACTTTCAGTAAGTAAAGACAATCCGGAAAGTACTGATCTGGAATTGTCAACTATACCGCTGAGAAGGACTATATACTCTTCGAGCCAGCGTTCAGCCGTGGACTCATCGAAAAGGTCGCTCTTGAAATGCCATAATAATTCCCATGAATTCTTACAGTCAATTACTTCAGCGTATACTTCGAATGCTGTAAATTTACGGCTGTTTTGAGAACATGCTGCGTATAGTCCGTCAAACCCGAATTCCCCGGAGGCGGGCATATTATTAAAAGAAAAACCTATAGGAACAAGCGGAATTCCTGATGGATCATGGGAAATATTGAGTTCGGAACCAGAATCGCTTAATGTCAGCTGATCGTGATCGCATCTAATTGACATTTCATCATAAACAATTGAGGCAAACTCATTGAATGGAGTATCTGGAGAAATTGTAATATGAACAGGTTTCATTGTAGCATAATTGCCTATAATGGCGGGATCTTTCTGCAAAAGCCTGACTGTGACAGGAACACTTACGAAAAAATCGCTGCTACCTGTTAATTTGTAAATAAAAGTTGCATACGCCGCAAGAAAATAAGAAAATGGACTGCATTCGTTTTCCGCTGCGATTTTTGTTATCTGGTCAACAATTGACTGATTAATCCGGCATCTTTTACTGATGGCATTATATGTTTTTTCCGGCGGACGCCGGTGATCTACCGGAAGGTCAAGTGTCGGCAATGGCGGCATGCATTCTGATTTCCAAAAGTCAATAGGCACGTTTCGATTCTCTTCATTACATTTTTCTGTTATAGCATTGACATATTCAAAAAATGAACCATATGCTTCGAGGTTTTCTTTTTGTCCGGTTCGCATTGTATCATATGCCGTTCCGATTTCTCGAATCAGAATATAAATTGACATGTTGTCACATACAAGAAGATGGGTGGTAAAAATAAGAACAAGATCTGAATCTGATTGCACAACCAGATGTGCACGCCAGAGCGGACCATTTTCCAGATTGAAGGGTGCTGAAGCATCCTGTTCAGTGAGTTGGTTCAGATATTGGGCATCTTGACTGTAAGCAGAGTTTCTCAGATCATGGATTTTGATTGGAACATATGACAACTGTGCTTTATGCATATAAATTCCGTCATTACTGAAGGTTGCGCTCAGGGCATCGTGTCGTGAAGTAATCAGAAGAATTGCTTTTTCAAGAATTTTATAATCGATATCTCCATGCAATCGTATAGTGAATGACTTATTGCAGGCACATGAAGGGGCAGACCCCATATGAGACGATATCCATATTTCTTTTTGGGATCTGGTCATTTTAACTTGTTTCATACGTTTAACTCCGATTTTTCCCCATGAGGTTGCATCATGATTATTATTCGGTTCAGTTACAAAACTATATGATATTTCTTCATATAAACTTTAACTTGATAATCTGGGTTTCAAGACCATAGCGCTTGACTATTGACCTTGAAGAAAAAAACAGTGACTTCTAATCTCTGGATCAGGTTGCATTCATTTTATCAAATAGATAGGCTGATAAATCTGATATACTGGAATGCTGAAACAGGTCAAGCATATCAAGTTGTATTCCAAGTTTGTCGTTGATCAAAATTGCCATCTGGACAACAAGAAGTGAATTGCCTCCGACATCAAAAAAATTGCTTTCCATGTCAATGTGTGCTGTTTCAAGTAGTTGACACCAGATATCATATACTATTTGTTCTGTAGATGTCAACGATGTCGGCGGTTTTATTTCCTCAAGTCGGCTGTTCAGCATTTCACATAGTACTTTTTTGTCAAGCTTTCCATTGCTGTTCAAAGGCATCTGATCAATTTGTATCAGTTGTGCAGGGACCATGTAATCAGGCAATATTTTTTTCAGGAATTTTTTTATAGAATCATTGCTGATGCCGGTGTTGTATTTTGGTATATAAAACGCGGCAAGAGAAGCGTTGCCTTGATCCTGATTATGAACCAGTACAGAGCAATCTGTAATATTTCCGTAAGTAAGGATTGAATTTTCAATTTCACCCAATTCAATACGGAAACCGCGTAATTTTATCTGATGATCATTTCGTCCGACAAATTCAATTTCTCCTTCAGAGTTAAAAAAAGCAACATCACCGGTCTTGTATGCTCTTTTCAATTCTCCTGAAATGTCAATATAAACGAATTTTTCCCTGTTAAGTGCATCCCGGTTCAGATATCCTCTGGCAAGGTTTACGCCGCAAATGATCAGTTCACCTTTTTCGTTTTGTGGAAGAACCTCATTTTTTTCATTAATAATATAAATCTGGGTGTTGTCTATTGGCTTTCCAATAGGAACAATACCGATACATTTTTTTTCGCATAAGTAATAAGTCACATCTACAGTTGCTTCTGTCGGGCCGTATAAATTTACTATCACAGCATCTGATTCAGCAGATTGCAGCTCTTCGTACATATTATTTACAGATAGAACATTGAGGGCTTCTCCGCTGCAGAAAATATATTTCAGATGCAGTAATGCTTTTTTATCCTGTATTGATTGAAGATAAGCAATAAACATGTTTAACATGGAAGGAACAAAATGGATTACATTTATTTTGTATGCCGCAATTTGTTTTACTAAAATAGCCGGGTTGTTTTCCTCATCCTGATTCAACAGAAGCAGCTTTGCACCTGTAAAGCTCCACCAGAATAGTTCCCATATTGAAACATCAAATGAAATTGATGTTTTTTGAATAAGTACATCATTTTCAGAGATAGGATATGCTTTCTGCATCCATCCAATCCGATTCATGACAGAATGGTGTTCAATCATGACACCTTTTGGATTTCCTGTTGTACCTGAGGTGTAAATAATATAAGCCAGATTATTTGATTTGACTGAGGTTACAGGATTGTCTATATTACTGTTATGTAAATGACACAAATCTTCAACAAGTAATATTTTTGAAGATGTTTCACAAAATGTACCTGCGATATCTTTTGACGTTATGATAACCTTTGGAGTTGCATCATTAATGATGAATTTTTTTCTTTCAGCCGGATATGTCGGAATGATTGGTACATATGTTCCACCTGTTTTAAGAATGCCAAAAATGGAAGTGATAAGCTGGAATGATCTTTCAAGGCAGACAACAATTCTGTCTTCAGGCTGAATACCAATGTCTAATAAATGGTTTGCAAGAATGTTAATGTCTGTATTCAATTCTTTATAAGTGAGATGTTTGTTTTTATGGTATAGTGCAATTGAATCAGGCTTTTCTCTTGCAAAAAACTCCAATTTATGATGAATGCAGAGATCTTTTTCATAATCTGCTGTTGTTTTGTTTATTTGACTGATCAGGTTCATATTGAACATTATGTGTTTCAGGTAAATTTGTTATAATTTTACTTTACAAAGATATGCTGTTGAAATCTGCAAGGTTATTGGCAATATGCTTTGCAGTTTCGGACACAAATGGCTCTGAAAGCATATTCAGATGATGAGCATTTACAATTTTGATGTTCAACTTTTCTGTTGGTACAAATGAACGCCAACCATTTGACTCATGATATGGATGTCCAATACCAATTGCTTTAGATGGTGGAATTTTAACTCCGCTTTTGACTAACAAGACATTGACATCTATTGGTGTTGATTTGTATCCATCAAGTGCCTTATAACATTGAATGGCTAATGTGTCAAATCTATGTTCAAAATCATTTTTATCAATTGTTAATGCCTTTTTTTTACGCAAACGATATGAAAAATTTTGTACAATGCGTTCTTTTATATATTTAGGACCTTTTGAGCAGATGTTTGATAGATGAGCATAGAGGCGGCCTTTAAATGTCCATTTTAGAATGCTGGGGTTAGACGTATCAAGAAGTACCAGACATCCAATAGCTTCCCCCATTTTTATTAATTGTTGTGCCATTTCATAAGCAACCAGACCACCTAAAGAATAACCCCCTATGAAATAAGGGCCCTTTGGTTGAACTCGCTTTATATCTGCAATAAACTCTTCTGCCATAGCTTCAATTGTATCATGTGGTTTTAGGATGCCATCTACGCCTCTATATTGTAGCGCAAAAAATGGCCGATTGTTTCCTAATAATTTTGATAGAGGTATGAAAGTCATCGGGTTACCACCAATCCCAGCAATACAGAAAAATGGTGGTAAGTTTCCTTCCGGTTGAATTGCTATAACAGTATTCCATTTCTTTTCTTCGGAATAGTCCTGCTTATTTGTCAATTTACCCTGCTGAGAATTACTTATTATATATGAAGAATCAATATTATTCAACAAATACGCCGCAAATGTACTGATTGTATTATTATTTATCAATATTGAAATTGGCATCCGGATATTGAATTTTTTATTAATGGCATTGAAAATCTGAACCGCAAATAGAGAATCGCCGCCAATCTCAATATAATTATCGTGAATGCCTATGTTTTTAATTCCAAGTGTTTTCTGCCACAATTCCTTTAAATACAATTCAATATCTGATATTGATAAGGGTGAATTATCTTTCATATCAGATTCTTGTTTGTCGGATAAATCAGACGGTTGCGATTGTGTTGTAATGGTTTCAGTTCTATTATCATCTGTAGAATTCTGGCCTGATTGATTCTTTACAGTTGAGTCGGTTTTTTTAATTGTTTCTACCCAGTATCGTTTTCGATCAAAAGGATATGTCGGTAAAGAGACTCGGCAGCGTATTTCATCTGGGTAATTTTTGGCCCATTCTACAGAGCCCCCATATTCCCAGATATTGGCTATTGCAGTTAAAAACATTTTTGAGTCTTCTGTCTGCTGCATCCTGCCGGGTAATGTTTGTAGTGTCTGCAGATTAATGCCGGTTGAGAAATTTTGTCTGCAAATTGTATTAAGTATGTTTCCTGGGCCTATTTCAACAAATAGTGCATCTGGATAGGTAGCTGCCAACTGATTAATGCCAGCTGAAAACTGCACAGTTTTTCTTAAATGTAATGCCCAGTATGAGGGATCACATGCATTTTCCGGTGTGATCCATGTTCCACTCAGGTTTGAAATAAATGGGATTTTCGGAACACTGAGCGGGGTTTGTTTACATAGTTCTTCAAATGGCTTTACAGCACCTTGCATTAGTGAAGTGTGGAATGCATGAGATGTGTGTAGACGGCGATATTTGACTGTCTTTGCATCCAGTAAACCTTCTATTTCTGCAATTTCATCTTCTTTACCGCCGATAACGCAAAGATCAGGAGCATTGATTACAGCGATCTGGGGTTGTGGATCACAATTGTTCCTGATCCAGTCTTCCGAAGCTGAGATTGAAAGCATTGCTCCCTGTTGCTGCTGCTGCATGATTTCAGCTCTGTTTACAATTAATATAAGGGCATCTTCCAGTGAAAAAACTCCTGCAATGCATGCCGCAACATATTCACCCAGGCTGTGGCCTATTAGGGCTGCGGGTTTAATGCCCCGGTCTAAAAATAACTGCGCAAGTGCATATTCTATAATAAATAATGCTGGTTGTGTAAATCTGGTCTCTGTCAATAGGGAATCTGCCTGGTTTTTCCTGTCTTCTGAAGGATAAAGTATTGTAAAAAGGTCAATTTCAAGCAGCGGGTTGACAATTTTAAAACACTTGTCAATCGAGTCTTTAAAAACCGGTTCAGATTCATAAAGATCCCTTGTCATGCCAGCGTACTGTGCCCCCTGGCCGGAAAACATGAATACAATTTTCAGTGTTTTTTTACATGGAGAAATGTCATTTAAGATACCATCTGTTTTTATAAGGTCAAGGGATTCTATGGCACCAGATATAGAATGACATAGTATCGCTTTTCTGAATGGGAAACTTTTTCTTCCTTGTTGAAGTGTAAATGCCACATCTGCAATATTGATTTTGGGCTCATGTCTGAAAAAATCTGACAGATTAAGTATTGACTTAGTAAGAGAGTTTCTGTTCTTTGCTGATACCGGGATAATGTGCCATGTTTTTATTGACGGGATAGTATCTGGGGCGGCAGCCTCTTCAAGTACTGCATGCGCGTTCGTACCGCCAATACCAAATGAGCTGACACCTGCTCTGTGCGGAAATTCTGAATTCCATGGAATTGCTTTTACAGGTATGAAAAACGGACTGGATTCAATTTTGAGTTGTGGATTCGGTTTTGTAAAATGTAAAGTAGGTGGAATAATACCATGTTTCAAGGCTAATGCAGTTTTTATAACTCCTGTAATTCCTGATGCAGAATCCAGATGGCCAATGTTGGTTTTTACTGCACCTAATGCACAATATTTTTCTTCATTGCCAACTACATTGAATGCTTTTTTCAAACCTTCGAATTCAATTGGGTCTCCTAAATTCGTTCCTGTTCCATGAGTCTCAATATAGGAAATATCGCATGGTTTTATATTTGCAAGTTCATGGGCCATTTTGATTACAGATGCCTGACCGTTAGCGCTTGGTGCTGTAAATCCAGCTTTTTTCCCACCATCATTGTTGATTGCAGAGCTTGAAATAATTGCATAAATATTATCATGATCACGTAATACATCATCATATCTTTTCAAAAGAACAATACCGACTCCTTCACCAGGAACTGTTCCATTTGCGGTGGTATCAAAAGCCCTGCATTGTCCATTATCAGAAAGAATATGCCCATTTTTATAGATATATCCGGTCTGCGGGATTCTCAGAGATATTCCCCCGGCTAAAGCCATATCACAAAGTCCATTTGATAGACTCAGACATGCTGTGTGTACAGTCACAAGAGAAGTGGAACAAGCTGTACCGATACAAAGACTTGGTCCGCGGAGGTTTAGCTTATATGACGCTCTGGTTGTAAGATAATCGTTTGTATTTCCGATGGAAATTAAATATTCATCAACATTATTTAGTATATCAGAATTGGAAAGAATATTGTGCTGCAAATAGTAATTGATTCCACATCCGGCAAATACACCGATTGAGCCAGCATATGTATCCGGGTTGTATCCTGCATCTTCAAGTGTTTCCCAGGCGCATTCTAAAAAGAGACGCTGCTGAGGATCTGTCAATTCTGCTTCCCGGGGGGTAATTCCGAAAAACTCTGCATCAAAAAGGTCAATTCCATTTACTTTTCCATATTTCTTGACATATGCAGGATTGTTCAGAAGTACTGGTTCAATTCCTTCTGCAACAAGCTCTGAATCTGATATGTTTTTTATAGATTCTATTCCATTAACGATATTTTGCCAAAATTCTCTTATAGAATCAGCTCCAGGAAAACGCCCAGCCATTCCGATAATTGCTATTTTGCTCTTATTTGCTTCAGTAGCATTATTAGTTGTCATTTAACCTACTTTTTGTAATCAGTACAACTTCACTAAAAGGTGGTTCTGTTGCGTCAAACGAATATATATTTTTTACTGGCAGATAACACTGAAATTCTTTTATGATGAATACTGGTATGGAAGTGTATCCGGTAAAAACAGGGGGGGGGTATTACAGTATCTGCGGTTTAATCAAAGAGACGATATTGCATAAATCAACGAAGAGGATGGCCAGACAGGGCCCATCCTTACGATGTTGTTTTATATTGATCCCGTAGGGATGGCCCTTGTGGCCATCCTCTCCGGTTCGCATACGTCAAATGTCCCGATCCGACAATTTCATCTGTTATATTGACGTTTTAAATTTTCGTGACATTTTTTACATCTGCATTTATAAGTTCAGCCGGTACCTGCATCCTGTAAAAAGACCGCCATACAAAGATACATGCGATAAGGAAGAAACCTGCTGCGAGATATGGGGCAAATGCACTAATCATACCGCTTATAGAGATTTCCATTGCGAGAAGTCCAAACAGGGTGGTGAACTTTATTATCGGGTTGAGTGCCACCGATGAGGTATCCTTAAACGGATCACCAACCGTGTCGCCGACAACAGTTGCCGCGTGAAGCGCTGTACCTTTTTCCTTAAGGTCAACCTCGACAATTTTCTTTGCGTTATCCCAGCACCCACCGGCATTAGCCATGAAAACCGCCTGAAAAAGGCCGAACACCGCAATTGATATCAGGTAGGATACAAAGAACGCAGCCGGGGCATTGGATTCGCGTGGACAAGAGAAAAACGCAAACGCAAGTGTAAATGAAAAAAGCGCTCCGAAAATGTTAACCATACCCTTCTGTGCGAACTGGGTACAAATCTTAACCACTTCCTTGGAATTCTCAAGAGATGCTTTTCCGCCTTCTTTGTCAAGGTTGATATTTTTCTTGATATATGCAACTGTCTTGTACGATCCTGCGGTAACAGCCTGCGTTGATGCACCTGTGAACCAGTAGATTACTGCACCGCCGCAGATAAGTCCAAGCATGGTGTAGGGGTTTAGAATGTTGAGAATTGTTGCGGGATCAACACCAAGAGTGTTTTTCAGAACAAGTATCAGTGAGAAAATCATTGTGGTTGCACCGACAACTGCTGTACCGATAAGAACCGGTTTTGCAGTTGCCTTGAATGTGTTTCCGGCTCCGTCGTTTGCTTCAAGATAATGTTTCGCACGGTCAAAATCCGGTGTAAAACCAAAATCTTTCTGAATTTCATTTGATATGTTTTTGTCTTCTTCGATAAGTGACAATTCATAGACTGACTGTGCATTATCAGCAACAGGACCATAACTGTCAACTGCAATTGTTACAGGGCCCATTCCAAGAAATCCGAAAGCAACCAGTCCGAATGCAAATATGGAATGATATTCCATAAGACCTGCAAGACCGAATTGTGATGCAAGATATGCGATAAACATCAGTCCGAAGAAAACTATTCCGATCCAGAATGCGCTGAAATTTCCTGCGACAAATCCGCTGAGTACTGTCAGTGATGCGCCGCCTTCACGTGATGCAGTTACAACTTCACGAGTGTGTCTGGCTTTAGGGCTTGTGAATACTTTTGTCAATTCAGGTATAAGAGCAGCTCCCAGTGTTCCGCAGCTAATTATTGTCGAAAGAGCAATCCACACATTACCTGGAAGATTGCCAAGCAGATAGTAGCTGCTTGCGTATGTTACAGCAATTGAAAAAAGGGATGTAATCCAGACCAGACGTGTGAGAGGACTTTCAAAGTCGATCATGTCCTTCCCGGCATATCGAATTTTGCTTACTGCACCATTTACCATATAAGCAAGAATAGAAGTGATAATAAGCAGAATACGCATCACAAAAATCCATATAATGAGCGTTGACTGATAATCTTTAAAAACACCCAGAAGTATAAAACTTACAAGTGCGACACCTGTTACACCATAGGTTTCAAAGCCATCAGCAGTCGGACCGACACTGTCGCCTGCATTATCACCTGTACAGTCTGCAATAACACCGGGGTTACGCGGGTCATCCTCTTTAATATTAAAAACAATCTTCATGAGATCTGAACCGATATCCGCGATTTTAGTGAAAATGCCTCCGCATATACGAAGTACACTGGCACCAAGTGATTCACCGATTGCAAAGCCTATTAGGCATGCGCCGGCAAGTTCTTTTGGCATAAAAAGAAGTATTACAAGCATCAGAATAAGTTCGACACTTACAAGCACAACACCGATACTCATACCTGCCCGCAGGGGAATATTGAGTACATCAATGGGGTTCTTTTTAAGAGCTGAGAACGCCATGCGGGAGTTTGCGAAGGTATTGATTCTGATACCAAACCAGGCAACACCATAGGAACCGAGAATGCCGATTACAGACCATGCAAGAATTATTCCCACATGAGACAGGCTCATTTTCTGTAAATAGCCGAAATAGAATGCGATACACAAACCGATAATGATCTCTAGGGCGATAAGGAACTTGCCCTGCTGAAGAAGGTATGTTTTGCAGGTCTCAAAAATCGTCTCGCTGACATCAAGCATTTTCTTATGTGCGCGAAGATTTTTTGTCTGGAAATATTTATACATCCCGAAGATCAGACCAAGGCCGCAAACTGCAAGGCCCAGATAAAGCAGAATAATATGAGTATGTGAGGTGAAATTATCCGGCATTACCAAATCTGCTTCACTGGCAAAACAGCTGCCTGCAAGCATTAGTAGTAGTGTCAGAGGGAGCATAAGGGACACGCCTTTTGCTCTGTTACTTTTCTGGTGCATAAAAACTCCTTATTGAAGAATTTGTTATACTGTGTACAAAACATATTAATGCAAATCCGCAATGATACACTGTACCCGTTCAAATTTAATATAAGAGCATTGAGGTAAGTACAGTCTAAAAATGGTCTGTAAAGACGTTAAAATATTGTTAAAAACAGCCTGGTTTTTCTGCATGAAAAGAAATTTGTGCAGCAAAGAATTGAATTTGTTGACACAATGAATAGTATGGTGCACAATTAAACAACATATATATTACCTTCAGTCGCAGGAAAAGACAAGCGGATCGTTATTGAGCATAGAAAATGGTTTTAATAATAAAAATCACGAAATTAAAATGATGCAGTAATCAGATTTCAATATGAAATCCTGTTATCTTTCCGAATGGAGCGGCGGCATGGCTATGGTCTAATTGTAAATTGACACAATGGTAAGCTGCCTGGCTGCAGCTTACGATTCTATCTTTCTGAAACGTTCATAATCTATATCATATTTGCTGATTTTATACTGAATTATTCTTTTTGTTGTTCCAAGCACTTTTGCTGCTTCGGTCTGATTCCCGTTAGTATCTTTGAGCGCGTCAATGATGAGTTCCTTTTCAAATGCAGCAACCATATTCTCAAAAGTATCGTGACGGCAGCCTTGCAGCTGAGCTTCTTTCATCTGCAGGGTGGGAGGGAGATCGTGTCCCTCAATCACATTTTCTGCTGATACAATAACAGCACGTTCAATTACATTCTCAAGCTCGCGGACATTTCCGGGCCAGTGATACGCAGACAGCATGTCAATGGCATGGGTTGATATGCGTTCAATATTTTTGTCGTGCAGTTTTGCATATTTCTTTACAAAATAGTCTGCAAGAAGAAGAATGTCCGCCCCGCGTTCACGAAGGGGGGGGAGTAAAATGGTAAACACATTTATTCTGTAGAAAAGGTCTTCTCTGAAACGGCCGTCATGAACCTCGATCTCAAGGTCTCTGTTAGTTGCGCAGATCAGCCGCACCTGCACTTTTATTGAGTCACTGCCTCCGACTCGCTGAAATTCCTTTTCCTGAATTGTTCGAAGAAGGCGGCTTTGTGCCGAGAGTGACATCTCACCGATTTCGTCAAGAAACAATGTTCCTTTGTCTGCTGCCTCAAAGCGGCCGATTCGTCTGGTAGTAGCACCTGTAAAGGATCCTTTTTCATGTCCGAAAAGTTCACTTTCGAGAAGTGATTCGGGGAGTGCAGCGCAGTTGACGGCAATAAATGGTCCGGAAGCGCAGGAGCTCTTCTGATGAATAGCACGGGCAACAAGCTCTTTTCCGGTACCGGTTTCTCCACGGATGAGTACGGATGTCGATGACGAAGCGACCTGGGCAATCTGGCGGTAGACTTCTTTCATTGAACTGCTGTTGCCGGTCATCTGATCGGGCTTGCCTTTACTCTCAAGAGTTCTTTTAAGATCGCTGTTTTCTTTTTCGAGTGCACGAATCAGATCGTATTGATGGCGCCGTGTCTGAACGACCTGTGCAATAAGGTCTGCAACTGCTTCAAGGAATTTCAACTCACCTTCAAGGGTAACTGATGCCTCTACTGCCACAGTGTCAACCGAAAGGGCTCCCACAACTATATTTCCGGCTTTTATAGGGACACATAGAAAAGATAGATCTGAGTGCTTAAGACCTTTACGGGCTCCAGTACGGTCCAAAAATGTCGGTTCTTCGCCTAATGTTGGAATTGCAATCGGCCTTCCGCTTGCGACAACCCGCCCGGTGATACCCTCTCCGAGGCGGTAAATTCCCTTTTTCTTGTCTGTCTCCGAAAGTCCCCGTGCTACATCTACGGCGATCTCCTCATTATCAGGGCTTAAAATTGTAATCATTCCGCGTTTCATACCGGCATGGATCTCAAGTAGTTCAAGAGTCGTATTCATAACTGTCTGGAGATTTTCCTGTCCAGATGCAAGAATATGTGCAATCTTGTATAGAATCGCCAGTCCGTTAAAACTTAAATCATTTTGCAACTGCATTGGTGACATACGCACAAACTTTCTTTAAATATGTATTTGAAAAATAGGTTACCGCAAGAGAGATGACAACAATAAATTATACCATGAGTACAAAAATGTTTCAATATTTATCGAATTATTAGCTTTTTAGCCAGAAAAAAGGTGGAAAAAAATGTTTATACAGATTACATTTTGGTTAATTTGAATGGTGATACAAAAACGTGTTAGTGATGGTGGCGGATTAGGTGTAACACGTAATGGAAAAATGAAAATATAAATACGGGTTATGTTTATTATGCAAATTTTAATAGAAAATCATTAAATCAGGTACAAAATTGTTGTTCAAACCGTGGGGAATAAGTCAGGAAGGGATAAAATCAAGCTATTTTTTACCGTAAAGCTTTTTAACCTTTGCTTCTGTAAAATTGCACAAGTCATTGATCGTCTTTTCAACCCTTATTATTTGTATTGTCACAAGAAGAAGAACTGCAATTATTAGTACCGAGAGACTGCCAAAAATAAAGAGTGACATTTTATATACCTTTTGATGGATTCATTCTGGGAAAACGCAAGTCATTTTTCATGTAATGTTTATAGCCGCACAGTGCAATCATTGCTGCATTGTCCGTACAGAGTTTCGGATGAGGAAAATATACCTCACTGCCGAATACATCGGCCATACTTTTACGAAGCTGTCTGTTACAGGCAACTCCGCCAACAAGCACAACTCTTTTCATATTACACTGACGTGCTGCATTTTTTGCATTTGTAACAAGTGATGAAATGACCGCATTCTGAAATGCTTTGCATATAAGAGGCCGGTTTTCAGCTATATACTGTGCGTTCTTATCTGCAAGAAAATACTTGACAGATGTTTTCAATCCTGAAAAACTGAAGTCAAATGAGCTGCCTGACAATCTGGCAACAGGAAATGATATACTCGTATTGTCAATGTCAGCTTTCAGTGATTCATCCTCAATAGCCCTTCCGGCAGGGTACTGAAAGCCAATCATTTTGCCAACCTTGTCATATGCTTCCCCTGCGGCATCATCAACAGTCTGCCCTACACACTCATAGCATCCGACATCTGTTACCTTGTAAAGAGCTGTATGCCCGCCTGATACCACAAGCGCAAGAAACGGGTATTCAAGCTGAGGGTGCTCAAGAAGTGATGAAAAAATATGTCCTTCAAGATGATTCACACCGGTTATCGGAATATTCCAGCTTTCATGCAGACCAAGACCGAAACTTACACCGACAAGGAGTGCACCTGCAAGTCCAGGACTGTCAGTAACTGCAATCAGGTTGACATCTGAAATTGACATCGATGCTTCTTTAAAAAGTGCTGTTGTCAACCTGTCGATTTTTTCAAGGTGCGCCCGTGAAGCAACCTCCGGGACAACTCCGCCGTATGCACTGTGTTCAAGCTGGGAGTAGATAATATTACTGATGATTTTTTCATTATCAAGTAACGCTACCGAAGTTTCGTCACAGGATGTCTCTATACCAAGTGTTATCATAAATAATCTGCGGAATCGTTGAAATGAATTAATATTTTATTGCTTTTAATTTCAAGTTTTTGCATTTTGATGTAAATACAAGTTTCCCAATGCAAGGGATTCTCTGTTAAACTGAAATTTTTATAATCACCAATCAAGATACAATATTCCATAATTCAAAACCAGCAGTAAAGTTTTGGTTTTGTGAATACAACATGTTACGATTATTTAGTATGTGCAGTATAATCAGAAATTATCTTAATATCGTCAGGATCGCAATTTGCTTGCTATTAAGTGTGAAGATAGTTTAGAATCAGGTAAATTCAGAAGCTGGTTAATAAAAATTCTGCTGGTATTGAATATTAGAGTGATCAAATGATGAATAACTACAATATACTGATTGTAGATGATGATGAGAGGGTTCGCGGAATACTGGTCGATCTGCTCAGACTTCAGGGATATTCAACGCACGAAGCGTGCAATGGTGTTGATGCCCTTGAAAAGATAAGCCGCAAAAAACCAGATCTGGTCATTTCAGATATACAGATGCCTGAAATGGACGGTTTTGAGCTGTTTGCCATTATAGACAAACATTTCCCTGATATAAAGCACATTCTCATGACAAGCTACGATGTCGATAAATACATCTCAATTATACGCAAACATAATATCGGCAACATTCTGACCAAGGGTGCAGATCTTAATCTTCACGAAGTCACCCAATATATCAAGACGATTCTTGAGGGAAATATTTTTGGCCTGGACCGGTATTTTTCTGATGCAGTCATGAATCAGACATCTCTTGTGCGTTATTCTGATGCAAAGAGGGTATGCTGTGAAATAATCAATGAACTGCCTCAGAGGCTTCAGCCATATCTTGAAGTGGCAATTGATGAACTTGTATCAAATGCATTTTTTCACGGCGTATTGCAGCTTACAGGAATTTCACGTGATTTGTGGAATGATGATTACGAGGTCGATTTAAATTCAGCTATCAGGGTTACCTGGACCATGGACTCTGAACGGGTTGGAGTTGCAATAGAAGATCCGCGGGGCAAGCTTAAGAAAACTGATGTGCTCAAGTGGCTGGACTCGTGCCGCGATGAACAACTGGGGGCTGAGCACGGCAGAGGACTTATGCTTGTCAGAAAACTTATTGACAGGATGATTATCAATATTAATCCCGGAATAAAAACCGAGTGCATAGTGATTCAATATTTAAATAAAAATCCAAATCTTTGTAATAAACCGCTAATGGTACACGAACTGTAAAAAACACTTTATTCGGAAAAAAAACCCGTTTTTGGGTAATTTGCTTAGTTTTGCTTATTTTTAGTACTTGCCTGAATTCCTAATGTTATGACCATTTATCCGTATAAATCAATTTGGCACACTTATTGAAGTATTATATAGCTCATGGGCGCAATATTTCATGTTTTGGTAATCGATGATGATTCAGAATTAAGAGAAACGTTACGCAAATCACTGGTACGTCTTGGTTGTGAAGTATCTATTGCTGAAACTGCTGAAAATGGGTTGGATCGCCTTCAGTCTGAACAATTCGATGCAGTTTTTGCCGCATTGTGTGTAAGAAGTGTTGGTGGCAGATATATTGCACGATGGGTAAAAAAACAGTCATCAGAAACCAAATTTTTTATAGTTACAAGCTGGAAGGGTGATCTAGAACCCCGGCTGCTTCAAATTGACGGCATTCATGATGTAATTCATAAGCCGATAAATTTCACTGAAATTCGTGACAAAGTATTAGAACATCTTGGCTGATATTTTTCTATGGGGATCCAGGTGAGGATGCATTGTATTAGAATACTTGAAAAGCCTGGGTCCCTTACTTTTTAAAATATGAACAAAATCTGTGTTGAATGCGGGAATCCTTTTCCCGGAGATGAAAATCATTTATACTGTCAAAGCTGCAGCTACAAAGTCGAAAATGACCTTAAACTGCTTGATATTTCACAATATGATTATGATATAGAAGAGTACCTTCATACTGTATAATTCATGAATATCCCAAATATCTCATTAGTGACTTCATCAGAAAAATCTACAATATCAGTTTGTACTCATTTGATTTATGGAGAATCAAATTTTTTGATATTTGAAGAAATTACCCGAAAAATTCAGAAACTTAATTCAGATGTTGTTGAAATAGATCTTTTGAAATGCAGCTATATTGATTCAAAAACTATCTCTTTTATTCTTGAAATTCATCAGGCTTTAAAGAAAAAAGGTAGAATTTTAAGACTTGTCAATGTAAGTGATGATATATCAGATTTAATAAAAGCAATCAGCCTGGACAAAATAATTCAGCTGAATTAAAAAAAAGTTGCAAAATAGATAATTTTTCTCTATATTATATATAGCAGTTAAATTTTGAATGAGGAGTTACACTATGCATTTGATTAAAAAATTTATTGTGATTATAGCATTCGCGTGTGTTGCTTCTTTTGCTCAGCAATCTTCAACTTCAAAAACTGTTTCGCAGGGAGCATCCCCGGTAATAACAGTTGCCAAAGTTGATACTCAAAAGCAATTGAAGAATTTGAGTACGAAGACAACAAATACTACATGGACAAAGATCAAAGATCTTTTCATGTGATTATTGAAAATTACTGATATTGTAAAAATAGAAGGGTAGAAATTATATGATTTCTGCCTTTTTCATTTTCTGTCATGTTTTTAACTGAATCAACTTCTTATTAATTATAAGTTTCAAGCTAAAGTCAGACCATCCAATTGCAATACTCTTATTATTGCTGAGAAAAGTTCCTCTTTTTTGAATGGCTTACAAAGTATCTCGTGTGCACCTGATGCACGGGCATGTTCAAGAAAATCTTCCTTAAAACTTCCACCGGACATTGCAATAATTTTTACTTTCGGATTAATCACTTTCAGATCCTGAATCAGCTGTATGCCATTGTAGCGCGGCATAATTAAATCGGTTATTACAATGTCAATGTGTTTTGTATTAAAAATCTCCAGTGCAGTCTCTGCATCTTCTGCTTCAATTACATCGTAGTCTTTCCCCGAAAGGATCATACGAATACAGTCGAGAATAAAGGGCAGATCATCAATTAAAAGTATTGTTTTTTTACTACTCATTAAACTTGTCCATTATAATAAATTAAGATACATTTGTCTTTTATTATATGGCCGAATGAGATAAAAAACAACAATTTTAAAAAGGAAATTAAATTATTAATGCGTTTTTTTTGCTAATTAATTGATATAATTTGTATTATACAAAATTATGATTTCAATTAACAAAGAACTGTTTGTCAATTTGGCAGTCAGTTTGAATAAATGATGGACGACATAATTTCTTATGTGTAAAAATATTGATCTGAGGCAGATTATTTTGCAGAATGAAAAAAGTAAAGAAAATATTGAAGGCAGAAAGCTGTCGTTTGAAGAGTATATTGCTGTAATAAAAACAAAAATCGGTGTTAAAATGTTAACAGATGCGGAAATTGAAGTGCTCTTGTTAAATGAAATAGCGCATACATATACCAGAGATGAAAGAAACTACAGATAGTCTATGTATCGAATAGCTGTGCTTTTGCCGAACAACCTGGGTGATGTTTTTATGGCATTGCCTGTATTGTCCGGATTAAAGGATAAATATCGGGGCTCCCACATAACTTTTTTTGTTGAAGATGGTTTTGAATGCGGACTTGAACAAAACAGTGCATGTGATGTAATTTTCAAATTTCCACGAAAACAGATTCGCGACAGTGCCCGTGGCAATGATTGGGGAGAGGGGTTAGCTGAATTACATGATATGGTTGATAAACTAAGAAAAGAAAGATTTGATTATGTTGTCAATCTGGCCCAGCACCCTTACGTATCTTATATAGTAACTCTTATTGAAGGGAGGCTTACTCATGGAGCTGTTATGCTTCGTGAGGGTAATATTGCACTTAATGATATGTGGAGTCAGTATCTCTATTCAATACCCTTTGCAAGATCATTCAACCGGCTTCATGCGACTGATGTATTTAAAAGAATTGCCAATGTCTGCGGGCCTGTTAAAAGCAGTATGACGTTAACAGATGATGAAATTTACAATGCGGGAAATTATCTGTCAGGCAAGGGGTGTCTCAAATCATCAAAAATCATTATTTTTCAGCCCGGGGCAGCTTTTCAATCAAAAAGATGGCTTGCTGAAAATTTTATTGAACTTGGTAAAATGCTCATTTGCGATGGATGCTCAATAGTTATTACCGGGGCTCCTTCAGAGACCGGGACTGCATCGGAGATTTCAGCGGCGCTAAATGATAATTGCTATTCTGCTGCCGGTGAGTTGACATTTAGAGAGACAGTTGCGCTTGCATCACTGTGTTATTGCTGTGTTACAGGTGACACTGCTCTTATGCATGCTGCTGCAGCCCTGAAAAAGAAGGTTATTGCGATTTTCGGTTCAACCAGTCCGGTAGAAACCGGGCCGTATGGAGCCGGACATACTGTTATTGCAGGACAGTGCTCAAGGCGGCCCTGTTTCTGCTCTGAATGTGAGTCAAGGCAGTGCATGAAATCAGTTCTTCCGGAAACTGTCTATCATGCGATAAATGGAACGCTGACCGCCAGTAATCATTGCGGATGCGATATTTATGAAACAGGATTCGACTGTAATGGTGATTATAAGATCCAGCCTGTTGCGGGCACTGCTGGCAATTATTACAATCCTGCCGGGGCAGAAATAACTTATCGTTCATTTACTGATTCAGTTTCATCTGATGCTGCTGATCATGAGAGTTTACTTTTGTATAGAAGACAGAGCCAATGTGTGGTTGATGTCATTCTTAAAATGGAAAGCGAATTGACACATTATATTGACAATGAGACACCTGATTCTGTACGCAGCTTTGAGACGATTAAACAGGAGCTTGCAACAATTAAAGGAATAGGTGAATTCTGGACGGCGCTTCTTAATATAAGGCTTAACAGTGCTGCGCTGCTTGATTTTAGAAAAGGCATTGTCGAGAGCCGTGACATCTGCCGCAGGACCCGTTTACAGATAGCACATGCGGTAAAAATATGATATGTAAATTATGCGGCACACAGGCTGCGAGTAAATACTGTGAAAACAAAGTCCGTGAGTTCTGGCGCTGTGATAAATGCGGACTAATTTCCGTACCGCAGAAATACTATATCAGCGCTTATGATGAGTTGGAACGTTATAATTTACATGATAATACATCAGCCAATACCGGGTATGTCACTTATCTTGATAAATGCGCTTCGATTGTTAAAAGAATAATGCCTGAGGGTAAAAGAATCCTTGATTTTGGATCAGGAAAGGATGCTGTACTTGCAGGTATTCTCTGTAAAAATGGTTATGCATGTGATGCCTATGACCCGCTTTACTCAAGAGGGCTTGCATCTGATGCGGAACCTTATGACTGCATTATTATATGTGAAGTTATCGAGCATCTGAAGAATCTGTCTGATGAACTTGAACTTATCAGGAAAATGGCAGCCAGGGAAACTAAAATTATAATTCGTACTCAATTATATCCCCCTTATGATCAGTTTTTAAAATGGTGGTATATACAGGACCTGACTCATATAAACTTTTTCACTTACAAAACCATAGAAACTGCTGCTCAGATACTATGCTGCACAGCAGAAAAAACAGAGCATAATGATATTTTTCTGCTGCACAATGATACTATTATCAAGTAAAGATTTTTTTCTCTAATTCGGTCGTTGAGCGGAGTCGAAACGACCGATCACGGAAACCGCTTATGGTGAAATATTTCTGCTTCCTTAAGCTCCCTGCAGCAGGCTTTGCTGCTGCAGAGTAAATTAAGGACAGCACCTGATTAGACTGCCTGTATTACTTCCTGACTGATACCATTCTGTTAACTGAACTGATCAGCGCCTTGAGGGATGCATTTATTATATCAGTATCAACACCTGCTCCATAAAAAGACATCCCGTGCTCATTCTTAATTGCAATATATGCTGCAGCCTTTGCATCAGAACCGCTGCCTATATTATGCTCATGATAGGATTCCAGAGAAAAAATTACTCCATGGGATTTGAGCGCATTCGAAAATGCATCAATACTGCCGTTTCCCTTTCCGCTGAGAGTAATTTCGCTTTTGTCGCACATGAGCCTGATACTGAGTGAAACAGATTTATCAGTTGACATATCCGTATCATTACTTACAGGTGATACTGTAAAGTTGACAATTGAAAATGGGCCGGGGTTTTCCATAAATGTCTTGTAATAACACTCCCTCACCTCATCATTAGTCAGTTCCCGTCCTGCTTTATCAGCCTCTTTCTGAACTGCGGCCCCAAGAGCGGGGCAGAACTCCTTAGGAGTCTGAAAACCAAAAACCGACTCCATTATAAATGCTGCTCCTCCTTTACCGGATTGACTATTAATTCTTATTACTGCATCATAGGATCTGCCTATATCTGCCGGATCAACAGGAAGATATGGAATGTTCCATACGCCTCCGACTTTTTTATAGTGAGTCAGTCCTTTACTGATTGCGTCCTGATGCGATCCGGAAAACGCTGTAAATACAAGTTCTCCGGCATACGGATGGCGCGGCGGTACAGTCATTGAAGTACAGGTCTCGAATGTATCGCGTATCTGCATGATGTCTGAAATGTCAATTCCTGGATCAATTCCCTGTGAGTAAAGATTAAGTGCCAAAGTCATCAGATCGGCATTTCCGGTGCGTTCCCCATTTCCAAACAATGTACCTTCAATGCGATCCGCTCCTGCAAGGAGTGCCATTTCAGCCGCCGCAACTGCACAGCCGCGGTCATTATGTGTATGCACACTTGTGACGATTCTGTCCCTTCTGTCAAAGTTGTCAATCATATACTCAATCTGATCAGCAAAAACATTGGGCGTTGTCACTTCAACTGTTGACGGAAGATTTATAATGACCTTTTCATTATCCACCGGATTCCATGTTTCAACAACTCTGTTGCAGATTTCAACTGCAAAGTCGATTTCTGTCTGCGAAAAACTTTCCGGTGAATATTCCAGAGTGACTGAACTGCCATGGGCGCTCGAAAGATCCCTTATCTGCCTGACAGCATCAACTGCTATTGAAATAATCTCACTGCGCGACTTGTGAAAGACGATTTCGCGCTGTGCCGGAGATGTCGAATTGTAAACGTGAAGAATGATTTTTTTTGCACCGTTGATGGCCTCAAAGGAACGTTTTATCAGCGCCGGTCTTGCCTGCGTCAATATCTGTATTGCGCAGTCATCGGGGATGACGCCATCTTCAATAATTGTACGTGTAAAGTCAAAATCATCCTTTGATGCTGCAGGGAAACTGACCTCGATCTCTTTAAACCCCATTGCGATAAGCTGTCTGAAAAACACCATTTTCTGCCCAGGTTTCATAGGATTTGCCAGTGCCTGATTCCCGTCCCGCAGATCTACACTGCACCAGACAGGTTTACTTTTAATTGTCCGTGACGGCCATGAGCGGTTTTCATAACTGAAAGTCTGTGAAGGTACATAAGTTGTCATGATTATCTCCTGTAAAATTTAAATATTTTTTTGCAATAAAAAAAGGCCCGCTCACTGAGCCGGCCTGTATATATAATGAGATTATTTACAAGTGCTCAGGTTCTAAGGAATAGCTTTAGAAGGTATAGGGATAGGCTGGACAGGGGTAATAATGACATGAGACTGGTGTATGTCGGTGTAATACTATAAGAGAAATAAATATAAATTCTGTTCATGCTTTTAATATAACAGCAGAAACGATTCAAGTCAATTGAAAAATATAATTTTAGCAGATGTAAATTGTATAACTGAAAAAATATCAGACATCTGATTTCTCAAAAGTCTGATTTTGAAAGGAACTGATACTGAGTAATCAATAAGTTTCAGAAATGATTTTTATCAATAATCATACATGTTCTACAAGTAATTTTTGTATAAAATGGTTGATCTGTCTCTGTTCTGTATCACCAAGATTTGTAAACTTGACACCAAAGTGGCAATTCTGATGATCCATTTCAGATGTATGCATGATCTGTGCATTTACACGTATTACTATCATCGACTCCGGTAATACAAATGTCAATCGCAGCTTCTGCTTGTCATCAAATTTTCTGTCTGAACTGAAACGCATGCCTGTAGCGCTTAAATTGACAACTGGGCAAACTTCAGCATGGTCAGTTGTAAACGACTTTTCGCGGTATACCTCAACAGTTACATAATCCACCTCAATACGTGGATTTTTTCTTCGTTCTTCGATCGCATTCATAGTTGTTATGCCTTTACCACTCTCACATGCAGCGATTATGAGTGGAGCTATTTGTTCTTTTAAGTGTGTTTTAATTTATTTTGTGATGAATCAGATACTGAAATTATATAAAATTCAATTTTATCAGATCAATCTTATGATAAAATTGTACATTGAAAACAGTAGAAAATAAAGGACTTTTATCCGTATTGGCGCTACGTTTACTGTCTGATTGCAGCAAATCTTATATAAACTATTGATTTGTTTCAATGTCTTCTCATACAAAAAAATTGAAAGGTAATTATGGTTGAACGGTCTTATACACGTGTAACACTTGCACTGGATATTATACGGAAAATTGAAAGCGGGCCTTTTAACGGGTACCATGAGCTTGGAATCATAAAACATAAAATTGATCTGCATGACTCTATTTCGATTGATGAATCTGATACAATGAAAATTGAATGTAATAATCCGCTTGTACCATGTGATGAATCGAATATATGCTGGAAAGCCGCAGTACTGCTCAAGGAAACCTATGGTATCAGCGGGAATGTAAAAATCTGTATTGATAAGAATATTCCTGTCATGGGGGGGCTGGCCGGCGGAAGTGCCAATGCAGCTACAACATTATCAATGCTTTCCGGATTATGGGGACTTAATTTGACAAGTGAAACACTTATGGAGCTTGGACGCAGGCTTGGGATGGATGTCCCTTTTTACTTTACCGCTAATACGGCATTCGATACTGAGGCAACCGGAATAATTGAACCGGTTAAACACAATATGCACTTTACTTTTGTTCTTGTTGTTCCTGAATTCGGAGTGTCAACCAGAGATGCATATCAGGGAATTGATTACAATATTATTGGTAAATCTGTTTCAAAAACACAGAATATGAAAACTGCGCTTTGCGAGAAATCATCAGATGCCTTTTTCCCCCTGATGCATAATGATTTTGAACTGACTGTCTTTAAAAAATATCCGGAATTGAATATTATTAAAAAGCAATTGCTTGATGCAGGTTGTCACGCGGCAATGATGAGCGGATCGGGATCCACAATACTTGGTATAGCTGATAATATAAGTCATGCAGAATGTATTAAATCTCTTGTCGGCTGCAAAACAATTATTGCATCATCACTGTGATAATTGCATTTGTTTTTATACCTGGAAAAAAAATGTCATTTTATAAAAATAAAGTGATACAAAATCAACTTTTTTGATTATATTAAATATAGAATGATGTTACCAGGAGGATACTTAATGGAATCCATGCTAATACCGAGAACAACCAAATTCCGCTGGAATTCCAAAACTGAGCTGTACGACTATTTCAGGAAGTACTATGAACTCAGTCAGGAAGATGTCGATGCGGAAATTGCACGTTCAATGAATAATTTTTTTCCACGTAAAGGACATGCCATAAAGACAATTGAGCTGTGGCAGAAAGTGGGAGCAAATTTAGAGAAAATGCATGATGCTGTTACTGAAACGCCTGATGAAAGTGTTGATTACGGATTGATTGATTCAATGATTGTCAGTGAAAATGATTCTGAGGAAGTTCGTAAGATGTTTACACTGACGGACTCTGAGCAGTTATCCGATAATGGCTACTCTGCCAGCGATTTTATCTTCAGGAAAAAGAAAGAGTAGCAGGCAGGTTTCAGGGCCTGTTCAGGAGTTAGCAGTCAGATGTTGATGTTCTTGCAGGGGTTTAAGGTATGATACTGGTTGCTTGTGATTAAGACTGACTGCTGACTCACTTCCTCGGTTTTTCACTCTCTTTTCTGTATAGTGGTTCTTCATCAAAAATACTTCCCCGGTAATAATTAGAATACCACGGAAATAATCCGCTGTTGTAGTAATTGTTATAAGTGTTTTTTTCAATATTTACCTGAAAAAGCATGTTTTGTGTCGGCTGCCATCTTAATGATGCGCTTACAGGCATGCTTTTAAAGTAGTCAAGAGACTTCAGGTTGTCGTAGTTAAGGTTACGGGCACTTGATACAGTAGAATGGATGGGAAGCCCGAAATTCAGGTTTACTGTTACAGGCGCATTGAACTGATATTGAAGCATTGTGGTATAAAGGCTCTGTGATTTGAGGTTTGATTCCCCGGAGTAGCTTGCCATACCAAAACTCAGGCTGTTCTGCATTGAAAACCGTGACGGGTCAAGCAGACCTTTTTTTGATGCAGAGCTCCCGTTATCTGTATCGTATGCCTCTTTTGTCTGTGCAAAACTCACGCTGCTCATCAGTGCAATGAGCAAAAGTACTGTTCCTGAATTCATGATTACCTCCTCAGAGAATATTCTGACAGGCCGCTTACATAACCTTAATTATAATTTACTAAATTGCGGGTTTGAATAAAAATTATTGCTGTTACTTATAATGATATAATTAACGGGTCGTAATTGTGCAGACTGGTAGATATTTTGTATTCCAAAAGAATACATTTTCTAAAAAAAACAGATACTTTGTTACATACGTGCATGCCAACGGATGTATACTATTGATATGGAAAAGCAACAGGAAAAAAACAGCATAGCTCCGGATATTTTCACTTATTATGATTACCGCAAGTATCTGCAGGATCTTGTTGCGCATGAAAGAAAACGTACGCCTGTATTCACAAACCGCTATATTGTGCAGAAAGCAGGGTTCAAATCACCGACAGCGCTCAAGCATGTTATTGATGGCAAACGAAACCTGAGTCTGGAATCTGCCAATAAGTTTGCATCAGCACTCAAAATAGAAGGCATAAAGCGCCACTACTTTCTTACACTTGTACTTTTCAATCAGACCGGATCACTTGAGGAGCGTGAGAAATATTTAAATGAGCTTCTCGAACTTAAACGCGCTGATAATCCGTCACGCATTGATGAGGAAAAATATGACATATTTTCCAGATGGTATCATCTGGCAATCAGGGAACTTGTGGAGCTTCCGGATTATAAGAATTCATCAAAGTGGATCAGTCGTGTACTGAATCCGCACATCAGCACCCAGGAAGCTCTTGATTCGATGCATCTTTTAAAAAGGCTTGGTCTGATTGAGAAAAATGACGGTGTGTATCATTCGGTCAATAAAACACTCGCAACAGATGAGTGTGTACGATCTGTAAAGGTTGTCGAATTTCACCGTCAGATGATTCAGCTTGGCTCGGAATCCATGACACGATTCCCGTCTGATGAACGTGAGGTGAGCGGTACGACATTGCGCATTAAAAAGGAAGATGCGAAAAGTATTATCGCAATGTTAAGGGATCTTAGAAGGAAAGCCCTCACGCTTGCATCAAACAGCGAGGGTGCAGACCAGATCTATCAGCTCAATTTCCAGTTATTTCCGCTTGTCATAACAGACCGGGCGGCTCGTCTTACTGACGAGCGGGAGGATTTGTGATTACGACATTTAAAATGATGTTTACAATAGGAATGGTATGTCTTGCCCTTTTTACAGGGTGCGGCGGCGGTGCGGATATCGGAAATCCAGGCAATACAGTCATGGGATCTCTGAGCGGATCTGTGAAAACTACTGATAGTAAAGGAGCCTCAGGTGCACGTGTTGTCATCGGCAGGTATTGTGAGCTGCCTCTTGACAAAGGGGCTCCTGATACAATATCCGGCAATGGAATAATAATTGTGATAAACAACCGGGTGTTTGATACGGCAATCTGTGATAATGCAGGGACATTCTATTTTGATGACATAGTGACGGGTGAGTACGTTATTACTGCTACGCTTGACAAAAAAGGCATCAGTATGCCTGTTGTCATAGACGGCGGTGATAATGAGGCAGATCTCAGGCTTGCTGATCTTTCAGGTATGACAGTGAATCTGTATACTTTACCTGATACGACAAAGCCATATCTTGTGAGCGCAAGAATCACAGGTACAGAGTATACCGCAACTGTTGACAGCTCCGGAGTAATCCGTTTCGATTCGGTCCCTTCAGGATTCAAGGCATTGACAGTATTTAAAAGCGATGCAGGTGCATTGACAATAGAAGAGCTTGTCGTGGCGCCCGGTGAAAAGGCGGTAATCACTGCTGATCCGTCAAGGGATCTGTCGTACTGGACTGTAAGAACTGCATATCACCTGTGGGATGCAAGACCGTTTGTTGAGCGTCACGGCCGCTGGAATGATTCCATTCTTACTCCTGATTCGTCGGTGTATGATCTTTTTGTGCAGTTCAGCCACCCTATGGACACATACATTACATCCGGAGCGCTGCAGTGCAGTTCACCGGACAGTACTGTTAAAATTGATAAAATGTTATGGCATGGATCGGATCTTCTGCTTGTTCGATTATGTGTAAGGGACAGCCTTGGCGCCTGTAACCGCTTTGGAGCTGTAAGTATGAGTAGTGTTACAATAACTGTCGGCACTGCCGCTGTGTCAACATACGGGATCAGTCTGGTTTACCCCGAAGTCCTTAAGTTTTAGCGGATGGTGATTACTGGTACAGGGGTCTGAATTTATCAGGCCCCTGTAATTTTTTCTCTTCTGAAAATTGTCTGCATTCCGGCTGATTTCAATTTACATTTTATAATTTGAATCATGACGATATCGTTTTTTGGCATAAACAGTGCGGTTGATTTTTATTGACACCATCGTAGATACGTCCGGCCGGACGTATCTACGGCAACGTTGTGCGTGTCAACGCTGATACCAGATAAAACCCCGGGCCTGTTGTATTGTCAATATTAAAAATTGCACAATATCATGAAAATGATCTGATATGGCTATAAAAAAATCATTTCATGGATTTCATTATGTTTCCAAATCGTGTATTGCTGATCGGATGGTGACTTATGACTTCTCCGTCTTTTACTATGCAGAAAGTACCAAATGCACATGGTGTATTCTGAACAGTTTCGAAATCCATCATGTCAATCAAGTTGGTTTTAAGCTTCATTTTCTCAGCAGTTTTAATTATGGAATCAACATTTTTTACTGAATATGGACATTGTGCAGACCGGAAAATTGTCAATCCGTCAGGATAATTTACGGGAGATAGTTTCCTGAAGGAAGGATTTTTTGACTTGTTGTCAAATTTCAAAGCTAATAATTCAAAATCAGGTTCTGTTTTATCTACAGATTCAAATCCGTTTTTAATGAAAATATCACGTTTGGCCATGAATGAACCTTTTCTTGTCACTACGGCAACGCCGTTCATTTTATCAGTCTCTGCATCTTTAATACATTCACGAAGCAGCAGCGTCGCATAACCCTTTCCCTTAAATTCATTTTTAAACCCCACAAAAACGCAGTGAATAAACATGTATCCATCTGCGTTTACAGGCCGGTGCGCATATTTGCCTGGAATATATTCAATCATTCCCTGATATCCGCCGGATTTTGAAATAAGTCCCTTTATCCTTAAACCTCTGGGGTAATATTCTTTATACCAGTCAATTTTTCTTCTCAATTCAAGTTGCTTTTTGACATCCTTATACCCGCATACTCCATAGTCAGCAATGTTTGAAGGGGTAATATCAATAATCTCAATATCATCAGATTTCTTTATGGTATCACTTGTTGACATATATATTCTCCTTTTGTATTTATTTTACTCTGTTTTCTGTCTTTTATATAGTTTGGTTCTCATATGTGAACTTTTTTTCTTATAAATAAGACAGGGTATTTTGCATAAGATTTTTTTAAATAAAAACTTGTTAAACTAAATCGTTACTGCACAACTTTCGAAAGCATTTGGATTTTAAACATATATGATTGAAAAGAACCTTACTTTCAAGATAATATATTATCATAAAAAAGGGAAATAATACAGTTTGTAAAAATATCTGGCGGGTATAGTTCGCAGCGGTAAATACTTTGCGATTCAAAAACTGTAGAGACGTCCGGGCGGACATCTCTACAGTTTTTGACACAGATGCATTGGATGATGTATCTTTAATGTTGCGCGGTATAATGAATTGATACATAATAACAGCCGTAGGGACTTCTAATATTAATAAAACGTTGAGAGATCAGTGAAAAAAAAAGATAAAACAGCAGGAAAATCAAGAGAACATTATTCAGTTATTTTCAAATATGCAGATGTTTTCATTGGAATCGCAGCGCTATTTGCCTTTTTTATGCTTATGTTTGAACAGATTGACTTTTTTAAACCGTGGCTGCCTATACTTAAGAGAATAAATTCAGGTATTCTGCTT
>Ga0209373_10000519_pt1 | contig 61656 bp, 59 predicted proteins | sample Higcelweek5metaG_FD_187173 | JGI IMG/M metagenome (GOLD analysis project Ga0209373, IMG submission 187173) | Freshwater pond sediment microbial communities from the University of Edinburgh, under environmental carbon perturbations - High... | ecosystem: Environmental > Aquatic > Freshwater >...
TCCTTGCTCATTTTCTAGGCAAGGCTTATTTGGCATGCGCTTTTTTCAATTTTTGCTTGCATTTTGCGTTTCAGCAGGCTTTTAAATTCCATTCCTCAATTTTTAACTTGTCTTTTGCTCATCTCTATATAATAAGCAAACATTAAATATATATTTAGTATACTCTTTAATATACATAATAATTCTAGTTTGTAAAAACAATGTGATAATTTCGGACTTTTTTGCGTTAAAAGCGGGTACTGATAATTAAATCTTTTATAAAAATGAAATTTAAGTCATTGACAGTTTGAAGAATTTAGTATATAATATTCTTTATATATAAGTTGTTTGGAAATAATTTATAACATATACCGCTGAAACTCGGTGGTAGAACGGAGGTTAAGTATGGCAGAAAATAAACTGCATTCCGCCTTATTTGGATATAAAAAAGAGGATGTTCATGAATATATCCAGTTAATGAGCGAAAATGCATCAAATGAAATCAAAAAGTATTTAGACGATCTGCAAGCCTTTAAAAATGAAACAGCTAATTTGAAAGAGAAAAATAACGCCGACATAGCCAAAAAAGATCAGGAAATATCTGATTTGAAAGCCCTTCTGTCTAAAAAACAAAAGGAAGTAGAGGACATTCAGGTTGATTTTAATAAATTAAAAAACGAGAATGAGGAGCTAAATAAAACAATAAAAGATTTTGATAAAGAAAGATCAGCTATATCCAAGGCTTTAATAGTTGCCCAGAATAATGCGGGTAACATTATTTCTGAAGCAAAAGATCAAGCGGATAGTATTATGCAAAAGCTTAATATTGACAAAGAGGAGCAAATGCGTATAGCTGCAATAGATATGGAAAATGCCAAAAAAGAAATTGGTAAAACCACATCGGAGCTTGTTTCTTTAAAAGAACAGGCAATTTCCGCTTTGCAGAAATATACGAGCGAACTTGAATACATTCTATCCGAATACAAGGTTTAGGGGAGAGGATTTAAGTCTGAATAAATTCAGACTTAATAAAACAAATCGCCTGCCATATGTTTGCAAAACCGTATATTACAAACAGGCAGATGCGAAAATTAATCTCTCATTCCTCTGCCAGCCGGCGGGGAAAGATAGAGATAATTCATTTAAGTTTTGTGCCGCCGACTTTGGCAGCAGAATGGAGATTAATTATGACCTTAGAGGAAAAAATTCTGAAAATTCTTGAGGAAGACTGCCGTACTTCTGTGCATCAAATTGCTGTTATGACAGGCAGTGACGAGGAAACTGTTTCAAGCATTATAAAGGCTTGTGAGGATGAAGGCATAATTCTTCGTTATAATACAATGATAAACTGGGAAAAAACCACATCTTCCGCTGTCAGCGCTTTTATTGAACTTAAAATTACACCGCAGCGCGGCGAGGGGTTTGACAAGGTTGCTGAGCGTATATATAAATATCCGCAGGTAAAATCGGTTTTTCTAATGTCCGGCGGTTTTGACCTTGCATTAATCATTGAAGGAAAAACCATGAAGGATGTTGCTCTTTTTGTTGCGGAAACGCTTGCACCCATGGAATCTGTTATCAGCACTGCCACTCATTTTGTATTGAAAAAATATAAGGATCATGGCGTAGTGTTTGAAAACAATGAAGTGGATGACAGGCAGGTGATTACCCTATGAACATAAATAAGTTACTGTCAGACAGTGTAAAAACAATTCAGCCTTCAGGTATCAGAAAGTTTTTTGATATAGTAACCGAAATGTCCGATGCTATCTCCCTCGGTGTGGGTGAGCCGGATTTTGTTACTCCCTGGCATATCAGAGAAGCGGGTATATATTCGCTTGAACGCGGAAGTACGCACTATACCTCAAATTTAGGCATAGTAGAGCTTAGAAAAGAAATAACAAATTATTTAATGCGCAGATTTGATATCGAATATGATTATACAAATCAGGTTGTTGTTACAGTCGGTGGCAGTGAAGCTATTGATATGTGCATACGTTCGGTAGTTAACCCGGGCGATGAGGTGCTTATTCCAGAGCCTTGCTTTGTTTGCTATAAACCTTGCACGATTCTTGCAGGCGGCGTTCCTATACCTCTTGTAACAAAAGCTGAGGATAAATTTAAATTAACCGCCGAAGCGGTAAAAGCGGCAATCACGCCAAAAACAAAGCTGCTTATACTTCCGTTTCCTAATAATCCAACAGGCGGAATTACGACCAAAAGTGATTTAGAAAAAATTGCGGAGGTTATAAAAGATACTGATATATTGGTATTATCTGATGAAATTTACGCGGAGCTTACATATTCGGGTAAGCATACTTCTTTTGCTTCTATTCCGGGAATGTATGAAAGAACAGTTGTCGTAAACGGTTTTTCAAAAACCTACGCTATGACAGGCTGGAGGCTCGGCTATGCGGCAGGGCCTAAAGAAATTATTGCGGCTATGACGAAAATACATCAGTTTGCTATTATGTCCGCTCCAACTACTAGTCAATATGCTGCTGTAGAAGCGCTTAAAAGCGGTGACGACGATATTTTACGCATGAAAGAGGAATATAATTACCGCCGTAAAGTGGTTGTTGATGGTTTCAGAAATATGGGGCTGGATTGCTTTGAACCCGAAGGAGCTTTTTATGTGTTCCCCGGAATTGCGAAGACGGGTATGAAATCCGAAGAATTCAGTGAAAAGCTTTTATATGACCAGAAGGTTGCAGTTGTGCCGGGAACAGCGTTTGGAACAAGCGGAGAAGGCTTTTTCCGTGTTTCTTATTGTTATTCAATTAAAAACTTAAATATTGCGCTTGAGAGAATAGCAAAGTTTGTTAATGGTTAAACTGTATATTGCAAAATATATTTCAATATGATTTAATATTATAAATTTAATATAAAAACGTTGATGGAGAAAAGTAAGTTTATAAACACGAACAGAGAGGCGAAGCCATAGGTTGAGAGCACCGCCGCGAAGGTTGTAATCTGAAGTTCGCTCCGGAGTTGCAATTCTGAATTGATAGTAGGTTTTGCCGGAAGGAACCGTTATTTTCTAAACAAGTGCCGAAGCTATTTCGGAATTTGGGTGGTACCGCGAAATTTGTCTTTCGTCCCATTATCGGGGCGAAAGACTTTTTTAATATAGGAGGATATGTTATGAAAGAAATGTTATCTAAAATAAAGGAAGCAGCGCTAGCTGAAATTGCGCAGATAAATTTTGACGCAGCTGACGCTAAGGTAGTTTTAGAAAACCTAAGAGTAAAATATTTAGGTAAAAAAGGAGAGCTTACATCCGTTCTCCGCGGAATGGGGCAGCTTTCTGCAGAGGAACGTCCGCAAATAGGGCAAATTGCTAACGAAGTGCGTGAGTTCATCGAAGCCAAATTAGAAAATGCAAAAAAAGTCTTATTGCAAAAGGAAATGGAAAATCAGCTTAAAAAAGAAGTTATTGACGTAACTATGCCCGGCAAACGTTCTTTTGCAGGTAAAATGCATCCGCTGACACAGGTGCTCGATGAATTAGAGGATATTTTTATCGGTTTGGGATTTGAAATAGCTGAAGGCCCGGAGGTTGAATTAGATTATTATAACTTTGAGGCTCTTAATATTCCTAAAGACCATCCGGCAAGGGATACACAGGATACATTTTATATCAGTGATAATATAGTGCTTCGTACGCAAACATCACCAATGCAGATAAGGGTTATGGAAACAAAAAAACCGCCTATCCGCATTATTGCGCCCGGGCGTGTTTACCGTTCAGACACAGTCGATGCAACACACAGCCCGGTTTTCCATCAGATTGAAGGGCTTGTGGTTGATAAGGGCGTTACTATGGCTGATCTTAAAGGTACATTGGAGTTATTTGCTAAAAAGCTGTACGGGGATGATGCGAAAATCCGTTTCCGTCCTCACCATTTCCAATTTACAGAACCATCGGCTGAGGTTGATATTTGCTGTTTCGCCTGCGGAGGCAGCGGCTGCAGCTTATGCAAGGGCGAGGGCTGGATTGAGATACTCGGCGCCGGTATGGTGCATCCTAAGGTATTGGCGAATTGCGGCATAGATCCGGAGGAATACAGCGGATTCGCGTTTGGCGCCGGGATTGAAAGAATCGTTATGAGAAGATTTGGTATAAGTGATTTGCGTATGTTCTTTGAAAATGACGTACGTTTCTTAAAACAGTTTTAAAAGGAGGAGATTAACGATATGAAAGTTTCGATGAGTTGGATTAATGAATATGCTGATATACATGATATAACGCCTCGCAAGTACGCGGAGGCTATGACTATGTCGGGGTCAAAGGTTGAGGGTATTGAATATACAGGCGAGGAAATAAACAATGTGGTTGCCGGTAAAATTTTGTCCATTGGGCAACATCCGGACGCCGACAAGCTTCAGGCTTGCCAGATAGATATAGGCGCTGAAAAGGTGCAGATTATAACAGGCGCGCACAATATTAAAGAGGGCGATACGGTTCCTGTCGCGCTGCATAAATCCACCTTGCCGGGCGGGGTTAAAATCACAAAGGGAAATTTGCGTGGGCTTCCGTCCAACGGTATGATGTGTTCGCATCAGGAACTTGGTATGGATATAGCTGATTATGAGGGTGCATGTGAGGATGGAATTCTGATAATTCAGGAGGAAGTAAAGCCCGGCACAGATATTAAAGAAGTTTTAGGGCTTAATCAAAATATTGTAGAGTTTGAAATTACATCAAACAGAGCGGACTGTTTCAGCGTTATAGGCTTGGCAAGAGAAACCGCAATAACATTTAACCGTCCGTTTAATCTTGTAAAACCTAAAAAGACAGGAAACGCAGGAAACGCAAATGATTTTGCAACCGTTGAGGTGCTGGATACAAAGCTATGCCCGCGTTATTCAGCGAGAATTGTTAAAAATATTAAAATCGCGCCTTCACCAAAGTGGCTCAGAGATAAATTAAAAGGCTGCGGTGTACGTTCTATTAATAATGTTGTTGACATAACAAACTACGTATTAATGGAATATGGCCAGCCGATGCACGCGTTTGATTTATCCTATCTTGAGGGAGGTAAAATATGTGTTCGCCGCGCGAGTGACGGCGAAAAGATAACCACGCTTGACGGAAATTCAAGAGAGCTTGATTCTTCTATGCTTGTTATAGCGGATGGCGTTAAACCGGTTGCTGTTGCAGGAGTTATGGGCGGAGAAAATTCTGAAATTAAAGATGATACAAAGACTATATTATTTGAATGCGCTAATTTTGACGGCGCAAATGTGCGTGTTACCGCTAAAAAATTAGGTCTTCGCACGGAAGCAAGCAGTCACTACGAAAAAGGGATAGACCCTAATATGATTCCCGAAGCTTTAGACCGTGCCTGCGAGCTTATTGAAATGTTAGGCGCAGGTGAGGTTATAGATGGCGTTATTGATGTTGACAATTCATCGATTGTTTGTCCTTCAATACCGTTTAACCCTGAAAAAATAAATAAATTCTTAGGATGTGATATCAGTAGAGAATTTATGGAGGATATTCTTAAAAAGCTGGAGTTCCGGATAAACGGTGATGTTTGCGTGCCTCCAACCTTCCGCAGAGATATTGAGGGTATGGCTGATGTCGCGGAGGAAGTGGCAAGGTTTTACGGATATGATAGAATTCCTACCACACCATTGCGCGGAGACGCGACACCGGGCGGCAAAAGTGAAAAACAGCTTGCTACGGATAAAATAAAAAATATCTTGGTCGGCTTAGGCGCATATGAAATAATGACATATTCTTTCACATCTCCAAAAGTTTTTGATATGCTGAATTTAGATGGAAAAGATGAGAAACGCAATACTGTAAAAATATTAAATCCATTAGGCGAAGAAAATTCAGTAATGAGAACCACTATGGTCGGCTCAATGCTGGATATTCTGTCACGAAACTATAATTACAGAAATACAAGCGTTAAAATGTTTGAAGTGGGAACTATTTATATACCTACCGAAGCCGACAAGCTGCCTGTTGAAAAGGAAAGGTTAACCTTAGGCATGTACGGCGGTGTAGATTTTTATGATTTAAAAGGCGCTGTTGAGGATTTAATGAATGATTTAAATATAAAAAATATTTCATTTGATGTCTATAAAGAAGATAAATCCTTCCACCCGGGGAGAACCGCGAAGCTATTAATAAATGGTGAGGAAGCCGGGATTTTAGGCGAAATTCATCCTATTGTTACGGAAAATTATGAAATACCGGTAAAAACCTATATTGCTGAGCTTGATTTTAATATTATATTTAAAAATATGGATAAGGCTAAAACTTATAAGCCTCTGCCGAAATTCCCGTCGGTATCGCGTGATATTTCTATGCTTGTGGATGATAGCGTTTTAGTTGCGCAAATTGAGGATATAATTAAAAAGGCGTCTGGAAAATTGCTTGAAGAACTGAAATTATTTGACGTCTATAAAGGCAGTCAGATTCCTGAAAATAAAAAAAGCGTAGCATATGCGCTTACACTCAGAAGTGCGGACAGAACATTAACAGACGCTGAAATTGGAGATATTATGAATAAGATTATTAAAAATTTATCTCAAAGCTTAAATGCGCAATTAAGGTGACGAAAAAAGCAGAATTTTTTTGTAATAAATTTATAAAAAAATTATATTCCTATGGACAAATTATTAAAAAACTGATATAATATATTTAGTCCATCTGAGCGTGGATATAGCTTAAATGATAATGTGTTTCAAAACACGAGGAGGATACCGGGATGAAAAAAACTATAGTATTTTTAATGACGGTTTTAATAATGTTTTCATGCTTAATTACTGTAATTGCGGAAGATAATATAACAGTGCTTTTGGATGATAAAAAGCTGGAGTTTACTGACGCAAGCCCTGTTATTGTAAATGACCGTACTATGGTGCCGATGAGAGTTATATTCGAAGCTTTGGGTGCAACAATAAAATGGGACGAAGCTACAAGCAGAGTTGAGGCAGTTTTTGAGGATGGAACGCATATATTATTATATATAAACAAAATGACAGCATTTAATAATGGGAAATCCACTACACTTGATGCTGTGCCGTTTCTTAAAGATGATCGTACTTATGTACCTTTAAGGTTTGTTGCCGAAAGCAGCGGAGCTAAGGTTAATTGGGACGAAAGCACATCAACAGTCAGCATAATACCTCCATGGAAGGTTGTGGGTTTTGTACCGTTTGGAGAGTTTATGACAATAGCTTCTCCGGCAAGCGCAAATAAAGATATTAAAATAATCGAATACACAAAAAACGGTAGCGGAGCAACAATTAAATATGACGCATCAACCGTAGAACCTGATGATATAGTAAGGTATGAACAATATTTAGTTCAGCTCGGTTATAAGCAGGTTTATGGAGAATTTGCCGATAAAGATAAAATTTTCTATAATGGTGATTACGTAATTAAAACAACTCTCGCCGAAGAGAATAATAGCCTTGTATATACATTGGTTTTATATCAGGATAAAACCGGCGATACAATAAAAGAATATATTGCCGGATAAAATTTAAGGTTTATGGAAAAATAAATATAGGAGGTAGTTTTTATGAGCGAAGAAAAAACCACATCAGAAAATGTCGGCAACATAAAAATATCTGAAGAGGTTGTCGCAATTTTAGCGGATAAGGCAATTAGAGAAGTAGAAGGAATAGCCGGGCTTTCCGGCAGTTTAGTTGATAGTTTTGCTGTAGTATTAGGAAAAAAAGTAGGAATTAAAGGCATTGGCGTGGATATTAAGGATGAAAAGGTAACAATAGGCCTGCATACGGTTGTGCAATACGGATATCGAATTCCTGAGGTAGCATGGCAGGCGCAGGAAACAGTTAAAAATACTGTTGAAAGCATGACGGGGCTTACAGTTGTTAAGGTTAATATAAGTGTCGAAGGCGTTGAATTTCCGGATGATATAAAAGATGAAATCGGGGCGGAAACACAGCCGCCGGAAGAATTAGTTATTAATCAGGATGATGTTGTTGAAATCAGGGATGAGGATATTACAGATTAATTTAAATTGTACCTTGTAAATTTTATAAAAAGCCGTTATTTTTAAGAGAAATAGGGCAGCTTATAAAGATTAATTTAATATCTTAATAAGCTGCCTTTTTTAAATACGTAGGAGGCTCAATATGGCACAGAAGGCATCACAAATCGGGGAATTTGGGGAAATTTTAAATTTTAATAGGCGAACAGCGCGCGACTTAGCTTTTAAATATATCTTTCAATGGAATGTAATCGGCGAAGATGTAATCCAAAATATGGAAGAATTATATAATATGGATTTTAAGCCGGTTGACAGCGGATATATAAGAGAAGTGGTAAACGGCGTTATTAAGTATTGCGATGAGTTTGATAATCTTATTTCCGCAAACTCTAAGGGCTGGAAAAAAGGACGCATTTCAAATGTATGTATGGCGGTAATGAGGCTTGCTTTATATGAAATTCTATATATGAAGGAAATTCCGCGGAGCGTTTCGATAAATGAAGCTATAGAGCTTATTAAAACATATGATTCACCCGAAGCGGCAGCTTTTGTAAACGGGATACTCGGTAACATCGGCGAAGAGAAACCCGAAACAAATGATAAAAAAGACTAATTGGAGGAGATACCGTGTATTTGGGTATTGACACAAGCTGTTATACTTCATCCGTTGCGATTGTTGACGATGACGGGGAAATCATAACAGATAAAAGAATACCGCTTACGGTTAAAGCAGGCGGGAAGGGGCTTCGTCAGAGTGAAGGTGTTTTTATGCATCTTAAAAATATGCCGCTGCTGCTTGAAGAAATAAGCGAATTTATGCCTTTTATAAAGGCAGTGGCATACAGTAAAACTCCAAGACGTGAGGAAAACTCGTATATGCCCGTTTTTGTGGCCGGCAGCAGCTTCGCTAGGGCGGTTGCTTCGGCGAAAAATATTCCGGTTTTTGATACCACTCATCAGGAAGGGCATATCTCCGCTGTTCTTGAAACGACAGACAACCCTTGCGAAAATTTTATAGCAGTTCATATATCGGGCGGAACAACAGAGATTACTCGATGCAGGGCGGATGAACACGGATATGAAACGGAAATAATAGGAAAAACACTTGATATTCCCGCAGGTCAGCTTATTGACAGAATAGGGGTTTTAGCAGGGCTTGAATTTCCGTGCGGAAGAGAGATGGATGAAATTGCACAAAAAGGGAGCTTGCGATTGCCTGTCACCGCAAAGGAAGGCAATATAAATTTTTCGGGCGCGGAAACTGCCGCAAAAAGATTTTTAGAGCAGGGCTGTGAAAACTCCGAATTGTTCTATGCGGTGTTTGAATGTATTGCAAAATCACTTGAGAAGGCAATTTCTAAATTTAATATAAATACAATTATTATGGCAGGCGGCGTATCAGCCAATAGTATAATCAGGGAACACCTGACAAAAGCATTTGGAAAAAAAATAATTTTTGCGCGGCCTATGTATTCAACTGACAACGCTGTGGGAACAGCTTATATTTGTAAAAGGAAGTGCCGAATTGAATAATCAAAGCACGTTTACAATAACTCAAATTAATAAATATATTAAAAACTTAATTGAAACCGACAGGCTTTTGGGAAACATATGGCTTAAAGGGGAAATCTCGAATTTTAAACCGCATACCTCAGGACATATGTATTTAACCTTGAAAGACGAAGGCTCGGTTTTGCAGGCGGTTATGTTCAAAAGCGCCGCGTCTTCGCTTACCTTTAAACCGCAAAACGGGATGAAGGTAATTGTAAAATGCAATATCAGAGTCTATGAGCCAATGGGCGGCTATCAGGCTTATATCAGCGAAATGAGCCAGGATGGTCTTGGAGATTTACATATCGCCTATGAAATGCTGAAACAGAAATTAAGCGCCGAAGGCTTGTTTGACAATTACAGAAAAAAGCCTTTGCCTCATTTTCCTGAAAGGATAGGAATTGTTACATCTCCTACCGGCGCGGCAATTAAAGATATGCTTAATATTTTAAACAGGCGGTGCAAATATCCTGAAATTTTTATTTATCCGGTATTGGTTCAGGGTCCGGATGCGCCTTCTCAAATTATAGAAGGAATTGAGTATTTTAATAAAACAAGCAGTGTCGATGTTATTATTACCGGAAGAGGCGGCGGCTCTATAGAGGATTTATGGGCTTTTAACGACGAGGGTGTTGCTAGGTGTATAGCGGCGTCAAGCATACCTGTAATTTCAGCTGTAGGGCACGAAATAGATTTCACAATAGCCGATTTTGTTGCGGATTTGCGCGCAGCTACTCCTTCCGAAGCCGCGGAACGCGTTATATCGTCAACGGAGGAGTTTAAAACAAGAATAAAAAACGCTCAGGATAAAATCTATCAGGGGCTTAAAGACAATGCGTCAAGTAAAAGAATGATGCTTGAACAGCTGGGAATCGAAAGAGTTTTCACAAGTGTGAAAAATGGAATTGATGATAAAAAAATTAAAATAGATGATATGTTTGATAAAATAAAAAGAAACATGGATGTGCTAATGGAACGAAAAAATCAGCAGCTTAAAATGTCCGCATCGGGGCTGAATAATTTAAGCCCTCTCGCGGTGCTGGGGCGCGGTTATTCAATTACTTTCGGCAAAAAAGGAAAAGCTGTTGTAAGCGTAACGGAAATAAAAAAAGGCGAAAATATTACAATTAAACTTAGCGACGGAGTTGCTGGCGCAAAAATTGAAACCATTAGTGAAAATTGATTTTGTGTAGGGAAAGGCTAAGGTGCTTATCATGGAAGACAAAAAAACATTTGAACAGTCAATCATGGAGCTTGCGGAGATTGTTCGTAAACTGGATAATGGGCAGACTCCTTTAGATGAAGCAATGGAGCTTTTTGAAAAAGGCGTTCGGTTGACAAAGGAATGCAATAATATGCTTGATGAGGCGGAACAGAAAATTAATATATTACTTAAAAATTCAGATGGTGAAGTAGTAGCGGAGAAAATGTCTCAATAGGTCTATAAAAAAACAATCAGAATGGAGATAAATGATGGATTTTACTGCAGAACTTAAAAAAAAGGCAGAATTAGTTGAGGCTGCTTTAGATAAATATGTTCCCATAAAAGAAAATTATCAGCGCAATATCTATGAGGCTATGAGATATAGCCTGCTTGGCGGCGGAAAAAGAATACGGGGAGTGCTCACAATTATGTCATGTTTGCTTGCGGGCGGAACTATAGACGACGCCTTGCCGTTTGCGGCCGCAGTAGAAATGATTCACGCTTATTCTCTTATACATGATGATTTGCCGGCAATGGATAACGATGATTACAGAAGAGGGAAGCCTACAAGCCATATAGTATTCGGAGAAGCTATGGCAATTCTGGCGGGTGACGCTTTATTGGGATATGCTTTTGAAACTATATTAAAACATGCTCCTCAAAATGAAAGATCATGGAAAGCATTGCATGTGCTCGCGAAAAATGCCGGCATAGAAGGTATGCTCGGCGGCCAGGTAGTGGATATGGAATCCGAAATTAAAAAAATAAATTACGAGCAGCTAATATATCTGCAGCAGCATAAAACAGGCGCTTTAATTAAGGCTTCATGCCTAATGGGAGCAATTACGGGCGGAGCTGATGAGTTGCTTCAAGATAAACTTGCGGCATACGCAGAAAAAATAGGTCTTGCATTTCAGGTGCGGGATGATATTCTGGATGTAGAAGGAAACAGCGCTATTATGGGGAAAAACATACATAGCGATGAAAATAACAATAAGGCAACATTTGTAAGTATTTGCGGGATGAAAAAAGCTAAAAATATGGTAAATGAGCTTTCGCAAAGCGCGGCCGCCGATATGAGCGGTATTAATGAATACGGTGATTTTCTTTCAGAGTTTGCTTTATATCTTGTGGGCAGGATTAATTAAAACCGTTATGGAGGCTTAATATGACACAACTTTTAAATAATAAGCTGATAACAGCCGCATTTTTAGGCTGGATAATCGCACAGGCGTTAAAGGTATTGACAGATCTTTGGGTGGGTAAAAAACTGAATTTAAACAGATTTGTAGGAGCAGGCGGAATGCCCAGCTCACATACTTCCATGGTTATTGCCTTAACTACTGCGATAGCTAAATTGCAGGGCTTGGGATCGGCTGAATTTGCAATCAGCGCTGCGCTGTCCGTAATTGTTATGTATGATGCTACAGGAGTACGCCGTGAAACGGGAACACAGGCAAAAATGCTGAACTGGATGGCAGAAAATTGGCCGCATGAAGATGAAGTCAGCTTTGAAAAGAAATTAAAGGAATTTGTGGGGCATACTCCGCTCGAAGTGCTCGCGGGGGCGGTGCTTGGGTTTGTTATCGGAATATTGGTATAAAAGCCGATATACATAAATATATACGGGAGGCTTAGTTTAAAATAAACCGTATATTCTTTCAAACTAACAAAAATAAATCGCCTGCCATATGTTTGCATACGCAAACAGGCAGATGCGAAATTAAGCTCTTTTCATTCCTTAGCAAAACCGCGGGTGAAAAGAGAAATAAATTACATAAATTTTTGTGCCGCTGGTTTTGGCGGCGGAATGGAGCTTAATATGAAAGCAGAAATTATTGCGGTTGGCACTGAAATATTGCTTGGACAGATAGTAAACACAAACGCGCAGTATATAGCTAAAGAATTATCAGAGTTAGGAATAGATTTATATTATCAAACTGTTGTCGGCGACAATCCGGAAAGGTTAAAATCCGTACTGAATATTGCTTTCGGCAGAGCGGATATGGTTATACTGACCGGAGGACTCGGCCCTACTAACGACGACCTTACAAAGGAAACTGTAGCCGAATATTTCGGGTTGGAACTGGAAATGCATGAACAGTCTTTAAATGAGATCAAGTCATTTTTTGAACGTTTAGGCAGAGAAATGACCGAGAATAACAGAAAGCAGGCAATGATTCCTAAAGGAGCGGTTGTACTGAAAAATGATAATGGAACAGCGCCCGGTTGTATTGTTTCAAAGGACGGAAAAACAGCAATTTTACTTCCGGGGCCTCCGAAGGAAATGGCGCCTTTGTTTGACAGCAGGGTAGCTCCTTATATAAAATCGGGAGCGGACAGCGTTATTGTGTCAAGAAGCCTGCGAATCTTTGGTAAAGGCGAATCTTCTGTAGAGGCTTTGGTTCGGGATTTGATGAATAGCTCAAACCCAACTGTTGCGCCTTACGCAAAGGAAGGCGAGGTTGAGCTTAGGGTAACGGCAAAAACTGAAAGTGAAGAAAAAGCAAATTTACTTATTAATGAAATGATAGAAAAGTTAAAAAGCCGAATCGGCGAATTTATATATGGTTATGACGAGGATTCCTTAGCAAGCGTCACGGTAAGCGGTCTTAAGAAAAAAGGGCTTACTTTAAGTACAGCGGAATCATGTACAGGAGGGCTTATAGCGGGAACCATTACTTCGGTTGCCGGAAGCTCGGATGTATTCGGCTTTGGATACACAACCTATGCTAACGAGGCAAAAGCGGCGATGCTTGGAGTAAATAAAGAGACTTTGGATAAATTCGGGGCGGTAAGCGAGGAAGTCGCAAAAGAAATGGCAGCAGGGGCTAAGAAAAATTCGGGCAGTAGTATAGGAGTCAGCGCAACGGGGATAGCGGGTCCGGGCGGAGGTACAAGTGAAAAGCCTGTGGGGCTTGTATATATAGCGCTGGCGGACGATAACGGAGTTATTTGCAAAAAGTTAAATTTAACAGGAAACAGAGAACGCATCAGAGGGCTGACGGTAATGAATGTGTTGGATATGATAAGGAGGAGAGTTAACTAATGAAGGAAAGCAAAAACACAAAAAGTATGAATTATATTACCAAGGACCAGGACAAAAAAGAGGCATTGGATTCAATGTTTGCTCAATTGGAAAAGCAGTTCGGAAAAGGCGCGGTTATGCGTTTGGGTGACAGGGCTGTTTCAGATGTTGAGGTTATTTCAACAGGCTCTATAGGTATTGACGCGGCACTCGGTATAGGCGGTGTTCCGAAAGGCAGAATTGTAGAAATATATGGCCCGGAATCCTCCGGTAAAACCACCATAGCGTTACATATTATCGCCGAAGCGCAGAAAAATGGCGGTGAAGTGGCGTTTGTTGACGCGGAACACGCGCTTGACCCTGCTTATGCGGCTAAGCTTGGCGTAAATGTTGATAATTTAATTCTTTCACAGCCGGATAATGGTGAGCAGGCTTTGGAAATTGTTGAAATGCTGACACGAAGCGGAGCTATCGATGTAATAGTTGTCGATTCGGTTGCGGCGCTTGTTCCTAAATCCGAAATTGAAGGAAATATGGGTGATTCATTTATCGGTCTGCAGGCAAGGCTGATGTCGCAGGCTTTAAGAAAACTGACAGCTATGGTTAATAAATCAAATACAGTTGTTATATTTATAAATCAGCTTCGTGAAAAGATAGGGATTATGTTCGGAAATCCAGAAACCACTACAGGCGGACGGGCTCTTAAATTCTATTCTTCAATCAGAATAGATATAAGACGGGGTGATGCTATAAAGGATGGTACTGAGGTTATAGGTAACAGAACTAAAGCTAAAATAGTTAAGAATAAAATGGCTCCTCCGTTCAAAATTGCTGAATTTGACATTATGTACGGCGAGGGAATATCAAGAGCAGGCGAGGTTCTGGATTATGGCGTTGATGCGGGAATAGTTAAAAAAAGCGGATCGTGGTTCTCTTATCAGGATGCTAAAATAGCTCAGGGCAGAGACAGCGCAAAGCAGTTTTTAAAAGACAATCCTGAAATTATGAAAGCCGTTGAGGATGAAATACGAAACAAAATGGGTTTGATTAAGTTAAATACGGAAGAGGGCAATGAAGATACAAGCGGTGAGCAGTAATGCTGCTGACGGATTTAAAATTCGGCTATGATAAGCTTTTCAGTATATATATTGATGGTGAGTTTGTCTGCAAGATAAATGATGAAACTGCATATAAGCTGCAACTCAAGAGCGGTATGGAGGTATCCGATGACTTATTGGATGAAATCGTTACCGTGTCAAAATATCAGGCGGCATTAAAGGATGGAATTAAAATACTAGGATATTCCCAGAATACAAAATACGGTCTTATGCAAAAGCTAAGGCAAAAAGGGCATGATAATAGTTCAATTAAAGAAGCTTTAAAATTGCTTGAAGAAAAAGGGTTTATAAATGATGAGGTTTATGCTGAAAATTTTGTGAAGGACGCAGTTTCGCTTAAAAAAATGGGCAAGATTCGCATAAAATTTGAGCTTCGTAAAAAGGGTGTATCGGGTGATTTAATAGAATCCGCAACCTGTGATATTGAGGATGCGGATAACCTAAACGAAATTGTACAAAATGAAATAGATAAAATGAGCTGCAGAGACAGAAAAAACATTGAAAAGCTAAAAAGGCGATTGTATTCCAAGGGATATAATATATACGAAATAAACAGCGCCATTGAGGGATATGTCACTGAAGATGAGGATTACTAAGTATTGCCGCTGGTTTTTGCGGCGGAATGGAGATCACATTGAAATATAAAATAGGATTTGTATCGTTGGGGTGCCCAAAAAATCTTACTGATACAGAAACCATGCTCGGACTTTTAAAATCAGAGTGCGAGATAGTAACAAAGCCGGAAACAGCGGATATAATAATAGTAAATACATGCGGATTTATTGAAAGCGCGAAAAAGGAATCAATTAATACAATTATTGAAATGGGGCAGTATAAAAACAGCGGTAATTTGAAAAAACTAATTGTAACCGGATGCCTTGCGCAGCGTTACTCTGACGAAATATTAAATGAACTGACAGAGGTTGACGCGGTAGTGGGAACAGGAAGTTATTTTGAAATACAGGATATTATTAAAAAGGTAATGCGGGACGAAAAGCCTGTAATGCTTGGGGATATTAACGCCGGAGTTCCTGAAAATCTTCCGAGGCAGCTTTCAACGCCTTCTTATACCGCATATCTCAAAATCGCTGACGGCTGCGACAATAGGTGTACTTATTGTATTATACCGAAATTGCGCGGTAAGTATAGAAGCAGGACAATAGAAAACATTGCGGCAGAGGCAAAGGATTTAGCTGATAAAGGCGTAAGCGAGCTTATACTTATTGCGCAGGATACAACCGCTTACGGGCTTGATTTATATAAAAAACAGATGCTTCCTGAGCTAATTCGTCAATTATCCGATATTTCAGGCATAAAATGGATTAGGCTGCATTATTGTTATCCTGAAATGGTAATGGATGAACTGATTGATGAGATGGCGCGGAATTCTAAGGTATGCAGATATATCGATATACCTTTTCAGCATGCTTCGGATAGTGTTTTAAAGCATATGGGCAGAAGAAGCACCGGCGAAAATAATATTAAGCTCATACAAAAGCTTAGGGGCGCAATGCCCGATATTATTATAAGAAGTACGTTTATTGTAGGTTTTCCGGGTGAAACACAGGAGGATTTTAATAAACTTAAGGAATTTATAAAAAACATGCGATTAGATCGGCTGGGTGTTTTTACTTATTCTGCGGAAGAGGATACTCCGGCGGCAAAAATGAAGGATCAGATTCCGGAAGATATAAAAAACAGCAGACAAAAAGAGATTATGGAAATACAAAGCCGGATTTCTAAAGATAAAAATAAAGCTAAAATCGGAAGCATTTTAAAGGTATTATGCGAGGAGAAAATGGGCGGAAAATATAAAGGACGCACAGCCGGAGATTCTCCCCAAATAGACTGTCAGGTTATATTTACAGGTAAAGATATAAATGCGGGGCAGTATATAGATGTTAAAATAACTAAAGCTTCGGAATATGATTTAGAGGGTGAAGAAATCTATGAACACAGCAAATAAGATTACAGTAAGCAGAGTTTTACTAATTCCTATATTTATAATATTGGTGCTGTTTAACAGCACTTTTGCGCAGCTTGCGGCACTTTTAATATTTATAATAGCGGCAGTTACGGACACAATTGACGGATATGTTGCGAGAAAATATAATATGGTTTCGGATTTCGGGAAGTTTTTAGATCCGCTTGCTGATAAGCTTCTGGTAACAGCCGCACTCTCCGCACTAGTCGGATTGAACAGGATTTCCGTGTGGGTTCTGTTTATCATAACTGTCAGGGAATTTATTGTAACAGGGCTTAGGCTAATCGCTGTGAATAACGGCGTCGTTATAGCGGCAAGCATTTGGGGTAAAATTAAGACAGTCCTGCAGCTTGTTGTAATTTCTATTGCGCTGCTTCCGTTTGAATTCGGGCAGAATCAGGCACTATACAGCACAATTACAACTGTAGATATTTTAATGTATGTGATTGTAGCTGTTACAATAATATCCGGCTGTGAGTATGTCGTTAAAAACTCTACCGTATTAAAGGATAAGAAGTAATTGCCGGAAGCAAGGCAGAAGGAGTTTTTTTATGGAATATTTGGACTATATAAGAAAAGCGGCTTCTTTTATTACTGCGAGAATAAATGAAGTTCCGGACACAGCTATTGTTTTGGGTTCAGGTCTGGGAAGTTTAGCTGATAAAATGCAAGATAAAATTGAAATTACTTACCCTGAAATTCCCCATTTCCCCGTTTCAACAGTAATAGGGCATGCCGGAAAATTAATTTATGGAAAGCTTGAAGGTAAATTAATCATATGTTTAGCAGGCAGATTTCACTATTACGAAGGATATTCCATGAAGGAAATTGCGTTTTATGTACGTGTGCTCAAGGTTCTGGGTATTAAAAAGCTTATTCTTACAAACGCGGCGGGCGGTGTTAACGAAGGGTTTGCGCCCGGAGATTTAATGCTGATATCCGACCATATAAAATTTTTTGATGATTCTCCTCTAAGAGGAAAGAATTTCGATTTATTCGGTCCGAGGTTTAATGATATGTCGGCAGTATATTCGGAGGAGCTTATAAACTTAGCTAAATCTGTCGCAAATGAGCATGAAATTTTGGTTAAAGAAGGCGTATATGCCTTTATGCCGGGGCCGAGCTACGAAACCCCTGCGGAAATAAGGATGCTCCGAGTTTTGGGGGCGGACGCTGTTGGAATGTCAACAGTTCCGGAAGTTATAACGGCAGCACACTGCGGGATGGAAATCATAGCAATTTCATGTATAACAAATATGGCGGCAGGTATACTTAAACAAAAGCTTTCACATGAAGAGGTTTTTGAAACCGCTAAGGCAACAGAAGAAAAATTTACGAAATTGATTAAGGGGATTTTATTAAAAATATAATCATCCGCGTAGGGCGGATTAAAAACATGGAGGCATTTTATGAGTTTGAGATATGATATACGAGCAATAAAGGAACGCGACCCTGCGGCACGCAGCAGCTTAGAGGTTTTTTTGCTGTATCCTGGGCTGCATGCCGTAATGTGGCATAGGGTATCCCACTTTCTATATAATCATAAATGTTTTTTTCTTGCGCGTTTAATATCGCAAATGACAAGATTTTTTACCGGTATAGAAATACATCCGGGAGCAAAAATAGGCAAAGGAGTTTTTATTGACCACGGTATGGGCGTAATCATAGGTGAAACAGCGGAGGTCGGTGATGACTGCACTATTTATCAAAATGTTACTTTAGGCGGAACAGGTAAAGATCAGGGTAAGCGTCATCCTACAATAGGGAAAAATGTAATGATAGGTTCAGGCGCGAAGGTATTGGGGCCGTTTACTGTCGGTGATAATTCAAAAATTGCCGCAAATGCTGTGGTTTTAAGTGAAGTGCCGCAAAATTCTACTTGCGTGGGCGTTCCTGCGCGAATAGTTAAAATAGATGGCCAGCGCGTATATGATTTGGACCAGATACATATGCCCGATCCAGTTTCGATGGAGCTTTGCCGCATGAGGGCAATGGTTGAAAAGCTAAGCCGCGAGCTTAGTGACTGCAAAAGCAAAAATTTGGATAAAGATAATGGAGGAGAAGTATGAAGTTATATAACAGCATGACAAGAAAAAAGGAAGAGTTTAAGCCTATAACGCCTAATAAGGTTTTAATGTATTCCTGCGGACCTACTGTATATAATTACTTTCATATAGGTAATGCAAGGCCGTTTATTATATTTGATACCCTGCGCAGATATTTTGAATATATAGGTTTTGATGTAAAGTTCGTTCAGAATTTTACCGATATAGATGATAAAATGATAAACAAGTCAAACGAGCTTGGGATAACTGTTAAACAGCTTGCGGACAAGTATATTGAAGAATATTTTAAGGACGCGGCAGGGCTTGGAATCGAAAAGGCAACTATTCATCCGTGCGCAACAGAAAACATTGATTCCATTATAAAAATAGTTAAATCCTTAGAGGAAAAAGGATTTGCCTATAATATAGGCGGAGATGTTTATTTCTCTACAAAGAAATTTAAAGATTACGGTAAGCTGTCTCATCAGCCACTCGCGGATCTGGAAGCGGGCGCAAGAATAGATGTTGACGAAAAAAAACAGGACCCAATGGATTTCGCTTTATGGAAAAAACAAAAGCCGGGCGAGCCCGCGTGGGAAAGTCCGTGGGGTTTGGGCAGACCGGGCTGGCATATTGAGTGTTCCGCAATGGTAAATAGATTTCTGGGCGAGACAATTGATATTCACAGCGGAGGAAAGGATTTAATATTTCCTCATCATGAAAACGAGATTGCCCAAAGTGAAGCTGCTAGCGGAAAACCGTTTGCAAATTATTGGCTTCACAATGGTTATATAAATATTGATAATCAAAAGATGTCAAAATCAGCGGGAAATTTCTTTACTGTTCGTGATGTAGCAATGGAATACAGCTATGAGGTTATAAGATTCTTCATGCTTTCCGCGCATTACCGCAACCCGATTAATTTCTCCAAGGATTTAATGGAACAGTCAAAAAATGCTTTGGACAGAATTTATACCTGTTTGAAGAATCTCAAATTTTTAACTGTAAACGGGCTTGATACGAAACCAACACAAAGTGAAAACGAGGATTTTAAAGCAATATCCAAATATAAACAGGAATTTATTCATGCAATGGAGGATGATTTAAACACAGCCTCCGCAATAAGCGCGATTTTTGATATAGTAAAGGAAACGAATCTCCGCACCGCTGAAGGAAAATATTCAAAAGAGCATTTAAACAGCATTTCAGCATTAATAAAAGAACTCGGCGGAGTTTTGGGTCTGCTTCAAAAGGAAACGGAAACTCCTGTTCCGGCGGAAATTCAGGAACTGATAGATAAACGTACTCAGGCAAGAAAAGAAAAGAATTTTTCGGCGGCGGATAAAATTCGTGATATGCTGCTTGAAAAAGGAGTTATACTAAAGGATACTCCGCAGGGCGTTCAAATAACGTACAAATAGGAGATGACAAAGGCTTGCAGGATTATAAACAATATGGAGCATTAGCTCTTGCCTATATGGGCGACAGTGTATATGAGATTGAAATCAGGAAGCATTTGATGGAAAAAGGCAATATGCCTGTAAATAAGCTTCATAAGCTTGCTAAACAGTATGTTTCCGCACCGGCGCAAAGCGCAATTATGGATGTGCTGGAACCTATGCTTACACCTGATGAAATTGCGGTTTATAAAAGAGGGCGCAACGCTAAATCCTATACAACTCCAAAGCATGCGACCTTGTCGGATTATAAACGAGCGACAGGTATGGAAACTTTGTTCGGGTATCTGTATCTGATTGAAAATAAAGACAGAATAAATGAAATTATGAAAATAATTTTTGAAATGAATATCTAAAAATTAAAAAAATAATGCCACCCCTCGGGGTGGCATTATTCAGTAGAAATTGTTTATAGTTTATCTTTGAACACGACCTGAGCCATCGCCCTTCATAAGATTTTCAACTTCACTTACGTTAACAAGGTTAAAGTCACCTTCGATGGTATGTTTCAGGCAGGATGCGGCTACCGCAAAATTAATTGAATCCTTGCCGCCATATCCATTCATCAGCGCATAAATTAATCCGCCGCCGAATGAATCGCCGCCGCCCACACGGTCTATAACATTTATCATATATTTATTTGAAAAATTGAATTCCTTACCGTCGTAAAGCATTGCGGACCAACCGTTCGTTGAAGCGGAAATACTTTCACGCAATGTGATTGCAACCTTTTTAAATCCGAATTTTTCTACAAGCTTCTTTGCAACATCCTTGTATCCTTCGTGGTTAATCTCACCCGAAGTAACATCCGTTGCGCTTGCTTTGATTCCGAAAACCTTTTCGGCGTCCTCCTCGTTAGCGATAGCAACATCAACATAAGGCATTAAACCTGACATAATTCTGTTAGCCTTTTCGCTTGTCCACAATTTCTTTCTGAAATTAAGGTCGCAGCTTACGCTTACATTATGTTCTTTTGCTTTTTTGCAGGCTTCCAGACAAAGCTCGGCTGCACTGTCGGATATTGCAGGAGTAATTCCTGTAAAATGGAACCATTCAACACCATCAAAAATTTCATCCCAGTTAAAATCCGCGGCTTCTGCGGTTGAGATAGAAGAATGGGCTCTGTCGTATACAACGTTAGAAGCTCTCTGTGACGCGCCTTTTTCAACGAAATAAATACCTACGCGCTCTCCGCCGCGCGCTATTTTGCTTGTATCAACGCCGTATTTTCTAAGATTCGCAACACATGCGTCTCCGATAGGGTTTTTAGGAAGCTTTGAAACAAATGCCGCGTCTATTCCAAAATTAGCAAGTGATACCGCTACATTTGCTTCACCGCCGCCGAATACCATATCAAAGCTTTCCGCCTGAATAAATCTCTGAAAATTCGGGGTTTGCAATCTCATCATAATTTCACCAAAGGTGACTGCTTTTTTTGCCATTGTAAAATTTCTCCTTTAATATTATTTTGCTCTTGCTTCTTTAACTTTTTCAACAAATTGTTTTGCCATGCTAGCAACAGCTGCGTAATCGCCTGTTTTAGCGCCGGCTGTAAGGCTGCTGCCTGTGCCTACCGCTACTGCGCCGGCATTTATCCATTCGTGAACATTGGTGATATCAACGCCGCCGGTAGGCATCATTTTAGCATATGGGATAGGTCCTCTTATCGCCTTAATAATTTTTGGCCCGAAAGCGTCTCCGGGGAATATTTTAACAATATCCGCGCCAGCTTCCATTGCTTCAACAACCTCTTTTATAGTCATTGCGCCCGGCATGCAAGGAACTCTGTATCTGTTGCAAAGCTGTACGGTTTGGGGTTTAAAATAAGGGCTCACAATATACTCAGCGCCAGATAGAATCGCTATTCTTGCTGTTTCGGGGTCCATAACAGTTCCCGCGCCCAAAATTATTTCACCGCGGCAGTATTTTGCTGCTAAATCTTCAATAACCTTATGAGCCTTTGGCACTGTAAAGGTCATTTCAATCGCGGGGATTCCGCCTTCAATACATGCATCGGCAATTCTTATAGCCTGATCGCTGTTTTCAGCTCGGACTACAGCAACTACACCGATATCTGTAATTTTAGTTATTACTTTTTCTTTGTCCATTGTAATCTCTCCTATTTAATCATTTTGTTTATAACATAGGAAATTGCGCAGCAATTGCTTGTTGCATAAAATCGAACCTATGCTTTTGCGCCCACAGGCGCATCGTTTGTTAAAAAAGATTTTTTATAAAATCAATAAAACGAGCAAATACGATATTTGGTTCTTCAAGCTCCATATTCCATCTTTTTACCCATTCTAATGATATAAATCCATTAAAATTATTTTCTTTTAATATAGCAATTACTTCGCGAACAGGGATATCGCCTTCGCCAAGCATTTTATATTTAACAACGCCGTTATTCATAACGGAATCCTTAATATGAATATGCTTGATATAATCTTTAAGCTTAGCATAAGTATCAGAAGGGCTTTCGCCGAAAAATCTATAAGGATGATGAATATCCCAAATTACCCCTACCTTACCGTCAAAACGGGATACTAATTTCTCAAGTCTTTTTGAATTTGCGTATATTCCATTGGTTTCAACACAAAGCGTTACGCCTTTTTCCTCAGCAACAGGCACTAGCTTTTCAAGCGAGGCAATTACTGCGTCTTCCTTAGCTTCAACAGAAGCAACAGGCTTTTCGTCGCCAAGCACACGAATGCATTTTGCTCCAAGATTTGAGGCAAGCTCTATATAATCCAGCACCTCTTTCATGCAATCTTTGTAAAGAAGCGCCCCGGAGGTAATGCACGGGATTTCAAGTCCGGTTTTTTTAAGATATGCTTTGGTATCATTTATTCTGTCCTCAGAAAACTCTTTTACCTTTGGTAAGTACATTTCGCCTTCAATTCCGCGAAATTCTATACCTTCATAACCGAAGTCCTTTGCGGAAGCTATTATATCTTTAAACGACCATTCGGGGCAGCCCAGTGTGGAAAAGCATATTTTCATATTCTTGTGCCTCCTATAAAATTTATTCTTTAAAACCATCGGGGTTATTTTTGTGCCACTGCCAAGCGGTGTCAATAATTGTTTCAAGTTCGCCGTAAATTGGAGTCCATCCCAGTTCATCCTGAGCTTTTTTAGAGGAAGCTACAAGCACTGCGGGGTCTCCTGCTCTGCGGGCTGATATATCAGCTTTAATATTAACTCCTGTTATTTTGCGGGTAACGTCTATAACCTCTTTAACAGAAAAGCCTTTTCCGTTGCCTAAATTATATACTCCGCTTAGGCCTGCCGAATTTAATTTATCTATTGCCTTAATATGTGCGTTTGCAAGGTCTGTAACGTGGATATAATCCCGCACACAGCTGCCGTCCGGAGTATCATAATCATCACCGTAAATATCAACGTGAGAACGTTTGCCTAAAGCGGCTTGAAGAATTATTGGAATAAGGTGGCTTTCAGGATTGTGATCCTCGCCTATTTTTCCGCTTTTATGAGCTCCGGCAGCATTAAAATAGCGAAGAGCAACATATTTGATTCCATAAGCGTTGTCTGCCCATTTCAGCATACGTTCAACCGCAAGCTTTGTTTCGCCGTATGGATTTGTCGGGAGGGTTTCATCCGATTCCAGTATCGGTATGCTTTTAGGCTGCCCGTATGTAGCGGCAGTTGAAGAAAATACAATTTTTTTAACATTATATTTTGCCATTGTTTCTAAAAGTCTTAATGTAGATATAACATTATTGTTATAATACTTAAACGGAGCAGTTACGCTTTCCCCGACAAGAGAATCCGCCGCAAACTGAATAACAGCTTCTATTTCATTTTCTTTAAAAACTTTTTCGAGCGATTCTGTATCTCTCAGGTCGCAAATATAAAACTTATCATTTAAAACAGCGCCTTTGTGTCCTTTTTGAAGATTATCAAGGTAAATTACGTCTCTGCCTTGCTGCATAAGCTCCAAAGCAGTGTGACTTCCTATATAACCGGCGCCGCCGGATACTAATATAGCCATCAAAAATCATCCTTTCAAAATGCTTATATATATATTGTACATTATTATGGAAAAAAAATCAATATGTTAAACATAAAAAAACTATTTTTATGCATTATCATTATATGAAGAAATTTTAGTATTGACATTTTTATAAGAACGTGATACAATATGTGCTAATGAATAAATTTTCAACCACTATATGTTGTATATTTTAGTGAACAAAGATAAAATTTTATATATAATATATTCTCCTGTAATTAGGGAGTTTTTTTACGATATTAGAAATCGCGCAAAATTAGGGGGAATTTTTTATGATTAAAAACATAGTAAAAAGAGATGGTAGATGTGTTGATTTTGATTTAAATAAAATCGCGCAGGCTATAAATAAAGCTTTTATCGCTTCCGGAAGAAAAAATGATGAAAAGGCTTGTTTAGCCCTTGCGAATCAGGTTGTGGATTTAATAGAAAAAGAAAATATAGAAGGCCCATCGGTTGAGCATATTCAGGATTTGGTTGAACAGGTTTTGATAACAAACGGATACGTTGTCACCGCAAAATCATTTATATTATATCGCGCTGAACGCAGCCGTTCAAGGGAAATGAACACCAGACTTATGAAAATATATCAGGATGTAACCTTTAAATCCGCTAAAGAATCGGATATAAAAAGAGAAAACGCGAATATAGACGGCGATACGGCAATGGGAACAATGCTGAAATACGGTTCTGAGGGAGCAAAGCAATTTTACGAAATGTTTGTTATCAAGCAGGAATATTCAAAAGCGCACAGTGAAGGCGATATACATATTCATGATATGGATTTTTATACTCTTACAACAACCTGCTGCCAGATTGATTTAATTAAATTATTTAAAGGCGGATTCTCGACGGGGCATGGAGTTTTGCGCGAGCCGAATGATATTGCAAGTTACTCCGCGCTTGCCTGTATCGCAATTCAGTCTAATCAGAACGACCAGCATGGCGGCCAGTCAATTGTAAATTTCGATTACGGGCTTGCGGAGGGCGTATCTAAAACATATATAAAAAGATATAAGGATAATTTTATTAAAGCGCTGGAAATGCTATTAGATGTTTTAAATGCCGATGAAATAGTTCAAAATATGCTTAGAGAAGCGGAAATGGCGGGGTTTGGGCCGTCACTTAAAGCGGACAAGCTGTATTTTAACTTTGAATTTGAATATCTTACAAAGCTGGGTTACGACAAAGCTGTTATAAATAAAATACAAAAATTTGCTGCCGAAAAAGCCGAAGCGGAAACAGATAAAATTACATATCAGGCAATGGAAGCGTTTATACATAATTTAAATACTATGCATTCGCGCGCAGGGGCGCAAACGCCGTTTTCATCCATAAATTACGGCATGGATACATCGCCTGAAGGGCAGATGGTAATAAAGAATGTTCTTCTTGCCACCGAAGCGGGGTTAGGAGACGGCGAAACCCCTATTTTCCCAATACAGATTTTCAGGGTAAAAGAGGGTGTTAATTTTGAAAAGGGAGACCCGAATTATGAGCTGTTCAAATTAGCATGTCGGGTAAGCGCAAAAAGGCTGTTCCCAAACTTCTCATTTCAGGACGCGCCGTTTAATATAAAATATTATAAGGAAGGACATCCTGAAACTGAAATTGCGTATATGGGCTGCCGTACACGCGTGATTGGAAATAATTTTGACCCGTCGCAGGAAATCAGCAACGGAAGAGGTAATTTATCATTTACATCAATTAATCTGCCCAGAATAGCGATAAAATCAAAAGGGGATATTTCTTATTTCTTTGAGGAGCTTGACAGAAAGCTTGAGCTTGTGGCAGGTCAGCTTAATGAACGCTTTGAAATACAATGCAGAAAAAAGGTAAAAAACTATCCGTTTTTAATGGGACAGGGAGTATGGCTGGACAGTGAAAAATTAAGCTGGGAAGACGAGGTAGGGGAGGTATTAAAGCACGGAACGCTTACAGTAGGCTTCATAGGCCTTGCGGAAGCTTTAAAATCGCTTACCGGAAAGCACCACGGTGAAAGCGAAACCTCACAGAATCTAGGGCTTGAAATTATAGGGCATATGCGCTCATGGATGGATAAAAAAAGCAAGGAAACAGGGCTGAATTATACTGTTATTGCTACTCCTGCGGAAGGGCTTTCGGGCAGATTTGTTCGTATGGATAAAGAAAGATTCGGGATTATAGAGGGTGTAACCGACAGAGAATATTATACTAACAGCTTTCACATACCTGTCTATTTCCCTATAAGCGCATTTGATAAAATAAAGCTGGAAGCGCCGTATCATGCCCTTACAAACGCAGGGCATATCACATATGTTGAGATAGACGGTAATCCGTCGCAGAATTTAGAAGCTTTTGAAAAAATTATTAAGGCAATGCATTACGCGGGAATTGGTTATGGCTCAATTAATCATCCGATAGACAGGGACCCTGTTTGCGGGTATAACGGAATTATAGGCGATACCTGCCCTAAATGCGGAAGGTCCGAGGAGGACGGAGTTCCGTTTGAGAGAATCCGCAGAATCACAGGCTATCTTGTAGGAACATTAAACAGATTTAATAATGCAAAGCTTTCCGAGGTGCGCGACCGCGTTAAGCATACGATGAAGCACGAAACAGAGGTGTGAGATGATTCGATTATCCGGCGTCGCGAATGATTCTATTGTAGACGGAACGGGATTAAGATTCACGTTGTTTACACAAGGCTGTCCTCACAAATGCAAAGGGTGTCATAACCCTCAGACACATGATTTCGAGGCGGGTTATGAAGCATCTGTTGATGAAATTATTGAGATGATTGAACACAATCCGCTTCTGGACGGCGTAACCTTCAGCGGAGGCGAGCCAATGTGTCAGGCGGAGGAATTATCGTCTCTTGCGGAAAGATGCCAGAGAAAAGGCTTAAACATATGGGTATATACCGGCTATTTGTGGGAGCGGTTAATTCGGGAGGATAAATATCTTAAACTGCTTAAATTTACAGATGTACTTGTTGACGGGCCGTTTATACTGGAAAAGCGTTCGCTTGATTTGCAATTCAAAGGCTCCTCAAACCAAAGAATAATTGATGTGCAGAAAAGCCTGGAGAATGGTAATTTGGTTTTATGGGAAAATAATATTTTAATAGAGGCGTAGGTTAAAATAATAGGGTGGGCTGAAATCAGTCCACCCTATTATTTATATCTGCTTTTTTATATCCTCGAATATTTTTTCGCAGGCTTTATTGATAGCGTCGAAGTTCATATTCGGTATATAACATTTTTCAAGCGAATCATGCAGGATTTTTGCTTTTGATATGCAATATACCGACATATGAATAAGAGAGTCCATATTGGACAGGTTATAGTCCATTTCAGTAGAATATGCCTGAAGTATTTCCTGATTATACAGGCTTTGCATTTCAATTGTTTCAATAGGAGCGATATTTATCGAATTATATTTATTTTGGGTTATAAACGCTAAATTTAAATCTTTAATAATTAAGTGCTCAATGTATTGTGCAGGCTCCATTGGATTATAGAAGGTTTCAATATTATAACCCGATGACAGGGCGCGGTTTGCGATATCATTAAGTAAAATATTCCCTCCTGCTCCCCAGTCGGATTTCAGCATATAAACCTTATTGTTCTGTGTCAGCGAATCAATGAAACCTATTACTCCTTTAGGTGTTATTGCGGTTACAAAAAGCTTGCGGTTACTGCCTTTGGCATTTAATACATCAGGAATTTCTTCGCTTGCAATTTCGTCTGCCAGCTGCCTTATAGCAAGCTCATCCAAAGCCTGAGTGTATATACCGCCTGTTTCATCAAATATTGCTTTTGCCGCTTTTAAGTAATTATAAGCGCTTCCGAAACATTTTTTAATCTCATTATTAAAGTTTATAATATTATCTTTATTAGTCCGTATACCTTCTTCATTCCAAAAGTCGCCCAAATTGACTATTGAGTCAACTGCTCCGGGATTTTTAGGGTCAACAATATGGGGTGCGGTGCCGTCTACCAACGCAACGTTAATATCCTGTATAATTAATCCGTCCAGAGAGTCGGGGTCGGATGAACAGTGCAGATAATCCGTATCAAAACCTTGCTCTGTTGCCCAGTTCCCCACTTTTTTCATAAAAGTAGATTTTCCTGTACCCGGCCCGCCTTTAATTACATATATTTTTCTGGCATTTGCCTGATTTATCAAATTATCGTAATAAGAAAAGAACCCAAGCGGTGTATTTCCGCCCAAATAGTAATGCCTAACCATAAAACATAAGCCTCCTTATTGTATTTGTTATTAAAATATTATGCCCAATACAACATTAAAATTCATAGAATATGGGATAATTCTAAAAATACAGTTGACATTCGCAGGCTACTCATATATAATAAAATAAAATATGAAGTTTAATTTAAAGGTGGAATGAGCAGTGTTTGATGTTTTGGGGATTATAGCATTTTTAGTGATCATTTATAGCATTTTTATGCTTATTATATCAATTTTTTCACGAAAAGTTAACGTAAAATTATGGGGGCTTGTATGCGGGCTTAGTTTTATAATATTATTTACATCTTATACGTTGGATTTAAAGTTCGGAAGTAAAAAAGAAGATATAAAAATAGATTATTCAGATGTTGTAATTGAAACACCTACGCCTACGCCGCCAACACCTACTCCGGTGATAACACCTACGCCGATAGCTTCGTATACCAAAGAGCCAACCACGGAACCGACCATAAGACCTACCGCAAAGCCGACCAAAAAGCCTGTACGCACACCTGATATAACTCAAAACGCTCCGATTGTCAATCCTGCTGAGGAAGAACAAGCTGGTGAAATTCAAACTCCCGCAGGCGGGGAAGACTAATGTTTTTTAAAGGCGGCGGGATTAATGAGGGCGAAAAGCTTGCGGCTGAATTTTTAAGAAAAAACGGTTATAAAATTATTACTCAAAACTGGAAGGTAAAATTCGGAGAGGTTGATATTATAGCTCAGGATAAAGATGTTTTGGTATTCGTAGAGGTAAAGCACAGAAAAAACACTGATTTCGGCAGGCCGGCGGATTTTGTGTTTCAAAGGAAACAGCATAAAATTAAACAGGTTGCAGCCCTATATATTATGAAAAATAAAATTAGCTGCAATGTGAGGTTTGATGTGGTTGAGGTAATAGGTTATCAAAATATTCAAATAAATCACATAAAAAATGCTTTCAGGTATTGACAATATAAAAATTTAAGGGTATAATTTAAATAGTGTTTTCGAAAACAATAAAATTTAATAAATTAATTCTTCGGGGCAGGGTGAAATTCCTTACCGGTGGTATAGTCCACGAGCCGCAGCAGCGGTTGATTTGGTGTAATTCCAAAACCGACAGTAAAGTCTGGATGGGAGAAGAAACGTATAGGTGTTTTTGCCTATATAAAATGGTAAAATATTCCTGTATGCCCTGAAAGGTATACAGGTTTTTTTTATTGTATATGAAAGTTAGATTTGCAATAGAAAAATTAACTTCATTCCCCACACCCTAAGGCGCAGTATTAATTATAATTTTTCAGGAGGGTTAAAATAATGAAAATATCAACAAAAACTATTACTGTTACAGGGCTTCTTGCGGCTATTTCTTCGGTAATCATGTTCGTTGAGGTGAATATACCGTTTATGCCGGCGTTTCTAAAGATGGATTTCAGTGATATACCGGCGCTTTTAGGCGCGATGATTATTTCGCCGTTTGTAGGTATATTCGTATTGGCTGTAAAAAATCTGGTACATCTTTCAGTATCGGGTACGGGCGGAGTGGGTGAGCTTGCTAATTTTATAATTGGCTGCTGTTTTTTACTGCCGCCTTCAATTATTTACAGATATAAAAAAAGGTTAGGCTATATTTTATTAGGCGTTTTGATAGGTATTATCGCAATGACATCCGGTGCCGGTATTTTTAACTATTATGTTTTACTGCCGTTGTATTCTAAATTTATGAATATGGAAGCTATTATAGAAATGGGAAGCAAGGTTAATCCGCTGATTAATTCAAAGTTAACTCTGGTTTTATACGGAATTGTTCCGTTTAATATTATAAAAGGTATTGTAATATCCATATTTGTGGTAGTATTATTAAAATATATGCCCAAAACGGTTACAGATTAAATCCAATTTACAATGTACTGCATACTATATAGTATGCAGTATTTTTTTACGTTATAAGCAAATGCGCAGAACTACGCGGTTGCGATGTAAGTACTTTTTCAGCGCCCGCGCGCGATTCGGGTGCAGGCCCCGCCTGCTTTTTACGTTATAAGCAAATGCGCAGAACTACGCGGTTGCGATGTAAGTGCTTTTTCAGCGCCCGCACGCGATTCGGGTGCAGGCCCCGCCTGCTTTATATTGAAAGGTGGTAGTATGTATATATTTTTGCTGCTTGAGTTGTTTGTTATTACGGGCTTTATTTATTACATAATATTAAAATTTGTTCATGTATAGTCATATATGTTGTCCTCCTTGCATATGATTATTTTGAAAGATAAAAAGGGAGGATATGCAATTATGGAGATGAAAAAAAGTGAAATATCGGTAAACAGGCTTGCGGCTGAAATGGGATCGTCCATTATTGTGGAATGTGATACTATTGTTCCGGATACTAAACCGGATTTGCTAAAGATATTACAGCTTGACGCGGAAGTGACTGTACTTAGCAAGGAGTTAATTGAAGGCAAGCTTATTGTAAACGGCAAGGTGAATTATAAAATTCTATATGTTCCGGATAGCGCTATAGGGGTTAGCAGTCTTACAGCTTCGGCAAACTTTACGCATACCGAGGAAAAACCGGGAATCGGCGATAATATGTTTGCGGATGTAAGAGTAGATGTAGAGCATATTGAGTTTAACCTTTTAAACAGCAGAAAGCTATCAATAAAATCTGTAATCGGCGCACAGATAAACATAATTGATAAGGTAACCTTGTCAATTCCTCAAAATATTGAGGGAGATGGAATAGAAGCAAAATCAAAAAGCTTTAAAGCGTTAAATAGAATTCTGCAAAAAAATATGGAATTTGGAGTAGAAGAGGACTTAATTCTGCCTCCGGGAAAACAATCAATAGGATATCTGCTTAAATCTGATGCTTCGGTAAGAAATAAGGACGTTAAAATTATTAATAATAAGGTAGTCGCAAAGGGTGAGATTGCGGTTTGCAGTTTATATCTCACTCAGGGAGATGAAACTGTAAGCTTTGTGGAGCATTCCATTCCATTTACCGAAATACTTGACGCTGAGGGTATAACAGAGGAATATTTTAATCATGTTGATTTTGATATTGCCGACAGTGATTTTATTGTAAATGCAGATATGGACGGTGACGCACGGATTATAAGCGGCAATATAAAAATTCTGGTACATATTATATCGGACGAAATCGTAACAGCAAGCGCAATTACAGACGCTTATTCCACAACAAGCAAATTGAATGTTTCAAGCGCATATTTTGAAATTGAGGAGTTGGCATACGATGCGTGCAGCGCTGTTACGGTTAAGGAAAATATTGTTCCTATAGAGGGAATTCCGCCGATTGACCATATATATAATGTTGTTGCGAAACCATATGTGGAATCGGCAGTTGCAAACGGCGATAAAATTACTATTGACGGAACAATTGATACTTATATATTATATATTTCCTCAAGAGAGGATAGCCCGGTCTATAATTTCAGAGAGGATGTTCCGTTCAGCATAAATGTTGACGCCGCCAATGTATCCCTGGATAATAAAATCAATGTAAAACTGGATACAAACCATATAAGCTACAATATGAATGCCGCCGGTGAAATTGAACTTCGTATAGTTTTAAACGCTGATATTGCGGCTTATAAAACTGAGGGAATAGACATCATCAGCAATATTACAGAAGAAAAATTAGCCGAGGATGATACGCCTTCAATTGTATTATACTTTGTTCAAAAAGGCGATACGCTATGGGATATTGCGAAAAGGTATCATACAAAGACCTCATATATTGAGGATTTAAATGAGTTAAAAGAAAATACCATGGCAGAAGGAAGCCAGCTGCTTATTCCTAAATCAAGATAGAATAAATATAGAGAGCCCGCTGAATTTAGATTCGGCGGGCTTTAATATTTAAGATGAAAGAATCCGCTACGAGATGTAATAATGGTTTGCTTATGGCTTTATTTCTAATTATAGATAAATAGATGGAATTTTTGGTAAATATGTCGATTGAATATTGGACAAGCATATGATAAAATTATGTTATATGGAAATTAAATTAAAAATGGTACTAGAAATTTATTAGACTATAATGCGAACTTGTTATACGTTTGGTTATCGTAGAGTGCGTATTATTGTTGTCAAAATTATAATGTAGGGGCGGATATAATCCGCCCGGAATAAACAGTTTAGAGAGCTATTATAAAAATATTTAAAAAAGAAGGATGCTAAATGAAAAACAAAGTATATCTTTATATATTTGATACGATGGCAGACTGGGAGTTCGGATATTTAAATGCGGAATTGCAATCTGGAAGATATTTTAAAGAGGGTGCAACACCGTTAAAAATTGTAACCATGGGCAACTCAAAAGAACCAATTACTACGATGGGCGGATTAAGAGTTATACCTGATATTACGATAGATGAGTTTAATATGGACAATGCAGCTGTATTAATCCTGTCGGGAGGTAATACATGGTCTGATAAAATTCATGATTCAATATTATCTTTAGCTGAAAAATGTTTAGAGAATAGCATAGTAGTTGCTGCAATATGCGGTGCAACAATAGCACTTGCGAGGGTAGGGTTATTAGATAAGCGATATCATACAAGCAATAATCTTAAGTATCTTAAAATGGCTTGCCCAAATTATACTGGCGAAAGTTACTATAAGCAAGAATTGGCGGTTAATGATAATAACTTGATAACGGCTTCTGGAATTGCTCCGCTTGAGTTTGCTATGGAGGTATTTAAAAAGCTCGATACTTTTTCACCTGCTGTATTAGAAGCATGGTATCAGCTGTATAAAACCCAAAACCCTAAGTTTTATCTTGATTTAGTGAATAAAAATTAATCAAAAAATACGACCCGCTGAATTTTAATTCGGCGGGCTTTGGTATTTAAGATGAAAAAAATCCGCTTGGAGATGTAAAACAATGGTTTGATTATGGTTTTATTTCTAATTATAGATAAATAGATGGAATTTTTGGTAAATATGTCGATTGAATATTGGACAAGCATGTGATAAAATTATATTATATGGAAATTAAATCAAAATTAGTACTAGAAATTTATCAGGCTATAATTCGAACTTGTTGTTCGTCTGGTTATAGCAATAACGGGAAATTAAATTTATTGATTTTAGTAAGGGGGAAAATGAGATGGCATTAACTAATTCGTACCTAACAACAACAAAAAATCTTGAGAGTATTATTAATTCGGTTATTAGTGCAAAAGCACCAGAAAGATTTTCAAACAAATTTCTTGAAGACTTGGGTTACAAGAGTAGTAATGATCGTTTGGTAATTGGAATGTTTAAGGCATTGGGATTATTGGATGATAGTGGACAACCTCTTCAACGTTATTTTGAGTTTTTAGATCAAACTCAAACAGCAAAAGTTCTTGCAGTTGGTATTGAAGAGGCTTATGAAGATTTATTTAATCTTCGTAAAGATGCCCAAAACTTATCCAATGACGAAGTTAAAAATAAGCTTAAAACACTCACTCAAGGACAAAAGAGCGACAAAATACTAAGTTTAATGGCAATGACATTTCGTGCCTTCTGCGATATTGCCGACTGGGATCAACTGAATCATGATAAAGTTCCAGAAAACACGGAGCTTTTACAACCAGAAAAGAGCTCTCCAGTTACAACGCTAACTCCAGTAAGACAAGAACAACAAAGTGGTATGAATCTGCATTATAATATACAAATACATCTGCCAGAAACAACAAATATGGCTGTTTATGATGCAATTTTTCAGAGTTTGAAGAAACATTTAATGTAGGTGACGTATATATGGAAAAAGATAAATTATATTCATTTGTTATGCGGGGAGAACTTACGAAGGTTGCTTTAGATGGTTCTGGCATTGTTAGTAAACATTCTTCATCCGAAGCTTTGGCTCAAGACTATATTAAATGCCTTTCACTTGATTTACTTGATGATGAATATGTTAATTGTGCCAAAGTAATGGCTACGGTTTACACAGCAATTGCAGCTTTTGAGAATATGGTGAGGCAGTTCGTTGTAAAAATATTATTGGAACATAAAGGTGAAAATTGGTGGGAAGAAAGTGTATCAGAAAAAATACGAAAAGTCGCTGAAAGCCGTAGAAAAGAGGAAGAAAAAATCAAATGGCACACCCAGAGAGGTGATTCACAAATTAATTATACAGACTTTGGAGACTTAGTGTCAATAATGAACCAAAATTATGATTTGTTCGAAGTCTTTATCGGATCTATTGACTGGGCAAGGCAGATTATTCAAACACTCGAACGTTCAAGAAACGTTATTATGCATAGCGGAGAGTTAGGACGAAAAGATATTGAAAGAATAGGAACGAATATTCGGGACTGGATTAGCCAAGTAGGTGGATAAGCAAATTATTGCTTGATAACTATTATAGAAACAACTTAACTTCCCATTATGTTTATTATACGCAATGTTATAAAGACGTTGATTTGGCTAATTTACAAATAAATCTAGGAAGTCTCGGCAAACTTTAATATAAACACTAAGCCCACCGTATCCAAATTCGGCGGGCTTGCTATATTTACACCATATTAAAAAATCTAGCGATTGTAGTTATTGCAAAGCATAATATAATGCCGATTGCGGTTGGCAGAAATATCGAAATTAAAGTCCATTTCAGGCTGCCTGTTTCTTTTTTTATTGTCCAGCAGGTTGTGGCGCATGGGAAATGGAACAATGATAATATCATAGTACATATAGCGGTCAGCCACGTCCAGCCGTTATTAATCAGCAATGTTTTCAATTTTTCCAAACTATCGAATTCAGTTATATTACCTGTGCAAAGATAGCTCATTATAACAATCGGAATTACAATTTCATTCGCAGGAAAGCCTAATATAAATGCCATTAATATAATCCCGTCAAGTCCTATAAGTGTTGCAAAAGGGCCTAAAAAATCGGAACAGTATTTTAAAATGCTAATATCTAAAATTTTTATATTTGCCATTAGCCAAATAATAATCCCTGACGGTATAGCCACTATTACAGCTCTTTTTAACACGAATAATGTTCTGTCAAAAACAGAACGAATAATTACTTTTCCAAACTGCGGGCATCTATACGGAGGAAGCTCCAACGCGAATGTTGACGGAACTCCTTTTAAAATAGTTTTCGACAGCAGTTTTGATACTATTAAGGTCATTATTATGCTAAGCAATATAAAACCTGTTAAAATGAGCGTGGAAATAACGGATCTAAACGGCGAAATTTTTACAAAAAACATTGTTATAACAGATATTAGCAGCGGGAAACGTCCGTTGCACGGTACAAAATTATTTGTAAGTATCGCTATTAATCTTTCGCGGGGTGAATCTATAATCCGACAGCCGATTACTCCGCAGGCGTTGCATCCGAATCCCATGCACATGGTAAGGCTCTGTTTGCCATGAGCGGATGCGGATTTAAAATAATTATCCATATTAAAAGCTATTCTGGGTAAATATCCAAAATCCTCAAGCAGGGTAAACAGCGGGAAAAATATTGCCATAGGCGGCAGCATAACCGAAACTACCCATGCGAGAGTTCTGTACATGCCGCTTACCGTTACCCCTTTGAGCCATAACGGCGCATTTATATAGTCAAAAAATATAAGCAGTTTATTTTCAATCCAAAACAGAAAGGCGGATAAAACTTCTGACGGATAATTCGCGCCTGTAATAGTAATCCAGAATATAACTCCAAGCAGCAAGACCATTATTGGAATTCCTGTTAATTTTGACGTAAGTATTTTATCAAGCCGTCGGTCAAAGCTGTTATAGGAGATATTTTCCAGCGTTACTGATGATTTATAAATTTTTTCCGCCTGAATTACTATAGCCGAGGCAATTTTGTCTTTATATATCTGAGATGTAATGCCATGGCTTCTTAATAATGCCGTTGCTTTATCAAGCTGATTTTTAATACATGAATACTCTTTTATGTATGAAAATGATGTGTCGCCGTCAAGAAGCCTGATACTTAAATAACGCGCCGGCTGCTTATTATCATAAACACCGTCAATTACAGGCTCAAGCATTGCTATTGCCTGTTCAATCACATCGTCATATTTTACTCTGCAAGGGTGGAATTGCTTAAAATCATATGATACTTCATATATTTTATCTAAAAGATGATTAAGCCCTTTTTGCGACCTGGCGCTTGTTCCGACAACAGGAACTCCAAGAAGGTCTTGCAGCTTGATTAAATCTATTCGTATTTTCTTTTTTTTTGCTTCATCCAGCAGGTTAACACATATAATAACACGATTTGTTACTTCAAGAATTTGCATAACGAGATTTAAATTGCGTTCTAAACATGTGGCGTCTACGACAACTACTATTGCATCATGCTTTCCAAAGCATATAAAATCCCTTGCAACCTCTTCTTCCACAGAGTTTGCCAAAAGTGAGTAGGTACCGGGAAGGTCAACTAATATAAAACTTTTATTATTATGACTAAAATTTCCCTTTGCGTTTGCTACGGTTTTACCAGGCCAATTACCGGTATGCTGATTTAGTCCGGTAAGGCTGTTAAATACGGTACTTTTGCCAACATTTGGATTGCCGGACAGAGCAATAACTTTGTCTTTTGGCATAACTTCCAAAGACATTTTTATTCCTCCAATTTGTATTTAGTATTGCACTATTATTTTTTGAGTATCTTCCTTTCTTAGAGCTATGACGGTTCCTCTTATAAAATAAGCTGTTGGGTCGCCTGAAGGGCTTTTCTGAAGAGCTTCTACGCAAGTTCCCTCTATAAGACCTAAATCTAACATTCTTCTGCGGTTCGTTCCATCTAATGCAAGCAGTAAAACCTGAGCTTTTTCTCCGATAGGTAATTGATTCAATGATAAAAGCATATTTCTACCTCGTGGTTTTTATTAAACAAAAGTTCCCCTATTTTAAGTATATGAAAAAATATCTTGTCCTGTTCCGAAAAAGTATGGTTGCAAACCAAAAATAATTGTGTTATAATATAAAATGGCATAATAGGGTGATAGAGTGGTGATTTTATGGAAAATGTTGAGGGAACTGTGCAGGAGATAATATATAATAATGATGAAAACGGATATACTGTATGTGAAATTTCATGTGATGATGAAAGTTTTATTGCTGTAGGATGCCTGCCTTTTGTTAATATAGGGGATAAACTAAAGCTTTCGGGAGAATGGAGCATTCATATTGAATATGGTGAACAGTTTAAGGTAGCGGGCTTTGAAAAATCTCTTCCTGAAGGCAATGAAAATATTTTGCTATATTTATCTTCCGGCGCTATACGAGGAATAAAATCAGCCACTGCTAAAAAAATTGTTGATACATTTGGTGAGAAAACACTTGAAATTATTCAGAATGAGCCTGAAAAGCTCAGTAAAATTAAAGGGATTTCAAATGATAAGGCAACCAGTATTCACAATCAGTTTATTAAACAGTTGAGTGTTCAGAAGGTTATTGCGTTTTTCAGCAAGTATTCAATAACAACCACTTTTGCTTACAAAGTATATAAGCAATTAGGCGACCAAACTGTTGAGAAGGTCAAGGGAAATCCATATGTAATGTGCGAGATTGAAGGCATAGGTTTTAAAACCGCTGATAAAATTGCAATAGCAATGGGGTTCGACCTGCAATCGTCTCCGAGAATAGACGCGGCTATAATTTTTTGCCTGTCGGAAGCCTCGGCAAACGGGCATACTTATCTGCCGGCTGCGGTTTTATGCGAAAATGTATGTGAGCTTTTGAATATGCCTGAGGATATAATAAACAGCAGAATTATTAGCCTTTTGATAGAAAGCAGACTAAGAAGAAGAGGGTCTGACTCGGACGACGCAATTTATCTTCCCGCTTTTTTTACAGCGGAGGAAAACTCGGCAAGAATGCTGACCACACTTGCGGACTATAAACCAAAAACTTTATTTGATAATTTTGAAAAAGAAATAGCAAGTGTTCTGGACGAACAAATTATACTTGCTGATAAGCAGATAGAAGCAGTGAAGTATGCTATGGAAAACGGAACTGTTATAATAACAGGAGGCCCGGGAACAGGCAAAACAACAATTATAAACACTATTATAAAATTGATGATAAAAAGCAAACTGAAAATCGCGTTAGGGGCGCCAACAGGCAGGGCGGCGAAACGCATGAGCGAAATGTGCGGTCTGGAGGCTAAAACTATTCACCGTCTGCTTGAAATGGAATATTCTCCGGATAAATCCAAGCTGGTATTTTCCAGAAACTCAAGCAATCCTCTGGACGCTGACGCAGTTATTATTGATGAAATGTCCATGGTGGATATTCTATTATTCTATCATTTGTTAAAAGCGCTGCCTCAGGAATGCCGGCTTATTTTGGTAGGTGACTGTGACCAGCTTCCGTCCGTAGGCGCGGGTAATGTCCTTAGGGATATTATAGCAAGCGGAAAACTAAAAACAGTGTGCCTTACTGAAATTTTCCGCCAGGCAAAAGAAAGCATGATTGTCGTAAACGCCCATAAAATCAATATGGGAGAATATCCTGTTTGTAACGGTAAAGACAGCGACTTTTTCTTTTTACCTAGAACAGGTTATAAAGAAGGTATAGGAGAAATTGTAAACCTTTGCAAAAGCAGGCTTCCAAGATTTTTAAACGCTGAATCGCTTGCAAATATACAGGTTTTATCACCGATGAGACGAGGCGAGATGGGCGTTGAAAACCTCAATAATGTTCTGCAGGAAGTATTTAATCCAAAGGATAGAGATAAAAAAGAACTAAAACGTCCCGGGTTTGTTATTCGTGAAGGCGACAAGGTTATGCAGGTACGCAATAATTACGATATTGAATGGCTGGGTTATGACGACAAAGAGGGAAAAGGTATATTTAACGGGGATATGGGTATGGTTGAAGGTATAGATACCGATGAAGGTGTTTTAAATATTCTGTTTGACGGAGAAAAAAGGACAGCCTATCCTATTGACAATATAGATGATATTGAGCTTGCATATGCTATTACCGTTCATAAAAGTCAGGGAAGTGAATTTACAGCGGTAGTAATACCAATGTATTTTTCTCATAGAAATTTACTTAGCAGAAATCTGTTTTACACTGCGGTTACAAGGGCAAAAAAGCTTGTGGTGCTTGTAGGCAAAGAGGATATGATAAAATATATGACGGACAATAATTATGAGGACAAGCGTTTCAGCGGACTCAGGCAGCTGTTATGCGAATATTCTTCTGAAAAGGATTAATTGCTATGAATATAATAAAATATGTATCAGATCTGTTATTTCCGCCTAAATGTATATTTTGCGGAAAAATCCTGCCTCCCGAAACCCGTCCGTTTATTTGCAGAGAGTGTATGGAGAATATTCCTTATATTGATATAAGGTGCAGCAAATGCGGCGGCACATTTAATTATATTAACAATAATCCGTATTGCGCTACCTGTAAAATTTCCGGTAGATATTATGACGGCGCTGTCTCTGCGGCTAAATATGATAATAATATGAGACAGGCAATATTAAAATATAAATATTCATATCAAAGCTATATGGCAAAATCTCTTTCTTATTTCCTTGTAAATTTACTTTTGCGTATAGGAATCTTGCCGGAAAATATTGATTTTGTTATAAGCGTGCCTTGCGACACCGAAAGAGAAAACCGCAGAGGCTTTGATCATGCCGGATTAATTGCAAAAAATGTAGCCGGCAGCTTAAAAATTCCATACCGCAGAAATATTATTAAAAAAATTAAAAGCACAAAACCTCAGAGCGGCATGGGAACATCTAAAAGAACAGAAAATGTCAGGGGCGCATATAAAATTTTTAATATTAATAAAGTTAGAAACAAAAGGATATTACTAATAGATGATATATTTACTACCGGCGCAACCGCTATGGAGGTTTCCAAGGTTTTAAAACGTGCTGGCGCCGCCTATGTTTTTATTGCGACAGTAGCAAAGACTGATAATAAATTTTAAATGGTTTGATGGAAATCGAAAGGGATGTTATGATGTTTAAATCACCGCCAAAAACCGAAGAACTATTAAAAACAGCCGCTCCGTGTGTTGGCGAGCAAATGCTGGTGATGCTTGTAAATCTTGCGAGCGTTGCGATAATAGGGCATGTCGGAAAAAATGAGCTTACAGCTGTTTCAATGGTAAATCAGCTTGTAAATTGGCTTCAGTTTTTATTTGTCGGTTTATCTACGGGAACAACGGTGGTAATAGCCAGAATGTGGGGCGTTAATGATAAAGATAATGTAAAAAAAGCGTATGTGCAATCGCTTAACGTATCAGTAATAATAGGTATTGTACTAACAATTCTGACATTAATTTTTGCTAATTTTTTAATAAATTTGTTTTTTGGAGGAGCCGAGGAACAGGTATTTAATTATTTACATATATATTTTAAGTATTGTATGTACGGGCTTCCTTTTATGGCTATTCTTACTCTTATAAACGCAAGCGTAAGAGGTACGGGGGATAACAAAACCCCTCTTGTTTCTACTACGATTCTTAACTTGTTAAATATAATTTTAAGCTATTCGTTTATATATGGCATCCCGATTTTAAATATACCAAAGCTCGGAGTTGTCGGAGCCGGTATCGGGGTAACCTCTGCGAGAATATTAAGCTGCTTTATTTTAATTATTTATATATATATTAAAAAATCACCGATTCTTCCCCGAAAGTATACGTTAAAAAAAAATAAAGAGATTATTTCCAGAATTGTCGGTGTCGGAATTCCATCCTCAGTGGAACAGCTTATATTTCAAGGCGGATTTGTTATTTTGCAAAGCTTACTCATTCCGTTTGGGGCTGCTTTTCAGGGCGGATATCAAATATCGGGCACAATTAACAGTATTTCGTGGTGTCCCGCAAACGGTATCGCAGTTGCGCTTACGGCGCTGACGTCACAATATATATCACGCAAGGATTATGACGGGGCTAAAGAGCTTGTAAAATCAGCGAAATTTATTATCGGTGTAACATCAGGTATACTTATGGCGGTTATGATATTCGGAGCGCCTTTATTTTCAAAGCTGTTCAGCACAGAAGCTGATGTTATTGCCGTATGTACTATGTTTGTAAGAGTATTTGGCAGCATGGTTATACCTCTTGGATATTCGCTTATACTTGCAGGAATACTGCGCGGCGCGGGTGACGCTAAATATATTGCCGTAACTTGCACGCTTGGAATGTGGCTCGGAAGAATAATGATGGTATGGGCGCTTGCAAAAATTACAGGCAACGGCTTCATCGCGGTAAGCGTGGGTGTATCGTCGGATTTCATTGTTCGCGCTATAATGTATCATTTTAGAATCAAAAAGGGTAATTGGCTGTATATTAAAGTATAGTTGACTTTTGTCGGTTTTTATTATAAAATAGGGAGGATAGGTATGAACTTATTATATAAGACATACAGTCCGCTGAAAACGGAAAACATAGCTTATGAATTTGCTGATAATTTAAAAGCGGGAGATATAATAAGGCTTCATGGAGATATCGGCGCGGGAAAAACTGTTTTTGTGCGCGGGCTTGCAAAAAAGCTGGCTAGCTGTGATGATGTGTGCAGCCCCACCTTTTCTATTATGAATATATATCAAGGAGAAATTCCTATTTATCATTTTGACTTGTATCGTCTGGAAGATGAAGAGGAAATCTATGAAGCAGGTCTTGTAGAGTATATAAACGGTAACGGAATAAGCGTCATAGAATGGCCTGAAAGATTAACGGATTATGCGGCAGATAATATTTATGATGTATATATAAATAAAAATCTTGATATAAACGATGACTACAGGGAAATTGAGATAAAATTCACAGGAGGCGGAGAGCTTGAAAATTCTCGCGGTTGACACGTCATGCAGTGTTGCGGCTGTTGCTGTAATAAGTGAAAATAAATTGATGGCGCATTATTACATTGATGATAAGCTTACACATTCACAAAAATTAATGCCTGTAATATCGCAGGTGCTGACGGATTTAGAGCTTACGCCGAAGGATATTGACGTTTTTGGCGCAACAGTGGGGCCTGGTTCATTTACCGGGCTTCGTATTGGAATCGCGACCATAAAGGGTATGGCAACCGCTGCAGGAAAGCCCGTTTGCGGAATTTCTTCAACAATGGCGATGGCATATAATTTCCCTTATTGCGATTATAATATATGCCCGATGATTGACGCCAGAAATACTCAGGTTTTTAACGGAGTTTACAGATTCGAAAATGGAAATATGAAAGAAATTACACCTCCGAGAGTAATTGAAATTGAAAAGCTTAAAAGCGAAATTAAAACTCCGACTCTTGTATTGGGAGACGGAGCATGCAAATATTATGATTTGCTTAAAGATATAAAAAACATATATTTTGCTCCAAAGCATTTAAATATGCCTAACGGGGCGGCGGCAGCCTATGGAATTTTGCAGAAGGTTCAAGGCGGGCAAATTATGCAGCCGGGTGAGTTATTGCCGTTATATCTGCGAAAATCTCAAGCTGAGCAAGAAAAAGAGAGGAGAAATAAACAATGATAGCAATAGGAAGCGACCACGGCGGGTTTGAACTAAAGGAAAAGATTTATAAGTATCTGAAAGATAATGGTTACGATATAAAGGATTTCGGCATTTATGAAAATAAAAGCGTTGATTATCCTGACATCGCAAAGGTTGTTTGCGAGAGCATTTTAAGCGGCGAATGTGATAAGGGCATACTTCTTTGCGGAACCGGTATAGGCATAAGCATTGCGGCAAATAAAATCAGAGGTATCCGCGCCGCGTTATGCTCGGATATATATTCCGCCAGAATGACAAAAATGCACAACAATGCTAATGTTATAGCCTTGGGCGGCAGAGTTTTAGGCGAGGACGTCGCTATAGAAATTGTAAAAGCCTGGCTTGGCAGTGAATTTGAAGGCGGACGCCATGAAAAAAGAATTCAAAAGATAACAGATTTGGAAAATAATCGGAAAGAAGGAAATACAAATGAGTAATATCACAATTTTAGAACATCCGCTGATACAGCATAAGCTGTCAATCCTACGCAGTGTGGAAACGGGAGCAAAAGAATTTCGTGAGCTTATAGAAGAAATAACTATGCTTGTCGGTTATGAGTCAACAAGGGATCTTCCGCTCGCAGAAGTGGAAATAGAAACCCCTTTAACAAAAACAAAAGCTAAGGTGCTGGCAGGCAAAAAGCTTGCTATCATACCTATATTGCGTGCCGGGCTGGGTATGGTTGAAGGAATGCTAAAGCTTATACCGGCGGCTAAAGTTGGGCATATAGGTTTATATCGTGACCCTGAAACTGTAATGCCTGTTGAATACTACTGCAAGTTGCCTGAGGATATAAGCGAAAGAGAAGTTATTGTAGTTGACCCTATGCTTGCGACAGGCGGTTCTGCGAGCGACGCTGTAGCTTTGCTTAAAAAAAGAGGCTGCACTGATATTCGTTTTATGTGTATTATCGCTGCGCCTGAGGGTATTAAAAAGCTTACCCAAGATCATCCGGACATTCAGCTTTATTGCGCAACAGTAGACGAACGGTTAAATTCTCATTCTTATATAGTTCCCGGACTCGGCGACGCTGGGGATCGTTTGTTTGGAACAAAATAATCCTTGAAAAGGCAGTGATAAATTAATGAGCAAACACAAAACGTATGATAATGAAAGTATATCCTCTCTCAAAGGCGCCGACAGAGTTCGTCTGCGTCCCTCTGTTATTTTCGGTTCAGACGGAATAGAGGGGTGCCAGCATGCTATATTTGAAATATTGTCCAATTCAATTGATGAAGCAAGAGAAGGATACGGCAATGTTATTGAAGTAACAAGGTATATGGATAATTCCGTAGAAATAACGGACCATGGCAGAGGCATTCCGCTTGATTATAATCAAAATGAGCAGAGATTTAACTGGGAGCTGGTATTTTGTGAGCTTTATGCCGGAGGTAAATACAATAATATTGACGGGGAAAGCTATGAGTACAGCCTGGGGCTTAACGGGCTTGGCAGCTGCGCAACGCAATACAGCTCGGAATATATGGATGTAATTGTTATCCGTGACGGTTTTAAACACGAATTACATTTTGAAAAAGGCGAAAATATAGGCGGACTCAGAAAAACAGAGTATGGCGGCAGAAAAACAGGTACTACCATTAAATGGCGTCCAGACATGGATGTATTCACAGATATAAGCGTGCCTCTTGAACATTATCAGAATGTTATGAAAAAGCAAGCCGTGGTTAATGCCGGACTAAAGCTGGTATTATATAATGAAACACCTGACGGAGCCCAAATTTCCGAATATATGTATCCCAACGGCGTTGAGGATTATGTGAAAGAATTATGCGGAGATTCGGCGCTCACAAGCCTTCAGCTTATAACGGCTGAAGGAAAGGGTAAAGACAGAGAGGATAAAAAGGAATACAAGGTAAAATTAAATATCGCTTATTGTTTCAGCAACAGAATATCATTAACGGAATATTATCATAATTCAAGCTTCCTTGAATATGGAGGCTCGCCGGATAAAGCGGTCAGAAATGCGTTTGTATATGCTATTGACCAGTACTTAAAAAACAACGGTAAGTATAATAAAAATGAATCAAAAATAACATATCAGGATGTTTATGACAGCCTGCTTCTTATCAGCAGCTCATTTTCAACTATGACCAGCTATGAGAATCAAACCAAAAAAGCGATTACGAATAAATTTATTCAGGATTTTATGGTAGAAACCTTAAGGCATGAGCTGGAGGTTTATTTTATAGAAAATAAAATGGACGCAGAAAAAATTGTGGCTCAGGTGCTGATAAACAAACGCAGCCGTGAATCTGCGGAAAAAGCAAGGTTAAACATTAAAAAGCAGCTAACCAGTAATTTGGACATAAATAACAGGGTTCAAAAATTTGTTGATTGCAGAACGAAGGATCTTTCAAGGCGTGAGGTTTATATTGTGGAGGGAGATTCCGCCCTTGGCGCCTGCAAATTGGGTCGCGATTCCGAATTTCAGGCTATTATACCTGTTAGAGGTAAAATTCTTAACTGTTTAAAGGCTGATTATGATAAAATTTTTAAAAGTGAAATCATAACCGATTTAATCAAAGTGCTTGGCTGCGGTGTTGAAATTAAAACTAAGCACAATAAAGAATTCAATACCTTTGAATTGGATAATTTAAGATGGAACAAGGTAATAATTTGCACCGACGCCGATGTGGACGGGTTTCAAATCCGCACGCTTATTTTATCAATGCTGTATGCTCTTGTGCCTACATTAATTGAGAAAGGCTTTGTTTATATTGCGGAATCGCCTTTATTTGAGATTATGCATAAAGGAAAAAGCTATTTTGCTTATAATGAAAAGGAAAAAGCAGAAATATTAAGCAAATTAAGCGGTAATTATACAATTCAACGCTCGAAAGGGCTTGGCGAGAATGAGCCGGACATGATGTGGGAAACAACAATGAACCCCGAATCCCGCCGGCTTATCAGGGTTGAACTCAATGACGCTGAAAAAGCGGCACAGATGTTTGATATACTGCTGGGTGATAACCTTTCCGCGAGAAAGGATTATATTGCTCAGCATGGCAGCAAATATCTTGATATGATTGATGTAGGTTAATTTTTCACGTTATAAGAAATTGCGCCTGCTTTGAATAGGAGTGAACATATTGGATAGCAAAAACATAACTCAGGAATATATTTCGGATACACTGGAAAAAAATTATATGCCATATGCTATGAGCGTAATTATATCCCGTGCAATACCTGAAATAGACGGGTTTAAGCCTTCCCACCGCAAGCTGCTGTATACAATGTATAAAATGGGGCTTTTAACAGGCAACCGTACAAAATCAGCGAACGTAGTCGGGCAGACAATGAAGCTCAATCCTCACGGAGATGGTGCTATTTATGAAACAATGGTGCGTCTTACAAGAGGAAACGAAGCGCTGAATCATCCATTTGTAGATTCCAAGGGTAACTTCGGTAAGCAATATTCAAGAGATATGGCATATGCGGCTTCACGTTATACCGAGGTTAAACTTGACGGAATCGCGCAGGAAATTTTTAAAGATATAAATAAAAATATAGTTCAGTTTATTGATAATTATGATGGTACGTTAAAGGAGCCGGCGCTGTTGCCGACTACTTTTCCGAACATTCTGGTAAATTCAAATCAGGGAATAGCTGTCGGCATGGCAAGTAATATTTGCAGTTTTAACCTGCGCGAGGTGTGCAAGGGTACAATTGAATACCTTAAAAATGAAAGTTTTGATATTTTTGATTGTATAATTGCGCCCGATTTTTCTGTAGGCGGCGAAATAATATACAGTAAAAAAGAAATGAACGAAATTATGGCAACCGGCCGCGGCAGCTTTAAAATTCGCTCAAAATATAGATTCGATAAAGCAAATTCATGTATTGAAATATATGAAATTCCATATACTACAACATCGGAAGCTATTATTGATAAAATAATAGAGTGTGTAAAAAACGGTAAAACAAGAGAGATTTCAGATGTGCGCGACGAAACGGATTTAAGCGGTCTTAAAATAACTATTGATATAAAAAAGAATACTAATGTAGAGCAGCTTATGGCAAAGCTTTTTAAAGCTACTCCTCTGCAGGACAGCTTCGGCTGTAACTTTAATCTTTTAATAGACGGGGTTCCTCACGTTTTGGGCGTTAAAGAAATAATCACGAAATGGGTGGAATTCCGTATAGGCTGTATAAAACGCAGTCTGGAATATGATATAAAAGAAAAATCTGCGCGTCTGCATTTAATGGAAGGCCTAAAAAAGATTCTGTTGGATATAGATAGAGCAATTGTGATTATTCGGAATACCGAAGAGGAAGCAATGGTTATCCCTAACCTCATGGCTGGGTTTGGTATTGATGAACTGCAGGCTGAATATGTAGCTGAAATTAAACTTCGCAATCTCAATAAAGAATATATTTTAAAAGGTATAAACGAAATTGAAAAACTGAAAGCCGATATAGAAAAAATGGAAAACACCCGAGGCAGTGATAAAAATATTAAAAAAGTAATGATCGGCGAATTGGAACAGGTTGCAAAGAAATACGGAAAGGATAGAAAAACTACACTTATTATGGAAAATGAAATCGAGGAAATTCAAGAAGATAATTTTATTGATGATTTCAGGCTTAAGATTTTCTTAACTAAAGATAATTATTTGAAAAAAATATCTCTGGTTTCGCTTAGAGGTTCGTCTGAGCAAAAGTTAAAGCAGGATGACTGTATAATTTGCGAAGCGGAAGCCTCAAATAAAGATGATTTGCTTCTGTTCACTGATAAAGGTGAGGTTTATAAAACCCATATTTATGAAATTCCGGATTGCAAGGCGAGCGTTTTAGGCGAATATCTGCCGAATTTACTGGGTATGGATGCTGATGAAAAAATAATATACGCAATTCCTACTGAAAAATACAAAGGATTTATGTTATTCGCGTTTGAAAACGGTAAAATCGCAAAGGTAGACTTAAGCGGCTATGAAACAAAAACTAACCGTAAGAAGCTTACAAATGCATATTATGTAAAAGTGCCGCTTGCAAATATGCTGTTCATTCCGGAGGATACAAACATTGCTGTTGAAAGCAAAGGCGGCAGATGCCTGATTATTAATTCGTCTTTAATAACAACAAAGTCGAAAAGGGATACGCAGGGAATTCAGGTATATTTATCAAAACGGGATAAGTTTATTAAATGTATATATCCTGCGGAGCTTGCTGAATTTGCTGAACCAAAAGGCTATTTTTCGGATAAAATTCCGTCTTCGGGTAAAAGTATGAAGGACGAGGATAAGCCTTACGAACAGATGAATTTATTTTAAGGTTGTGAAATATGGGAAATCTTACTGACATAAAAGAAATAAAAAGCATAATGGCGAGATTCGGTAAAAGCTTTACTAAATCACTCGGACAAAATTTTTTAATTAACAGCGAAGTAATAGATAATATTATAACAGGCAGCGACGTAAATGAATATAGCTCAGTATTAGAAATTGGCCCTGGTATTGGGGTTTTGACAAAAGCGCTTGCTGAAAAAGCAAAAAAGGTTGTAACTGTAGAAATTGATAAAAAGCTTTTGCCGGTACTTGAATATACACTTGAGGGTTATAATAATATCACCGTTATAAATGAGGATATTCTGAAATTGGATATTTTAAAGCTTTGCCGTGAAAATTTCGGTGATGAAAAGGTAAAGGTAGTTGCGAATCTTCCCTATTATATAACAACGCCTATCATTATGAAGCTGCTGGAATTTAAAGAATGCTTTTCGTTGGTTACTGTAATGGTTCAGAAAGAGGTTGCGCAGCGTATGGCAGCAAACGCGGGAAATAAGGATTATGCCAGCCTTACAATCGCTGTTCAATATCAAACTAAACCTGTAATAATTGCAAACGTGCCTCCCGAGTTTTTTATGCCTCCGCCCAAGGTATCTTCTTCGGTAATAAGGCTTGATATATTAGACAAGCCTGCGGTTACAGCGTCGGATGAAAAATTATTTTTTAGGTTGGTGCACGCTTCGTTTGCGCAAAGAAGAAAAACTTTTGTAAACGGAATTACAAATGCAGGAATAGGCATAACAAAGAATCAAATTTCGAATATTTTGGAGGAATTAGGGTTTGATGCAGATATAAGAGGCGAAAAGCTTACACTTGAAGATTTTGCAAAAATAACAGATAAGATTAAGGTAATATTAGACAATTAATTATATTTAGCATAACAAATTATTGTTGATAATTTATGAAAATTGAATTTTTTAAAGGATTTTGATTAATCAAAGTAGAATCTGATTAATGGAGAAATTTTTTATTATTTACAGAACACTAGATAATTAATGCCTGCTAAAAATTTAACAAATGCAGCCGCCGATAGGCGTTTGATTCAAAATTAGTTATTTAGTTTCATCATACACAATTTGTCAAATAATGAAAGGAGAATTGATTATGACAAACAACAAAAAAGTCTTAGATTGGCTTGAAGAAATGAAAGCTTTAGTAAAACCGGCTAATGTAGTTTGGATTGACGGAAGCGAGGAGCAAAAAAATGAGCTCAGAAAACAGGCAACAGCAACAGGAGAAATAATTAAACTTAATGAGGAAAAGTTACCTGGCTGCTACTATCACAGAACAGCTGAAAATGATGTTGCCAGGGTTGAGGATAGAACATTTATCTGCACCAGTGCTAAGGAAGAAGCAGGTCCTACAAATAACTGGATGGCTCCCGCAGAAGCTTATGATAAACTCACAAAGCTTTTTGACGGCGCGATGGCTGGCAGAACAATGTATGTTGTGCCTTTTATTATGGGTACTAAAGGTTCGCCTTTCTCAAAAGTAGGTATTGAGCTTACTGATAGTATTTATGTTGTTTTAAACATGGATATTATGACAAGAATGGGCAATGCAGCTCTTGAAGAAATCGGCGAAAACGGTGATTTTGTAAAATGCCTGCACTCTAAAAAGGATATTAATCCTGAAGAAAGATATATAGTTCATTTCCCGGAAGATAATACTATATGGAGCATAAATTCCGGATATGGCGGAAATGTACTTTTAGGTAAAAAATGTCTTGCGCTTCGTATAGCAAGCTATATGGGTCACAAAGAGGGCTGGATGGCTGAGCATATGCTCATATTAGGCATTGAAAATCCACAGGGTGAAGTTAAATATGTAGCGGCCGCGTTCCCAAGCGCTTGCGGAAAAACTAACCTTGCAATGCTTATTCCGCCTGAAATTTTAAAAGGATACAAAGTTTGGACAGTAGGTGATGACATCGCCTGGATTAGAATTAATCCTAAAGACGGAAAATTCTATGCAATAAATCCGGAAGCCGGCTTCTTCGGCGTTGCTCCCGGAACAAGCTCAAAATCTAACTATAATGCTCTTGCTACAACAATGAGCAATACAATATTTACAAATGTTTTATTAAAAGATGATAAAACAGTATGGTGGGAAGGTCATGATGAAGCGGCACCTGCTCACGCAACTGACTGGCTCGGACGTGAATGGACTCCGGAAAGCGGCGTAAAAGGCGCTCATCCAAACTCAAGATTTACAGCTCCCGCAAAGCAGTGTCCTTGTATATCAAAGGAATGGGAAAATCCTGAAGGAGTTCCGCTTACTGCGATTATATTCGGCGGCAGACGTGCAAAAACAGCTCCGTTGGTATATGAATCATTTGATTGGAATCATGGCGTTTTTGTAGGCGCTACAATGGCGTCTGAAACAACAGCAGCGGCAGCAGGCGCAGTTGGGGTTGTAAGACGTGACCCAATGGCAATGCTTCCATTCTGTGGTTACAACATGGGTGATTATTTTAAACACTGGATTGAAATGGGCGCAAAAACTAAGAATGCTCCGAAAATATTCCATGTTAACTGGTTCAGACGCAGCGATGAAGGCGAATTCCTATGGCCGGGCTTTGGTGACAACCTCCGTGTATTAAGCTGGATTATTGACAGATGTGCAGGCAAAGCAGACGCCCAGAAAACTGAAATAGGTTTTGTTCCTTATAAGAAGGACTTAAACCTTGAAGGTCTGGATGTAGAAGACAGCGTTATGGACGAAATCCTTAGTGTAAATAAGGAATATTGGTTAGAAGATTTACAAGGCCAAAAAGAATTCTTTGCTAAATTTGACAGACTGCCGCAGGAAATCAAAGATCAGCTTGAAGCTCTTGGAAACCGTTTGAAATAATAATTAAAAAAGGATGTTTCGTAATCGGAGCATCCTTTTTTAATGCATAAAATCATCAATGTATTCAAAAAAAGCTAAGCGCCATACTGAAAAAATCAGTATAACACTTAGCTTTTAAGAAACTCAAAATTTAAAGGAAATATATTATACTACACCTTGAGCTAACATAGCGTCTGCAACCTTTTTGAAGCCTGCAATATTTGCGCCGGCAGCAAAGTTGTCGCCTAAGCCGAATTCTTTAGCTGCATCTCTTGATGCATAGTATATATTCTTCATTATGTTATGAAGTTTTTCATCAACTTCTTCAAATGTCCATGAAAGTCTCATTGAGTTCTGGCTCATCTCAAGTGCAGATGTAGCAACGCCGCCTGCGTTAGCAGCTTTTGCCGGCCCGAACAATACATTGTTTGAGAGGAATACTTCAATAGCTTCCGGAGTTGAAGGCATATTAGCACCCTCAGCAACAGCTATAACGCCATTCTTAACAAGTGTTTTTGCGGAATTTTCATCAATTTCATTCTGAGTAGCACATGGAAGAGCTATATCACAAGGAATTGTCCATATTCCGGAGCAACCTTCTATATATTTAGCGTTTGGTCTGTAGCTTAAATATTCTTTTATTCTCTTTCTTTCAACTTCTTTAATCTGTTGTACAGCTGCTAAATCAATACCGGCTTCATCATAGATATAACCGTTTGAGTCGCTGAGAGCTACTACTTTAGCGCCGAGCTGTGTTGCTTTTTGTGTAGCATAAATTGCAACGTTACCGGAACCGGAAATAACAACAGTTTTGCCTTTGAAGGAATTACCTTTGTCATTTAACATTTCTTCAGTAAAATAGCATAGGCCATATCCTGTAGCTTCTGTACGAGCAAGGCTGCCGCCGAATGGTAAGCCTTTACCTGTAAGTACGCCAACATATTCATTTTTAAGTCTTTTGTATTGTCCGAACATAAAGCCGATTTCTCTTCCGCCTACACCGATATCTCCTGCGGGAACGTCACAATCAGCGTTAATATGTCTTTGAAGCTCTGTCATAAAGCTTTGACAGAATTTCATAACTTCAGCATCAGATTTGCCCTTAGGGTCGAAATCACTACCGCCTTTACCGCCGCCTATTGGCAAGCCTGTAAGTGAATTTTTGAAAATTTGTTCAAATCCTAGGAATTTGATGATACCTTCATATACGGAAGGATGGAAACGCAAACCGCCTTTGTATGGCCCGATTGCACTGTTGAACTGAATACGGAATCCGCGATTAACTATAACTTTGCCATTGTCATCAACCCATGGAACTCTGAATTTAAGAATTCTTTCAGGCTCAACTAATCTTTCAATAACACCGCTTGTTATATATTGTGGATATTTTTCAACAACAGGCTCTAAAGAAAGCAAAACTTCTTCTACAGCTTGGTGAAATTCCGGTTCGCCTGGGTTTCTTTTTATTACCCTTTGCATAAGATCGCCGAGATATTGGTTTTTAAAAGACATTTATAATTCCTCCTAATTTTTAGAATATGTAAATATTATAATATATTTTTTTGAAATTTGCAAGTACTAAATTGAAAAAAATCAAAAAAAATTAGAATACTCTCTAAAAAAATTAAAATAATATATTTTTTTGCAACATTTAGAAAGTATTCTTTCAATTATCTGAACACGAAATATATTTAATAATTAATATAACATAAGCCAAAAAACAGGTCGAATTTATTTGATATTTGAAAAATTTAATAATTATATTTATAGATTATTTCATTTTATAATAAATCAGATATTTTTCATATTAAATTTTTTATAATGTAGTAAATTACAAAGTAATTGCTCTTTTTAAAAATATTATATATATTCCTGCGCCCGAGGGCGCACCGTTTTATTGATAATTTGATAAGCTTATGATTTAAAGCGAATTTGTTTCATATCACCGCTGCCGTTATCAAAAACCTCGCCTGTATCAGCGTCAACATGATATAAACCTTTCATTGAACCGTTAATCAGATCCATTTTATCCGCTCCGAACATATAACATGCTCGTTTCATGCCGGAAATGTTAACATATATTGCTTTTTTCTCGCTTGCAGGTACAATAAACCCATTTTCTCCAAACTGTTCTTTAGCAGTGTCCAAAGCTATATTATATGCCTCGTCGAATGAAAAAACAGTTTTTATATTTTTGCTGGTACAAAGCTCATTTTCTATCTCTTCCAATTTAGATTCTTCTTTACTATCGTGTTCAAGCTCTATTTTAATATACTCTTTGCTTTCAACAGATTCCCTTTTAGATTTCAACAGAAGAAATGTACTTATACCTGCAGCAGCTAAAGCCCCTACTCCAATTCCAAGCGCTATAATTAGTTGCGTCCTTTTTTTAACTGCCCACATAATTAAACTCCATTCCGCCGCCGTAAACCGGCGGCATTTAATTTATAATACTATGTATTAATTTACTTTTACCATTTTTCCGTCTCTATTATCAAAAACTTCTCCGGTATTGGCATCAAAATGATACAATCCGCGCATTGAATTGTTTTTGCTCATTTCTTTAATGCTGTCAGCGCCGAACATATAGCATGGGCGGTCAACTCCGTCAATATTAATTAAAGTTGCAACAGCCTGATCACTTGCGGGAAGTACAATCGCATCATCTCCGAATTGCTTTTTCGCAACTTCCTGTGCCAATTTCATAGCCTGCTCATGTGTATATTTCGTGTCTGCTACGGTTTTAGGGGCGGAGGAAACACCCGGATTTTTTGAAGATTGAGGAGCCGCGCTGCTTTGAGGATTAGTCTTAGTATCAGAAGCCGGACTTGAGACAGGCTTAGGAGTAGTTACTTGGGAAATATTGTTGCCATTGAAATATCCGGAAGACGCAAAGTAAATAGCAACAAAAGCCAGAAGAGCAACTACAGCAAGCGATGCCACCATTACAAGCTGCTTTGTGTTTACTTGTTCTTTTGAGCCTATATCATTGGTGTCTTCTTTAGCTTGCGTTTCTTCAGAGATTTCATCATCATTTATTTCTTCAATGATCTTTTCAGTATTCGCTTCTTCATCTTCATTAATGTTTTCAGGTATAGAATTTGTTTCTTCGATGCTATCCTGAATGTTATTTTGTTCTAAATCTTTTTCCTGATTGTTTTTTTCCTCATTCATGTTAATTACCTCCTTAAATTATTGGTATATTAATATATTTATTTGATATTTTAATTATTTCTGCCGATCCGCTGGAAACATCAGTGAATTCTTTGATAAAAGCTTCGTCTTCACCCTGTTTAACACATACATTAAAGGTCACAATATCAGAGTAAACTGTTTCTTCTGTGACATAGTCGCTGTTTGCTAAAGTATGCTGAATTTTGCCCGATAAAGTATAGCCGCATGTTACACTATATATATTACAAAGCCTGCATATAACAGGCTTTGCAGCAGAAACACCTTCGGAAGCGCATTTGCCGTATGCCCTCACCAGACCGCCTGTGCCAAGCAAGGTTCCTCCAAAATATCTGGTTACAACTACAATAGTGTCAGTAAGCCCGCGTTTGCGTATACTATCCAAAACAGGCATCCCTGCCGTAGACGATGGTTCTCCGTCATCACTGAATCTTTGCAAATTATTTTCCTGCAGGACATATGCAAAAACATTATGTGTTGCATCAGAATACTTGCTTCTTATTTGACTTAGAAAATCCAATGCTTCATTTTCATTTGAAACCGGCATTACATTTGAAATGAATTCAGATTTTTTTTCTATAAAAATCGTGCTTGCGTGCTGCGATACAGTTTTATATTCAATTTTCAAATTGCTCATATTTATACACCGCTTTTTGCTCAACATCCGCTATGATTTTTATACCTTCTGATACATATTCCTCACTTAAAACCGTACCGTCAATTCTAAGCGAACCTGCAAGCCCGGCCATGTCGTAAGGAAAAACAAGCGACATCCGTTTTTTTGTCACCGGCATTTTTATGCTTATCATCTTCAAAAACTCATCCATATTAAAGCCTGTCTTAGCAGAAATATATATGCTGTTTTCAGTATTTCTCGGAAAAGAATTTATTTCATCACATTTATTAAATACCTTAATAATTGGTTTTTCTCCGCAGCCAAGCTCGGAAAGCAGATTTTCGGATACATCCAAATGAACTTTATATTCGGGATTTGTAAAATCAACTACATTTAAAAGCACATCTGCATATATAGCCTCTTCTAATGTTGATTTAAAAGCATTTATCAAATGGTGCGGCAGCTTTCTGATAAACCCTACAGTATCAATTAAAATTATTTCCCTTCCATCCGGGAGAATAAGCCCTCGCGCTGTTGGATCAAGCGTTGCAAATAACTTATTTTCTACCAAAACTCCTGCCGAGGTAGAATAATTCATTATAGTAGATTTGCCGGCATTGGTGTAACCTACCAAAACTGCGGTTTGAATACCGTCCTTTTTCCGCCTTTCTCTTATATATCCGCGGCGCTGCGCTACCTCGCTAAGCTCATGTTGAAGATGAGAAATTCGTGTACGGATATGTCTGCGGTCAGTTTCAAGCTTTGTTTCACCAGGGCCTCTCGTGCCTATACCGGCTCCTAAGCGGGATAAACTGATGCCCATTCCGCCAAGCCTGGGCAGCATATATTTAAGCTGTGCAAGCTCTACCTGAAGCTTGCCTTCCTTTGATATTGCGCGGGAAGCAAATATATCCAGTATTAATGTGGAACGGTCTATTACACGAACCCCTGTTTTGTTTTCTATATTTCTCTGCTGTGAACCGGTAAGTTCATCGTCAAAAATAATTAAATTTGAGGCAGTATTTTTACAAAGCTCAGTTAATTCCTCAATTTTCCCCTTGCCTAAATATGTCGCTACATCGGGTGCGTCTTTTGGCTGTAATATTTGAGCCGCGACTTCCGCTCCTGCGGTTTTTGCGAGCTCTGCAAGCTCGTCTATAGTAGCCTGAGTCGTATATTCGACGCCTTTTCTGTCGGTAAAAACACCGGCTAAAATAGCCTTTTCATTTTCGTTATTCATAAAACCCTCCAATTCTGATATTATTAGGGTCTATTTTATTGTATCATATAAATTATATTTTGTACAGTACAAAGTTTAAATATTATTCAAAAATATATAAAAAATAAAATTAACTAGAATAACACAATTTGACAAAATATACATAAATTAAGTGATATACTTAGAATATATCGGAATATATATATTAGGGAGAATGAAGTTTTAATAAATTTTATCGGAGGGGAACAAGAGAAAATCCATTTATTTTTATGCCCCGTCTTTGGCGGCAGAATGGAGATTAAATATGCCTGTAATTTATGTAGACGTGCTTTTTGCAACAAATTTTATTATAGATATTATGCTTTTATGGTGCAGCGGCAAGCTGGCGGGTTTGAAAATTATTAAATGGAGGCTGGTTTTGGGCGCAATTATTGGGGGAATATATAGCGTGTGTATATTTTTTCCTGAACTATCACCTCTTTTTTTGGTATTTTCAAAAATTACAGTATCAGCTGTTTTACTTGCAGTGAGCTTTAATATTACAAGATTAAAACAATTTATTAGGGTTTTGGTTGCGTTTTACATATCTAACTTTATTCTTGGCGGAAGCATAATGGGTATTATGTGTTTTACAAATATGGGCGGAGGTATTGACAGTATACTTTCAAATGGAAGTGTGTATTTCAATCTTCCTTTTGGCGTATTATTTTTAATTGCTTTATCTGTAACCGTAATTGTACAGCTTATAACTAAATATTTTAAAAAATTTTTATTAAAGCAAGGCTTAATTTGTAAAATTACAATTATTTTTAATAATAAGATTGTAAAGCTGCACGGGCTTTTTGATACAGGAAATAATTTAAAAGATCCTATAACGGGTAAGCCCGTCATGGTTGCAGAGCTTTCGGCGGTTGAAAAGCTGTTTCCGCAAGAAATCGTGAATAATTTAGAAAATAACGATATAAATTTTGTTTATGAAACAGCGGATAGCTTTCTATCAACAAGGTTAAGGCTTATCCCTTATTCGGCTGTAGGAACTGAAAAAGGGATGCTGATTGCGTTTAAACCTGACACTACAATAATAGAAAAGGATAGCAGCGCTCCGATTTGCTGTGACTGCATAATAGCTGTTTGCCCCGGAAAGCTGGGCAATGCTAAGGGTTATAAAATTATAGTAAGCCCTGATACAATAATTTGAAAGGAATGAAAACTAATGAGTGTAAAAAGCTTATTTAAAGATAAAATAAATATATTACTAATTAAACTTGGGATAAAAAAAGATAATTCCATTTTTTACATAGGCGGAAGCGATGTGCTTCCTCCGCCGCTTGAGGCAGAAGAAGAAGCATTGCTGATGCAGCGCTTTAATACTGAAAATGATGAAGTGAAAAGAATACTTATTGAAAGAAATTTAAGGCTTGTTGTATATATAGCCAAAAAATTTGAAACAAGCGGCGTAAATGTTGAGGATTTGGTTTCAATAGGCACTATAGGACTTATTAAGGCTATAAATACATTTAAGCCGGATAAAAATATTAAGCTTGCGACATATGCGTCACGGTGTATAGAAAATGAAATTTTAATGCATCTTAGGAAGGTTAGTAATATAAGAACAGAAGTTTCGATTGAAGAACCGCTTAATACCGATTGGGATGGTAATGAACTTCTGCTGTGCGATATTTTGGGCACGGATAACGATATAATAAGCCGAAACATCGAAGAAGAGACCGATAAGCAGCTTTTATACGGCGCAATAAACAAGCTGTCAAAGAGAGAACAAACAATTATGAAGCTTAGGTTTGGACTCACAAAATACGGTGAAAAAACACAAAAAGAGGTTGCTGATATGCTCGGAATTTCACAATCTTATATATCAAGATTGGAAAAAAAAATATTATCCAGATTAAAAAAGGAAATCAGTAAATTATTATAAATATATTTACATATTACGACTCTTGTGTTATAATATATTTTGGGAAATAAAACTTAGGAGGAAATATAAATGGCGGATTGTAGTGGTTGCAGCAAGGCGGACAGTTGTTCAGGAAACTGCAGCGAAATTCAAAAGGAAAAGCCTCATGAACTATCTACTATAAAAAAAGTAATTGGTGTAATGAGCGGCAAAGGAGGAGTCGGTAAATCCTCTGTTACAGCGATGCTTGCAGTTAATCTTAGCAGGCAGGGTTATAAAGTGGGAATATTAGATGCGGATATTTTGGGGCCGTCTATACCCAAAATGTTTGGTATCACGCCGGGGATTAAAGGTACAGATGACGGGATTTTTCCTAAACAATCTCATAATGACATTGCAATTATATCAGTCAATTTATTGCTTGATGAACCGGACAAGCCGGTAGTTTGGAGAGGTTCAATCGTATCAAGTGTTGTTAAGCAATTTTGGACGGATGTAATATGGAACGAGCTTGATGTTTTATTTATAGACATGCCTCCGGGAACAGGGGATGTTCCGCTTACGGTATTTCAGTCAATTCCTATTGACGGCGTAATAATTGTTACTTCACCTCAGGATTTGGTTAAAGACATTGTTACAAAATCCTTTAATATGACTAAAATGATGAATATTCCGGTTATAGGGCTTGTAGAAAATTACAGCTATATAAAATGTCCGGATTGTGATAAACAAATTGAGATCTACGGCAGCGGAAAAACGGAGCAGGCAGCAATTGATTTTGGTGTTCCGTTGCTTGCGAAAATTCCAATGGACAGTAAAATAGCAAAGCTTGCCGATACAGGAGAGATGGATAAGTTTAATGGAAATTATTTAAACGCTGCAACAGAGCAGATTATCGGAATGCTTAAATAATAACATAAACGCCAAAACATTTGCTTTTGGCGTTTTACCCAATTTATATCAAAGAAGGAATACATATGGAAAAAGGTCTTGTTCATATCTATACAGGTGATGGAAAAGGAAAATCTACTGCTGCTTGCGGTATTGCACTGCGAGCGCTGGGGCAGGGGTTTAACGTGCTTTTTATACAATTTTTAAAAAGCGGCGAAAGCGGCGAAATTACAAAACTTAAAACTTTAAATGGCATTGAAGTTTTATATTGTGAAAATACAAAAAAATTTATATGGGATATGGACGAGGCAGAAAAAAAGATAGCTAAAATGGAATGTGAAAACTTATTAAAATTTGCTGTTAATCAGGCGGAAAATTATGATATAATAATTCTTGATGAAATAATGGCAGGCATACATAATAATATGCTTGAATTGGAAGAAATTATAAAATTTATAAAAAACAGGCCTATAGGTTTAGAACTCATTTTGACTGGAAGAAAACCTCCTGTAGAAATTTTAAATTTAGCGGATTATATATCTGAAGTAAAAATGATAAGACACCCTTTTGAAAAAGGAATTCAGGCAAGGCGCGGTATAGAATTTTAGCATTGCAAGTAGGTTTTTATTTACTTTCTCTTGCATAGCGAAAAAATAAAGCGTATGCGAGAGGGGAAGATATATGAAAGTAAAAAATAAATTGCCGATTTCAATAGTTGTATTAACAGCATTTCCGCTTGCGGTTATAGCTTTATTTTCTTATACCTTTATGTCTCAATCATCTGTAAGCTTATATAAAAAATCACTTGATAATATTTCATTTACCGTTTCAATGAATTTTGCTGATTATTTTAAAAATCAGCAGAATAGGATAAAAGCTTTTTCAGATATTAGTGATTATAAAAAACTTACAGAACTATCAATTACCCAAAAAGACGGTGAAGAATATAAAAAGTATCTTCAGGATGCATCTGAACATATGAAAATAGAAAATGAAATTTCGGATGAATACGTATACGGCTGCATTTTAAATAATCAAGATGAAATTTTAGTATATGAAGGCGTTTTCAATTTTGATAATATTACGGATTTGCAGTCTTATAAATCGATAAAATCGGGAGAACAAAAGTATCTCGGTATATATGAAGACGCAAATAAAAATTTTTATATAGAGCTTGGCGCTCCGATATATGATGATAATAGAAATATGCAAGGTATGGTAATAAGATTTTGTAATATAAATTATATTAAATCGTATATCCAAAATTTAAAATTTTTAGAAAGCGGATACATATATGTTATAGACGGCAACGGAAATACTCTGTCGCATTATTATATTGAAAGATTAAATGATTATGAAAAAAGCTTTGATGAAGCCGAACAATTTTTTAATCTCATAAATAATATTAAAAATAATTCAATTAATAAAGATACAGATTTTATTAACTATAAATATAATAAAGAGAAAATAACGGCAAATTACAGAAAGGTCCCAAATTCAAAGCTTATAGTCGTAGCCGGAATTAAAGATGATGAGATGTACAGCGAGGCCAAAGCAGTAAGTAAGGTTATTTTTATAATATCAATTAATATGCTTATTATTTCCCTTTTATTCGGGTATATAACATCAGTACAGATTACTAAACCGCTAACGGCTATAATATCCAAAATTAAATCTATAGCAAACGGCAATCTGTCCGAACGATGCGAAAATGAAGGCGATGACGAATTTAAAGAGCTTGCGCAAAATATTAATATTATGGCAACAAACCTCGAAATGGATACGATAAAATTAAAAAGATATGCTTATATCGATGGATTGACCGGTTTGCCAAACAGAACATCAATTTATAAGGATATTGATAAAAAGTTTAGAAAAAATAAAAACCAAGCGGTGATTTTGCTTGATTTAGATAAATTTAAATATATTAACGATAACTTAGGGCATCAATACGGGGATGAAACGTTAAAAGAAGTTTCAAAAGTACTGATGAAGATAAAAAGCGATACCTGTTTCCCATGCAGATGGGGCGGAGATGAGTTTTTGGTTTTTGTAAGCGATTTTAATGATAAAAAAGAACTGGATTTTATTGCTGAATATATTTTAAAATCTATAGAAAATTTAAATTTAGTAAGTAATAATAAAATAGCTTTTTCCACAAGTATCGGTATTGCCTTGCTTGATGAAAAGGATACCGATATAATTCAAATTATTAAAAGAGCGGATAAAGCAATGTATAGAGTTAAAAACGGCAGAAATGATAATAAAATATTATATTATACGAAAGCTGAACATATAAACGGATAGAAAATATAACGGGGTTGCCTCAATAGGTTTACTTATTGAAACAGCCCCGTTTTTTATTGTATAGGAAATTCCTCTAAAATATATGTTTAAAATTTCCTATCAACAAAAAATCGAACCTTTATCCCCACGCCCGCAGGCGTATCGTCCTAAACGGACGATTTTTTACTTTATAAGAAATTGCGCAAAAACAACACAATCAATATAATACTATAAAAGTAATAATATGGTTGATAAAGGATATAAAACACTAAGGAATAGTGCAGGAAAATATTGGGTTATATAGCTCTAT
>Ga0209373_10000521_pt1 | contig 61407 bp, 46 predicted proteins | sample Higcelweek5metaG_FD_187173 | JGI IMG/M metagenome (GOLD analysis project Ga0209373, IMG submission 187173) | Freshwater pond sediment microbial communities from the University of Edinburgh, under environmental carbon perturbations - High... | ecosystem: Environmental > Aquatic > Freshwater >...
ATAAGACAATTGAAGCTGGAAAGCACTTGGAGTTGGATGTAGCAAATGTAGTTGCTGCTACAATGAAAGAGTGGGCAACTGATAAGGGCGCTACTCATTATACACATTGGTTTCAGCCAATGACTGGTATAACAGCAGAAAAACATGATAGTTTTATTGCTCCAGAACCAGGCGGAAAAGTAATCATGGAATTTTCGGGAAAAGAGTTAGTAAAGGGGGAACCTGACGCATCTTCCTTCCCATCAGGTGGGCTTCGTGCAACATTTGAAGCGAGAGGCTATACTGCATGGGATCCTACAAGTTATGCATTTATTAAGGATGATACACTTTGTATTCCTACAGCATTTTGTTCTTATAGCGGAGAAGCTTTGGATAAAAAAACACCACTTCTTAGATCTATGCAAGCTATAGATAAGCAAGCGATGCGAGTATTAAAGTTATTTGGAAATGCAGATGTAAAAAGAGTTAATACAACTGTTGGACCCGAGCAAGAGTATTTCTTGATTGATAAAGAAATGTATGAAAAGAGACCAGATATTGTTTATTGTGGAAGGACTCTATTTGGAGCAAAGCCTCCAAAAGGGCAGGAACTTGATGATCATTATTTTGGAACAATTAAGCCAAGAGTATCCGCATATATGAAAGAGCTGGATGAGGAATTATGGAAATTAGGAATACTTGCAAAAACAAAGCATAATGAAGTTGCACCAGCACAACATGAGTTGGCACCAATTTTTACAACAACAAATATAGCTGCAGACCATAATCAATTAACGATGGAAATGATGAAAAAGGTTGCATCAAGGCACAACATGGTTTGTTTATTACATGAAAAACCATTTGCTGGGATAAATGGATCTGGAAAACACAATAACTGGTCTATTTCTACAGACACAGGCGTTAATTTATTAGAACCAGGAACAACACCTTCACAGAATGCACAATTTATACTATTCTTAACGGCAATTATTAAGGCAGTAGATGAGTATCAGGAGCTGTTGCGCGTATCAGTTGCAAGTGCGGGTAATGATCATAGACTTGGTGCAAATGAAGCACCTCCAGCAATCATGTCGGTATTTCTTGGGGATGAATTAAAAGAAATATTAGAAGCGATTGAAAATGGAACTTTACATGAAGATAAAGAGAAATCTTTAATGTCAATTGGTGCAGTTGTTTTACCACATTTCCCAAAAGACACTACAGATAGAAATAGAACTTCACCGTTTGCTTTTACAGGAAATAAATTTGAATTTCGTTCTTTAGGATCTGCACTTTCTATTTCTGGGCCTAATGTAGTATTGAACACAATAGTTGCAGATAGTCTTTCTAAGTTTGCAGATGCTTTAGAAGATAGCGAGAATTTTAACGAAGAATTGAATAAATTAATTAAAGAAACACTAGCAGCACATAAACGCATTATATTTAATGGAAATGGATATGGTGAGGAATGGCTTGAAGAAGCAAAGAGAAGAGGTTTGTCTAATTTAAAATCTACGATTGAAGCATTGCCAAAATTCATATCTAAAGAGAGTATAGATTTATTCACAAAACACAAAGTATTTACAGAAACAGAAATATTATCCAGATATGAGATATTATTGGAGAATTATTTTAAAATCATTAATATTGAAGCCGTAACAATGATTAGTATGGTAAAAAAAGGTGTTGTTAATTCGGTTCTTACTTTTGAAAAAACTTTGGCAGATACAATGGTTTCAAAGAAGGCAATAGGTATGGATATAGAAGGAACGATGGAAGAAACACTTCTTACTAAGGTTACAAAATTATCTGGCAGTATGATGAATAAATTAGCTGATTTAGAAAAAGCAATGTTGGACGTAAAAGAAATAGAAGATGCTTATGAAATGGCAAAATATCATAGAGAAGTAATTTTTGCAGATATGAATAAACTAAGAGCTATTGTAGATGAATTAGAGACAATAACACCAAATAAATACTGGGAATATCCGACTTATGCAGAAATTCTTTATAGTATAAAATAGTATTATTAAAAGAACAAAGAATTAATCATAATTAATAATTATTAAACACGAAGATGTGTTATCTATATAGATAACACATTTTTTTGTTTTTTATAAAAAGGTAATATAAAAGGAGAAAGTCATGTTAAATATTTCTTCATCTGCGGAAGTGTTGACATTAGCAAATGAAACAATTTTTGGTGTCTGGTTTTTAATTGGAGCAGCAATGGTATTTTTTATGCAATGCGGATTTGCTATGGTGGAAACTGGATTTACAAGAGCAAAAAATGCTGGTAATATCATTATGAAAAATTTAATAGATTTTTGTATTGGTACGGTTGCATTTGCAATATTAGGATTTTCTTTAATGATGTCTGAAAACTATATATTTGGGTTATTTGGCGTTCCTAATTTTCAGATTTTTACTGATTTTAGGACTTTTATTGAGGTAAATGCTTCTAGCTTTGTATTTAATCTTGTTTTTGCTGCTACAGCAGCAACGATTGTATCTGGTGCAATGGCAGAAAGAACAAAATTTTCGGCATATTGTGTTTATTCAGCAATCATTTCATTAATTGTTTACCCGATTGAAGCTGGATGGATATGGAATAGCAAAGGATGGCTTAGTCAATTGGGCTACATTGATTATGCAGGAAGTAGTGCAATTCATATGGTAGGTGGTGTTGCAGCTTTGGTTGGCGCGGCAATATTAGGTCCAAGAATCGGAAAATATGTAAAGAATAAAGATAGTGGAAAAGTAGAAAAAGTAAATGCAATTCCGGGACATTCTATAACATTAGGAGCATTAGGAGTCTTTATTTTATGGTTTGGATGGTATGGATTTAACGGGGCTGCTGCAACTAGTCTTACAGAAATGGGCTCTATATTTCTTACTACTACGATAGCACCAGCAGTAGCTACTACGGTATGTATGATTTACACATGGATTCATAATAAAAAACCGGATGTTTCTATGTGCTTAAATGCTTCCCTTGCAGGATTAGTTGGTATTACGGCGGGGTGTGCAAATCTTGATACTATGGGCTCATTTATAGTAGGTATTGTTTCGGGAATTATTGTTGTAGTTCTTGTTGAATTTATTGATTTAAAATTGCATATTGATGATCCTGTTGGTGCAATAGCTGTGCATGGTGGAAACGGTATTTGGGGAACAATTGCAGCTGGATTGCTATCTACATCTACGGCGCCTGCAGGAGTAGATGGTCCTATTTATGCATTGATTCACAGAACTAACTTTATGGCAGGATTCAAAGTGTTATTGGTACAGTTATTGGGAATCGTTGCAGTTGCAGCATGGACGGCTGTTTGTATGATAATTTCTTTTAAATTGATTCAAAAATTTCATGGTCTTCGTGCATCAGTAGAAGAAGAAATCATGGGACTTGATATAACGGAACATGGTCTTCCACGCGCATATGCTGATTTTGAACCTGCAATTGAAAAATATGGTTATGAATATGTAGATGCAACATATGTAACGGGAGAAACACCAGTAGCAGAAGCTGTTCTAGTAGAAAAAGTCTTTTCTTTTATAGAATTAGCAGAAAATGCTGTTAAAATGACTAAAATTGAGATTGTATGTAAAGATCGCATGTTAGAGCCATTAAAAAATGCGATGCTAGGAATAGGTATAACAGGTATGACAGTCTCCCATGTTATGGGATGCGGTTTACAGAAGGGAAAGCCAGAGCACTATCGAGGTGTGGAAATAGAACCATCATTACTTCCGAAAATTCAAGTAGAGATGGTAGTATGTAAGGTTCCTGTTAGTCAAGTTATTGAAACGGCAAAGAAAATATTATATACAGGTCACATTGGAGATGGAAAAATATTTATTTATGATGTTGAAAATGTTATTAAGGTTAGAACTGGAGAAGAAGGTTATGAAGCATTGCAAGATGTAGAATAAAGACATTAGATAATTAGAACAATAATTATATTTAAGAAAGCAGATGACTAATGTGTTATCTGCTTTCTTAATAAAAACACATTTATCCTTTACAAATAAGAAAGCTTGTAGTAAGATACGTTGTATGAAAATATACAAGAAAATATTTGTGAACAAAGGCGTTCATTATACAATGAACTTTTTTTATATGCGGAAAGAGCAAACGGCAATGTATAATAATTTACCATATTGAGTATTATAGATTTAAAGAAGGTAGCATTTAGTAAAAAAGAATTTCTTTTCTATTAAGTGATAATGTGATAAAATTTGATAAGAATAGAGTTATATTAAATAATAGAGACATCTAATCCAAATAGTTATGTTGTTAATGACAATAGTAAAGGATAAGATGCTTCTATTGATGTAAATAGGAATTTACTACTTATTCAATATATATATTTTGTATTAGAAAATATATATAGTAAATGAAGGAGGATGTTATGAGCTTAACAATTGATGAGGTTTTAGAATTTGTTAAAAAAAATGATGTTAAATTCATTCGATTAGCTTTTTGTGATTTGTTGGGGACACAAAAGAATATATCTATTATGCCAAATGAATTGAAAAGAGCATTTGAGAAGGGTATCCCATTTGATGCTTCTTCAATTATTGGATTTGGAGGAACAGCTAAATCAGATTTGTTTTTAGTTCCGGATCCAACAACTATGAATATTCTTCCATGGAGACCACAACAAGGAAGAGTTATTCGATTTTATTGTGATATAAAGTATCCGGACGGATCTTCATTTATATATGATGCCAGAACGTTTCTAAAGGAAACAATGGATGAATTAGCAAAAAAAGGATATGGATGTCGAATAGGAGTAGAAAGTGAATTCTATTTGTTTTTAAATGACGAAAACGGAAAAGCAACGGATATCCCAATCGATAACGGAACTTATTTAGATATTGCTCCAATTGATAAGGGAGAAAATATTCGAAGAGAGATTTGTTTATGTTTAGAGGATATGGGTATTCTTCCTGAGACCTCACATCATGAAACCGGCCCAGGTCAAAATGAAATTGATATTAAATTTGCTGATGCTTTAACAACAGCAGATAACTTTCTGACATTGAAAAATGTTATTGGAGTGATTGCAGAAAGAAATGGTTTGAGTGCGAGTTTTTTGCCAAAACCTATTCCAGAACAAAGTGGGAGCGGACTCCATATTAATATTTCTTTATTTGAAAATGGTATTAATATGTATGAATCAAATAAGCAGATTGTAGATTCATTTATGGCTGGAATTATGAAAAGGATAAAGGAAATAACCATATTTTTAAATCTTTTGCCAAGTTCATATGAACGATTTGGTTCATATGAGGCACCAAAATATATTACATGGTCTAGGGAAAACCGTTCTCAGTTAATACGTATTCCAGCAGCTACAGGTTTTAAACAAAGATTTGAGTTGCGTTCACCAGATTCTTGTATTAATCCATATCTTGCTTTCGCTATTTTGATTAGTGCAGGTATGGAAGGAATTCAAAATAAAGAACAGCTTCCAGAAGCAGCTGATTATGATATGAAAGAAATGGAAGCTATGCAGGAAGGTACATTTAGTCGTATTCCGGAAAGCTTTGAAGAAGCCGTTTCTTATGCAAAGGAAAGTTTGTTTTTATCTGCGTTAAAGAAAAAAACAATTTGTGATAGATTTTTAGAAACAATAGTACGGAATTAAATGTCAGGAGAGGAAAGGGGCTGGATTTATGGGAAGTGTCCTGTTAGTGAGCGAAACCCAAAAAGGAATTGAGTTTTTCACCAGCTTTTTATCTCAAAATTTCTGTTCTGAAGTTGTTGTGGCTCATAACGGTGAAGAAGCTAAACGCATATTAATTGAACGTGATTTTGAAATTTGTTTAATTAATGCTCCTTTGAAATTTGATTTAGGAGAAAAACTTTCTATTCATATCGCGGAAAAGAATATTTGTCAAGTGATACTGGTTGTTAAAGTAGAGCAACTAGATGAAATAGCAGAAAAAGTAGAAGACTATGGAGTTATTACTGTTGGCAAACCAATAAACAGGCAGATGTTATGGAGCGCTTTGAAGCTTGCAAAGGTTGCGCAAAAGCGTCTTTTTATGATGCAAAAGGAAAAAGAGAAATTGCAGGAAAAGCTAGAAGATATAAAGTTAATATCAAGAGCAAAGTGCGTATTAATTTCTTATTTAGGAATGTCCGAAGAAGATGCACACAAGTATATTGAAAAACAGGCAATGGATATGCGATCACCACGGAAGGAAATTGCTTTAGGAATTTTAAGTACTTATGAACAGTAGGAAGGTTATGATATGAAAAACAAGTTACATGAAGAATGTGCAGTATTTGGTGTTAGTGTAAAATCTGAAGATGCAGCGGGAATTGTTTATAATGGATTGCTTGCGTTACAACATCGTGGACAGGAGGGGGCTGGTATAGCAGTCTTATCACGACAGGCGATTAAGATGCATAAGGATATGGGATTGGTAAGCGAAGTTTTTCATGGAGAAAGGATTATAGAACTTTCACCTGCACATTTAGCAATAGGACATACCAGATATAGTACAACAGGAAATAATACAAAGGAAAACGTGCAACCTTTTGTAACAGAATATTTAACAGGACGTATTGCGATGGCGCATAATGGAAATATAACGAACGCTAAAGCATTACGTGACGAATTATTTAGTGAAGGAATTGACTTTGTAGCAAGTTCTGATAGTGAAGTGGTTTCGGCACTGATTGCTTATTATATTGTGAAAAAGAAAGATACAATAGAAGGTATTATTGCCGCAGCAAAGGAATTACAGGGGGCTTTTTCGTTAATTGTTATGACAAGTCATAAGCAATTAATAGCAATTCGAGATAGACACGGATTTCGACCATTATGTATTGGGGAAAATGAAGCGGGTATGGTAATTGCATCTGAGTCATGTGCTTTGGATAGTTGTGGTTTTCATTTTGTGAAGGATATTCGTCCAGGCGAGATAGTCGTAATAGAAGATGGAAAAGAAACATTTTCTGAAAAAGTATTGGATTCATCAGATATTAGTATGTGTATTTTTGAATATGTTTATTTTGCCAGGCAAGATTCAGTTTTAGATCATCAAAGTGTATATAAAGCGAGATTTGAAATGGGACGAGTGTTAGCAAGGGAAGCGCCTGTTGAGGCAGATGCTGTATGTGGAGTTCCAGATAGTGGTCTTGAGGCAGCTGTTGGATATGCAGAAGAAAGCGGACTACCATTAATATCAGGCTTTGCAAAAAATCGATATATTGGAAGAAGTTTTATATTTCCATCTCAGGCACAAAGAGAGAATGCAGTCAAATTGAAATTGAATCCGATGAGGGTAAATATTGAAGGTAAAAGAATCGTATTGATAGATGATTCAATTGTTAGGGGTACAACTTCTGCAAATATTGTTCGGGCTTTAAAGGAAGCAGGGGCAAAAGAGGTTCATATGAGGATTTCATCCCCACCATTTCGTTTTACTTGTTATTTTGGTACAGATATTGACAATGAAGAAAATTTAATTGCAAATAGGATGAGTCTAGATGATATTAGAAAACAAATCGGAGCGGATAGTATAGCATTTATTAGCGTAAATGGTTTAAAAAATGCATGTGCAGACTGTTCATTAGAATTTTGTACGAGATGCTTTACAGGCTATGAAAAAAATGAGCATTCAAATTGTAATAAGCGGGAATTGGAGGGTTAGAGATGAAAAAGGTTTATTTGGTTTTGGAAAATGGTTCGATTTTCCAGGGTTACTATTTTGGTATTGAAAAAGAGGTTTTTGGAGAGGTTGTATTTACGACAGGTATGACCGGATATTTAGAAACCCTTACCGACCCTAGTTATACAGGACAAATTGTAGTGCAGACCTTCCCTCTTATTGGAAATTATGGAATAATACCCACCGATTTCGAAAGCAACTTTATAGGGGCAAGTGCCTATATTGTGAAAGAATGGTGTCAGGATCCTTCCAACTTTAGAAGCGAAGAGGATATTGACACTTTTTTTAAGTGTAGAGGAATGACAGGTTTATACGACATTGATACGCGAGCACTTACAAAAATGCTTCGTGAATATGGAACGATGAATGGTGTAATTACAGAAAATGTTGATACAATAGATTTAGAAGAATTGAAAAAGTATCAAGTGGTGAGACCTGTTGCTAAAGTATCTGTAAAGGAAAAGTATGAGGAAGTAGCTGAGATTGGGAAATATAGAGTAGTGGTACTTGATTTTGGGTTAAAGGAAAATATAAAACGCGAATTATTATTAAGAAATTGCGATTTATGTGTTATGCCATATAATTCGACAGAACAACAGATTTTGGCATTTAAGCCGGATGGAGTGATGTTGACCAATGGGCCAGGAGATCCAAAGGATAATATAGAAGCTATAGATACTATTTATAAATTGTATGATTTAGGAGTTCCTATTTTTGGTATTTGCTTGGGTCATCAACTCTTAGCACTAGCAAATGGTTTTCAGACAAAAAAGATGAAATATGGTCATCGTGGTGCCAATCAGGCGGTGAAAGATACAACAACAAAACGGGTATACATAACTAGTCAGAATCATGGGTATGAAGTTGTTGCAGAAAGTATTGATGAAAGAAAAGCTAGTGTATCTTATATTAATGCTAATGATAATACGTGTGAGGGGATTGCTTATATTGGAAAGCCAGCTTTCTCAGTTCAATTTCACCCAGAAGCTTGTGGCGGTCCAAGAGATAGTGCATTCTTATTTGATTATTTTATTGAAATGATGAAGGAATATAAAAATCAGTCTTTTTGTGATACTACAATTTCTATAAATAGCAAGAGTACTAATACGGAGGGACCAACATGCCTTTAAACTTTAATATCAAGAAAACATTATTAATTGGTTCAGGACCTATTGTAATAGGTCAAGCGGCTGAATTTGATTATGCGGGGACACAGGCTCTTCGCGTGCTTAAGGCTGCAGGAATAGAAGTGGTTTTGATAAATTCTAATCCTGCTACAATTATGACAGATAATGTGATGGCAGATGAAATTTATTTAGAGCCCCTGACAGTAGAAACAATAAAAAGGATTATTTTGAAAGAAAAACCAGACAGTATTTTATCAGGTCTTGGTGGTCAGACAGGCCTTACTTTGTGTATGCAGCTGGCAAAGTCTGGATTTCTTGAAGAAAATGGTGTGGTTCTTCTTGGATCCTCACCAGAGACGATTGATAAAGCAGAAGATAGACAGATGTTTAAAGATACTATGGAAGAAATTGGTCAGCCAGTTATTCCTTCTGTAATTGTAAATGAAATAGATGGTGCTATAAAGTTTGCAGAAGAAATTGGATATCCTGTAATTGTGCGTCCTGCATTTACACTTGGTGGAAGTGGTGGTGGCATTGTGGAGGATGAGCAAACACTTTGTGAAATTGGAACAAATGGTTTATTATTATCACCAATTCATCAAATTTTGGTAGAACGTTGTATTTCAGGTTGGAAAGAAATTGAATTTGAAGTAATGAGAGATAGTAATGATAATTGTATTGCTGTCTGTTCAATGGAGAACTTTGATCCAGTAGGAGTGCATACAGGGGATAGCATTGTTGTAGCACCTGCATTGACTCTTGCAGATAAAGAATATCAGATGCTTCGTAGTGCAGCATTAAAAATTATTCAAGCTTTAAAAATCGAAGGAGGCTGTAATTGTCAGTTTGCTTTAAATCCAGAATCATTTGAATATGCAGTAATTGAAGTAAATCCAAGAGTATCTCGTTCTTCTGCACTTGCATCTAAAGCAACAGGATATCCAATAGCTAAAGTGGCAACTAAGATTGCAATTGGATATACACTAGACGAGATAAAAAATGATATTACGGGAAACACATATGCGGCATTCGAACCAACCTTAGATTATGTAGCAGTAAAATTTCCGAAATGGCCATTTGATAAGTTTATTTATGCGAAACGAGAACTTGGCACCCAAATGAAAGCAACGGGAGAAGTTATGGCTATTGCTGATACATTTGAGATGGCCTTGATGAAGGCGGTACGCGGAGTAGAGATAGGACTTTCATCTTGTAATCTAGATAAAACAAAAGAAATGTCTGATACTGAATTAATACAATATATTGGACATGCTACAGATGAAAGATTATTTTACATTTTTGATGGACTAAAGCGCGGAATTAGTGTGGATGAAATTCATGAGATTACAAAGATTGATAAATTCTTTTTATATAAATTAGTGAAGTTAGTAAATTATGAAAAGGCGTTAACGAAAGAATTACTGACACCAGAACTATATGAAAAAGGGAAAAGATTTGGTTATTTGGATGAGACAATTGAAAAATTGAGTGGGCAAAAAATATTAGAAAAAGCAATCCCAGTATATAAGATGGTTGATACATGTGGGGGTGAATTTCCAGCAGAGACACCATACTTTTATGCAACATATGATACCAAACGCATGGGAGCAGAAAATGAAGCACTTCCATTTATAAATAAATCTAGAAGACCAAAAGTAATTGTATTTGGATCAGGGCCTATTCGAATTGGTCAAGGTATTGAATTTGACTATGCGAGTGTACATTGTGTATGGTCTTTAAAAAAGCTTGGGTATGAGGTGATTGTAATAAATAACAATCCAGAAACAGTATCGACAGACTTTGATATTGCAGACCGCTTGTATTTTGAACCGCTTAATAAGGAAGATGTACTTCACATTATAGCTACAGAAAAGCCAATTGGCGTATTTGTAGCTTTTGGTGGACAGACAGCCATAAAACTCACTAAATACTTGGATGATGCGGGTATCACAATTTTAGGAACTAGTGCAGACAGCATTGATAAAGCAGAAAATCGTGAGAGATTTGATGAAATGCTGGAAGAACTAGAGATTAAAAGACCAAGAGGATTTACAGTAATAAATACAGACGAAGCATTAAATGCCGCAAATGAAGTAGGGTATCCGGTTTTAATGCGACCATCATATGTGCTAGGTGGTCAAAATATGATTATTGCGTTTGAAGATGCAGATATTATAGAATACATGCAGGTAATTCTAGAACAGAATCCAGATAATTTAGTTTTGATAGACGAATATATTAATGGACGCGAAATAGAAGTAGATGCAATTTGTGATGGAGAGGATATACTAATACCTGGTATCATGGAACATATAGAAAGAACCGGTATTCATTCAGGTGATAGTATTGCAGTCTATCCCGCGCCACATATTGATGATACTATGGCGGATCGAATTGTAGATATTACGAGAAGACTAGCAATTGCACTAAATGCAAGAGGACTTATAAATGTACAGTATATTGTAGCAAATGAAGAAATTTTTATAATAGAAGTAAATCCAAGAGCGAGCCGTACGATTCCATATTTGAGTAAGGCAACTGGAATTCCAATGTGTGAATTAGCTGTTAAAACAAGTTTTGATATAAAATTGTCAGAGCTAGGATTTGGAACAGGTATATCTCCTGTACCACCATATACATTTGTGAAGGTACCGGTATTTTCTTTTGAAAAACTAACTGATGTGGATACGCAATTAGGGCCAGAAATGAAATCTACGGGTGAGGTATTGGGCATTGGTAAAAATTTAAAAGAAGCATTATATAAAGGACTGTTGGCATCAGGTTGTAAGTTATACAAATCAGGTGGTGTATTTATTAGTGTTAAAAAAAGTGATAAAGGTGAAATTGCGCCAATTGCAAGAAAATTTGCTGAGCATGGATTTAAACTATATGCCACAGAAGGCAATGCACATGTACTTCGTGTTGCTGGTCTTGAAGTAGAACATACAGATAAGATTTTTGAGGGTGAGAATAATGCAATGAAGTTAATTGAAAGTGGAAAAATAAACTATATCATTTCGACTTCAGCAAAAGGGCGTAATCCTGCAAGGGATAGTGTTAAGCTTCGTAGAAAAGCAAGTCAGTTAGGAATTCCATGTTTGACAGCATTGGATACCGCAGAGGCAGTAGCAGATACTTTGATAAGTGGTGTCGGAGAAATGACAACAGAACTTGTAAATCTTAATGTAATGCGTAGAGAACGTAAAAGCTTAAAATTTATTAAAATGCAGGGATGTGGCAATGATTACATTTATTTTGACTGTATGAAAGAACAGATTGACTGTCCAGAATGTTTACCCCTAATCTTGACGGATCGTCACTATGCAATCGGTGGTGACGGTGTTGTTATTATGTGTCCGTCAAGTATAGCAGATGTAAAGATGCGTATTTTCAATTTGGACGGGAGTGAAGGAAAAATGTGTGGCACTGCCGCTTGCTGTATTGCAAAGTATTTTGTAGATAATAAACTTGTAGATAATGTGATCGTAAATATCGAGACATTAAGTGGAATCCGTACAGTAGAAGTTATGAAGCAGCATGGTTTGGCCTATATGGCGAAAGTAGATATGGGAGAAATTGATTTATCAGCAAAAAATGTGCCAGTTATTTTTGATAAAGAAGAGTGTATTAAAGAACCATTATTAGTAGATGGGAAAGAGTATCAAGTGACATGCCTGTCAGTTGGCAATCCACATTGCGTTACCTTTTTACCAGAAGTATCAAATTTAGATTTAAAAACAATTGGTCCCAAATTTGAGTACCATAACCAATTTCCGGAAAGAATAAATACGGAATTTGTTAAGATTATAGATGAAAATACAATTAAAATGCGAGTATGGGAAAGAGGTAATCAGGAAACAATTTCCTGCGGGACTGGTGCATGTGCTGCAGCAGTAGCAGCAATAGAAAACGGGTTATGTAGTAGAGATAGCGAGATAGATGTTATTTTGCCAGGAGGACGACTAAAAATCAACTATGATGGTAAGAGGGTATATATGACAGGAAATTGTAAAAAAATATATGAAGGGGTGGTAGAAATATGATAACCAAGTATATATTTGTGACCGGTGGAGTTGTATCTGGATTAGGAAAAGGAATTACGGCGGCTTCTTTGGGAAGGCTACTAAAAATGAGAGGCTACAAAGTAGCCAGTCAAAAGTTAGATCCATATATGAATGTAGATCCAGGGACGTTAAGTCCATATCAACACGGAGAAGTGTTTGTTACAGATGATGGTGCCGAGACAGATTTAGATCTTGGCCATTATGAAAGATTTATTGATGAAAATTTAAATCAATATTCTAATTTAACGAGTGGTAAGGTATATTGGAATGTGCTTAATAGAGAAAGAAAAGGAGAATATTTAGGACAAACCGTTCAGATTATTCCTCATATTACAGGCGAGATAAAGCATTTTATTAATATGGGTGCAGAAAGCTCAATGGCAGATATTTTAATTACAGAAATCGGGGGTACGATTGGTGATATTGAGAGTCAGCCATTTTTAGAGGCAATTCGTCAGTTATCATTGGAAATCGGGTTGGATAATTGTCTGTTTATTCATGTAACATTGGTTCCCTATTTAAGTGGTTCAGATGAGCATAAATCAAAACCGACACAACATTCTGTAAAGGAATTGCGTGCACTTGGTATTAATCCAAATATTATTGTTACAAGAGTAGATCGCCCGTTAGAGCAAGAAATTAAAGACAAGATAGCATTATTTTGCAATGTATCAAGAGATTGTGTTATTGAAAACCATACACTATCTTGTTTATATGAAGTACCTTTGATGCTACACGAATTTGGATTGGACGAAGTTGCTTGTCGACATTTGCATTTAGAAAGCCCAAAGCCAGATATGAGCGACTGGATAGAGATGATTAGAGCAATTGAAAATAGAACTAAAACAGTCAAAATTGGAATTGTGGGTAAGTATGTTCAACTACATGATGCTTATCTTTCGGTTCGTGAGGCATTGTATCATGGTGGATATGTGAATGATGCTAAAGTGGATATTGAATGGGTAGACAGCGAACAGATTACAAAAGAAAATGCATCTGAGAAATTAAGTGGGATTGATGGAATACTTGTGCCAGGAGGTTTCGGTGACAGAGGAATAGAAGGAAAAATACAAGCTTGTAGGTATGCAAGAGAAAACAATATCCCCTATTTTGGAATTTGTCTTGGTATGCAAATAGCAGTAATAGAATATTCTAGAAACGTCTGTGGACTTGATAATGCAAATTCTAGAGAATTTGATGAGACGGGAAAGCATTTGGTTATTGATTTGATGGAAGAGCAGTTGGCGGTTGTTCGCAAAGGTGGAACCATGCGCCTTGGGAGTTACCCATGTAAAATAGCAAATGACACTGTTTTGAAGAGGATTTATGGAGAAGAACTTATAAATGAAAGACATAGACATCGCTTTGAGTTTAATAATGAATACAAAGAGATTATGGTAAGAAATGGATTAACGATAAGTGGTACTTCTCCTGATGAAATGATAGTAGAGGCGATAGAAATTAAAGAGAACACTTTTTTTGTCGGTGTACAATTTCATCCAGAATTTAAAAGCCGACCAAATAAACCGCACCCATTATTCAGAGAATTTATTAAAGCGTCTGTGGAAACGAAAGAGAGATGTAGTAAAAGTATATTATAATAAAAATTGTACAGAGTTTTATCTTATTTTGTTTTGAAAGTGGGAAATGTGGTGTTTTTAACACATTTCCCGCTTTATTTTTAAAGAGAGAAGAACTTTTTAAAGGGATTTTTGAACTTAAATAGTTACTTTTAAACACAAAAAGTTCACACTTACATGTGAACTTTTTACGGAGTCGGAGGGATTCGAACCCTCGTGCCCAATAAAGGACAAACTGATTTCGAATCAGTCTCGTTACAGCCGCTTCGATACGACTCCAAGTTATTGAATAATAATTGCGCTGATTATTCTGTAAAAGTATAATACAAATATGTGAAAGAAGTCAAATATAAATAGTAGTTTTATTCAAACAAAAAAAAGGTTATAATATAGAGACTAGGAAAAAGGTGCAAAAAAATGAACAAACCATGGAAAGATAAGGAATATCCTTATCTGTACGATACGCATGTGCATACAAAACAAGCTAGTGCTTGCGGAGAATATACAGGTGCACAAATGGCACAAGCATATAAAAAAGCAGGATATACAGGAATTATTATTACAGATCACTTTTTTTATGGAAATACGGCGGTGAACCGTGGATTGCCATGGAAAGAGTGGGTGGAAGAATTCTATACGGGATATGCGGATGCGAAAGCAGAGGGAGAACAGATAGGATTACAAGTATTTTGGGGTTGGGAATCAGGATATGAAGGAACAGAATTTTTAATCTATGGTTTGAACAAGGAGTGGCTACTAAAACACCCTGAAATAAAAGAAGCGTCTATAGAAGAGCAATATCAGCTCGTTCACGAAGGGGGTGGAATAGTAGTACACGCACATCCATTTAGAGAAGAGTTCTATATTGATGAGATTCGTTTATTTCCAAAGTATATAGATGCGGTCGAAGCGGTAAATGCTTCACATTCAAATCCAGACAGTCTCCATCATAGGAATCCGGATTTTGATAAAAAAGCAATTATGTATGCAAAAGAGCATAATTTTTCATTTACCGCAGGCTCTGATATGCATGTAACAGATTTACTGGGTGGGGGCATGGCTTTTCAGGAAAAAATAACAGATATAAAGGATTTTGTCAGTGCACTATATGAGAAAAGGAAGTGCGTACTTACTGATGGATTTAGGTTATATAGTAATAGTATTATATAGAACGAGATTAAGAGAGGGAACAGATTGTGAAAGCATTAGAATATCCGTTTGACAACAGATATATTATCAAGAAAAAAAGAGCAATTAAAAGAGAGTTAATGGAGTCAGAAACAGCTTTTATTGAAAAAAAAATTGCTGTTTTAGGTGGTTCTACAACACATGATGTATGTCAAATAATGGATTTGTTTTTGTTGAATCAGGGTATAAAAGCAACCTTTTACGAGTGTGAGTATGCAAAGTATTGGGAAGAGATTATGTTTGATAGTGAGGAGCTGCTTGCATTTGCACCAGACATCATATATATCCATACTTCTAATCGCAATATTAGATATTATCCCACCTTATTGCAGACGGCAGATGAGGTAGAGGAAATGTTGCAGGAAGAGTATCAGCATTTTAGTATCATGTGGGATAAGATAGCAACCGTTTATCATTGTCCGGTGATACAGAATAATTTTGAGTATCCAATGTATCGTTTATTAGGAAACAAAGAGGTATCGGATATACACGGGAAAGTGAATTATGTAAACCGAATAAATCAGATGTTTGTCTCTTATGCACAGGAGCATAAAGATTTTTATATTCATGATTTGAATTATTTAGCAGCAAGCTATGGATTAGATGAGTGGTCGGCACCGCTTTATTGGCATATGTATAAGTATGCATTATGTCTAGAAGCAATACCATCACTTGCCTACAGTGTTACAAATATTATAAAATCTATATACGGAAAAAATAAAAAAGCGCTAGTTCTTGATTTGGATAACACGCTATGGGGTGGAATTGTTGGAGACGATGGTGTGGATCAACTAGAAATAGGACAGGAAACTTCAATAGGACAAGTATATAGTGAATTTCAGGCATATATTAAAGAACAGAAAAGTATAGGCACTATTTTAAATATTTGCTCAAAAAATGATTACGAAAATGCAATTGCGGGATTGCATCATCCAGATAGCAATTTACAGCCGGAAGATTTTATTGCAATTAAAGCTAACTGGGAACCGAAAAGCCGTAACCTTATTGAAATTGCACAGGAATTGAATTTATTGCCAGAGGCTTTTGTATTTGTGGATGATAATCCAGCAGAGAGAGAAATTATTAAGTCACAGGTACAGGGTGTCATAGTACCTGAAATAGGAAGTGTTGAAAACTATATACATATACTTGACAGAGGAGGATATTTTGAAGTAACAAATCTGTCGACAGATGATGTAGATAGAAATAAAATGTATCATGAAAATGCAAAACGGTTTCAATTACAGCAGAACTTTGATAATTATGATGAATATCTGAAATCACTAAAAATGGTAAGTACAATTAAACCTTTTGAAAGTGTTTATTTTGAGAGAATCGCGCAGTTAACAAATAAAAGCAATCAATTTAATTTAACTACAAAAAGATATACCAGGACGGAAATAGAAGAGATAGCATTATCATCAAAATATATAGATTTATATGGAAAACTGGAGGATAAGTTTGGTGATAATGGAGTAGTATCGGTAGTTATCGGAAAATGTGAAGATGATAGTTTAAAAATTGATTTATGGATTATGAGTTGTCGCGTATTAAAGAGAGACATGGAATATGCCATGATGGATGAGTTGATTGTAAAATGCAGTGCAGCAGGCATTAAAAATATTATTGGGTATTTTTATCCGACTGCAAAAAACAAAATGGTTCAAAATTTTTATGAATTAATGGGATTCAAAAAGCAAGAAGAAGACATTAATGGAAACAGTATATGGAACTTAGATATTGAGAAAACGTATACAAATAAAAATCAATGGATTAAGGTTGTGACCTAGTCAGAAATAATATATACTAAAAATAGAATTTATGGAGAGGGGATGTGTTCTTATGAAAAAAATCGGAATGTTAACAAGCGGAGGAGATTGCCAGGCTTTAAACGCAGCAATGCGTGGTGTAGTAAAAGCACTTTGGTATACGCTTGGACCAAATGAAGTGGAGATTTATGGATTTTTTCAGGGCTACAAAGGACTGATTTACAGCAATTATCGTAGATTGGATTTTTCTGATTTTTCAGGAATTTTAACAAGAGGCGGTACAATACTTGGTAGTTCAAGAATGCCATATAAACTAATACGTGAGCCAGATGAAAACGGTCTTGATAGAGTAGCGGCAATGAAACATAATTACTACAAATTAAATTTAGATTGCCTCGTAATATTAGGAGGTAACGGAACTCATAAAACGGCAAATCTTTTAAAAGAAGAAGGCTTAAATATTGTTACATTGCCAAAAACAATTGACAATGATTTATGGGGAACGGATATGACATTTGGCTTTCAAAGTGCGGTTGATATAGCGACAAATGCTATTGATTGTATTCATACGACGGCTGCTTCTCATGGACGTGTATTTATTATAGAGGTCATGGGGCATAAAGTGGGTTGGCTTACTCTTAATGCCGGTATTGCAGGCGGTGCAGATATTATTTTAATACCTGAAATACCATACGATATTGATAAAATAGTCGAAGCAATTAATGATAGAACTAAGCGAGGCAGTGCTTTTACGATACTAGCAGTTGCAGAAGGTGCAATTTCTAAAGAGGATGCGGCACTTTCTAAGAAAGAGCTAAAAGAGAAGCAAGAAAAGAGTAGTTATCCATCTGTTTCTTATGATATTGCGGCACAGATTATGAAAAAAACAGGACAAGAAATAAGAGTTACTGTTCCAGGACATACGCAGAGAGGTGGAAGTCCCAATCCTTATGACAGAGTATTGGCGTCCAGGCTAGGAACCGCAGCAGCTGAGTTGATTATGGAAGAAGAATATGGTTATATGGTGGGAATTGTAAATAGAGAAGTTGGTAAAATACCACTTGCTGATGTTGCGGGAAAGCTTAAGATGGTTTCACCTAATGCGACCATTATTAAAGAAGCTAAGTTATTGGGTATTAGTTTTGGTAATTAATATTAATAGTCTGGAACAGGGGTGTATATATGTCTTATACCGCATTATACAGAAAATGGAGACCTGACAACTTTGAAGATGTTAAAGGACAGGATCATATAGTAAAAACTTTAAAAAACCAAATAAAAGCGGATAGAGTGGGACATGCTTATTTATTTTGTGGTACGAGAGGTACTGGAAAAACGTCAATTGCCAAGATATTTGCAAAGGCAGTTAATTGTGATTGCCCGGTAGACGGTAGTCCTTGTGGTATATGTGCCAGTTGCAAGTCTATTGCATCTGGCACTTCTATGAACGTTATTGAGATAGATGCAGCATCAAATAATGGGGTGGATAATATCCGAGAGATTCGCGAAGAGGTGGCCTATTCTCCAGCAGAAGGAAAATACAAGGTTTATATTATCGACGAAGTTCATATGTTGTCTATTGGTGCATTTAATGCACTTTTGAAGACGTTGGAAGAACCACCTCCATATGTCATTTTTATATTAGCAACGACGGAGGTTCATAAAATTCCAATTACGATTCTTTCAAGGTGTCAAAGATATGATTTTAAGAGAATTACAATTAATGCAATGGTTAATAGGCTGCGTTTAATGATGGTGGAAGAAAAAGTACAAGTCGAAGAAAAAGCGCTTAGTTATATTGCAAAAACGGCTGATGGATCATTTCGCGATGCGATCAGTCTAATTGATCAATGTATAGCATTCTATTTTGATGAGGAACTCACATATACAAAAGTATTGGATGTGCTAGGAGCGGTAGACACTAATGTGTTTGGTAAACTGCTTCGAGCTGTAACGGGACAAGATATTTTAAGTGCAGTACATATTCTTGAAGATATAGTAATGCAAGGAAGAGAACTATCTCAGTTCGTTGTAGATTTCACATGGTATCTGCGTAATTTGTTATTGCTTAAAACATCTGATGATATTGAAGATTTACTAAATGTGTCTGCTGAGAATATACAGCAGTTGCATGAAGAGGCAGATATGATAGAAGCAGAGATATTGATGCGTTATATTAGAATATTTTCTGAATTGTCAAATCAGATTAAATATGCATCTCAGAAGAGAGTTCTTACTGAAATAGCGCTAATTAAGCTTTGTAAACCGAGTATGGAGACAGATACAGAGTCTTTGCTTGATAGAATCAGACAATTAGAAGAAAAGATGGAAAAGGGAATTCCAACATATATACAGACAACTGGGTCAGCCTCTATAGCACAGACAGGAAATATGCTGAGCCGGCAGAATCTTCCTAAACCAGAACTACCCAAAGCTATTCCGGAAGAGGTTAAAAAGATTGTTAATATATGGCCTAGAATCATAGGAGAAATGGATGGGCTTTACAAAGCCAATTTAAAAGGAGCAAGGCTTAGTATGGTGGGAGAAGACAGGCTTTTAATTGTTGTTCCCAATATAACAACGTCTATGATGCTAAATAGAGAAGAACATAAAAAGAAAATTGCGAATGCAATTGCAGATAGAATTGGAAAAACGGTTGAGTTTGATATTACGGGTTTGGAAGAGGAAAAAGGATTTGAGCAATCTTATATTGATTTAAAGTCAGTAATTAATATGGAAATTGAGATTGAAGAAAAGTAAGAAGTAAAATAAGCAGTTAGATATTATAAAAAAATGTAGGAGGAAGTAAAGATGGCAAAAAGAGGCGGATTTCCCGGAGGCGGCATGCCCAACAATATGAATAATCTTATGAAACAGGCACAGAAAATGCAACGTCAGATGGAAGAAAGTCAAAAAGAGTTAGAAGAAAAAGAATATACGGCAATTGTTGGTGGTGGAGCCGTAGAAATAACAGTAACGGGAAAAAAGGAAGTAACGAAAGTAAAACTATCTGAAGAAGTTGTTGACCCTAACGATATTGAAATGCTGGAAGATTTAATTATGGCAGCAACGAATGAGGCTTTTCGTAAAATGGAGGAAGAATCTCAGGCGACGATGTCAAAGTTAACTGGAGGTATCGGTATGGGTGGGGGATTACCTTTTTAATTTTTTATGAAGTAGGAAGTGATATAAAAACAATTTATTAATAACAAATGATTCAAAGCAAAGGTAATTAGAATATGGAGTTATATAGTGGATATATTAACAGGTTAATAGAAGAGTTATCCCGATTGCCTGGGATAGGTACTAAGTCGGCACAGCGTCTGGCTTTTTATCTTATTAGCATGCCTGAAGAGAACGTGGAGAGATTGGCTTCGACAATGATTGATACAAGAAAGAATATTCGCTATTGCGAGCAGTGTTTTACGCTTACAGATAATGAATTATGCCCTATTTGTATGAATTCCAAAAGAGATAAGAAGGTTATTATGGTGGTGGAAACACCAAGGGATTTGGCGGCATATGAGAAAACAGGAAGATTTGAGGGCGTTTATCATGTACTTCATGGTGCAATTTCACCAATGCTTGGAATCGGACCAAATGACATTAGACTTAAGGAATTAATGCAGCGTTTGCAAGGAGATGTAGATGAAGTTATTATTGCTACTAATTCTAGTTTAGAAGGCGAGACAACAGCAATGTATATTAGCAAACTGATTAAACCATCGGGCATTAAGGTGAGCAGGATTGCAAGTGGAGTTCCTGTCGGAGGTGACCTTGAATACATAGATGAAGTGACGTTACTTCGAGCACTTGAAGGGCGAATTGTAATGTAGAAATTATGAATGATAACAGTGGAGGAGAAAAATTATGGGTATGACAAAAAAGAGTTTTGGGAAGACAAAAGATGGAAAGGAATGTTTTTTGTATACACTTGAGAATAATAAAGGCATGAAAGCTGTTGTAACAGATTTTGGAGCTATATTGGTATCATTGTTTGTACCAAACAAGGATGGTAAGGCAGAAGATATAGTTTTAGGCTATGACACCCTTAAAGATTATGAAGTAAATGGAAGTTTCTTTGGTACAACTGTAGGACGGAATGCAAACAGAATCGAAGATGCTAAATTTACGATTGATGGAGTAACCTATCAACTTGCAATAAATGATGGAAAAAATAATTTACATTCGGATGCGCAACTTGGTTTTCACAAAAAAATATGGGCAGTAGAAACAACGGATAATAGTGTTATATTTTCATATTTTAGCCCTGACGGAGAAATGGGATTTCCTGGAAACCTGAAAATATCAGTTTCTTATACTCTGACAGAAGACAATGCATTGGAAATATATTATAACGGGGTAAGTGATAAAAAGACTACAATTAATATGACAAACCATAGTTACTTTAATCTAGCGGGGCATAATAAAGGAAAGATTTATGACACGCTATTAACGCTTGCATGTAGTAATTATACACCAATTGTATTAGGAGCGATTCCTACCGGTGAGATTTCTTCTGTAGAAGGGACTGCGATGGATTTTAGAAGTCCTAAAAGAATAGGAGATCAAATTAATGATGATTGGAAACAACTTACAATGGTGCAAGGGTATGATCATAATTGGGTTATTGATGGAGCAGACGGCACATTAAAGAAGATGGCAGTTGCCACGGATGAAGTAGCAGGAAGAACCATGGAGGTATATACAGATCTTCCAGGCGTTCAATTTTATGCAGGAAACTGTATTAGTGAAACAGTAGGAAAAGGTGGTGTGGTTTATGCAGACAGGAGTGGTTTTTGTTTGGAGACGCAATATTATCCTAACAATGTAAATCAGCCAAATTTTCCGCAGGCAATCTTTGATGCAAATCAACCTTACCAAACAACAACGATTTACAAATTTATATAGAATATCATAAATAAGGGGACTCACATGAAGCAAGAGAATATTAAGTTTCCATTAAAGAACAAATTAATTATGTTGGTTATGGTAACAATACTTCCGCTTCTTGGAATCTGTATTTACCTTATTTTTGCGCTTACGAATTATAGTAACGCATATGACGAAATTGTAGGTAATATGACAGTTGCAAATAATTATAACCTGAATTTTAAAGAAGAGATGGATGAAAGCATCTATAAAATTGTAGTAGGAGGCGTTACTTTTGACACCATCAGTGAGGATGGTTCGTTAAAAGATCCCTATGTGTTGATATCAGAATTGCAGAATGAATTTAAGAAGCTAGAGCGCATCACAACTGATCGTGAGAGTCGGGTCTGGCTTCAAAGTTTAATAAGAAATATTGATACACTTAAAGATCGTGTAGATGACATTAAGGTCAATCTTGAACAAGGAAGTCAGTACGAAGAAAATATTGAGATGTTGGATAATAATATTTATATTCTTACAGAACTGATACAAGATGACATTCAGTACTACATTTATTATCAAACAAAAAGTATTGAGAATCTGACAATGCAGCTGAACAAGCAAGTTGCTTCTTTTATTTTTTGGATTATCATTATAGTGGGGCTAATTGTCGCAGTTGTAATTATAGTAACAGCACTAGTGTTGAACAGCATTACAAAGCCAATTGGAAAATTATGCAAAGTTACAGATCAGATTTCAGAAGGAGACTTTTCTGTGCGGACGCAGGTTAATACGAGAGATGAAATTGCGGTTTTGGGAGAGAGTGTTAACGACATGACAGAGAAACTGGAAGTCATGGTTAATAAAATCAAAGAAGATGAGAGAAAGATGCGTTATGCAGAATTACGTTTGCTGCAGGAACAGATTAATCCTCATTTTTTATACAATACGCTAGATACTATTGTTTGGCTGATAGAGGGTAACGATTCAAATAATGCAGTGAATATGGTAGTGTTCTTATCAGATTTTTTCAGGCTGGTACTTAGCAAGGGTAAGGAGTATATTACAATTCAAGAGGAAGAACTTCATATAGTAAGCTATTTAAAGATCCAGCAGGCACGCTATAGAGATATTCTGGAATATGAGATTCATATTGATCCTGCACTATATCCATTTAAGATTTTGAAACTAACATTACAGCCGTTAGTAGAAAATTCTTTATATCACGGCATTAAGTATAAGCGTGCAAAGGGTAAAATTACAATTACTGGTCACCTATCTGAAGATAAGATTTATCTTGCAGTAGAAGATAACGGTGTTGGTATGGAGCCAGAGAAACTTGAGAAATTGCGTGTCGAAATACTACGACCATGTAAAGAAATTGAAACAGGATTTGGACTCGCCAATGTAAATGAAAGAATACGGATGAACTTTGGAGTAGAGTATGGCATGACAATTGATTCTGCAAAAGGTAAGGGAACCTGTGTAAGCATTGTTCTACCAGCAGAACTCTTTGATGTAACAGAAAAGGGAGGTGAGTCGCATGAGCTTTAGTCGAATTAGAAAACATAGTTTGATGATACTTGTTATCGGACTTTTAGCGGCTCATATCTCGGGATGTGGGATGTTCGGTCCAGTAGCTTCAGAAGAATTAGAGACAAGTACAGACGGTGACTTAATTGTAGTTGGTTTTTCTCAGCTCGGAAGTGAATCTCTATGGAGAACTGCTAACACTGCATCTATACAGAGAGTATTGACGAAAGAAAATGGATACTTTTTGATTTTCAATAATGCTAGGCAAAAGCAGGAAAATCAAATCAAAGCAATAAGGAGCTTTATATCACAACGAGTAGATTATATTATATTTTCTCCAGTGACCGAAGATGGATGGGAAACGGTTCTTTTGGAAGCAAAGGAAGCAGAAATACCAGTTATTTTAGCTGATCGTACAGTAAATATTAAGGATGAATCTCTATATACCACAAGGGTTGGAACAGATACACGTGAAGAGGGAGAAAAAGCAGGAAGATGGTTGGAAGGCTATCTGAAAGATAAAAATAGTGAAGAGGTAAATATTGTTGTGCTACAGGGTACAATGGGTTCCACATCACAGATTGGGAGAACGATTGGTTTTAATTCTATTGCTGACAAACATGAAAACTGGAATATATTAAAGCAGATAAGTGGTGACTTTACAACAGCAAAAGGAAAAGAAGTCATGGAGACGCTTCTGAAACAATTTCCAGAAATAGATGTAGTCGTATCTCAAAACGATGATATGACCTTTGGAGCGATAGAGGCCATTCAAGAGGCCGGACGAACGGTAGGTGTGGACGGAGAGATTACGATGATATCTTTTGATGCTACGCATGATGCGCTTGAAATGGTAAATAAGGGATTGATTAATGTAGATGTTGAGTGTAATCCCGAACAGGGAGATAAGATTGCCGAAGTCATTAGGAAGATTGAAAATGGTGAGGAAATTAAAAAATTATATATTATTAAAGAAAATGTATTCACGAAAGAAAATGTAAATCAATATTTAGATAGCAGAACTTACTAGAAATAAAAAAACAGGGGAACGATTATGTTAAAAGTATTCTTGGTAGAAGATGAATTTGTGGTACGGGATGGAATCAAAAATAATATTGATTGGAAATCACATGGATATGAGTTTTGCGGAGAAGCTAGTGACGGAGAACTAGCATTGCCAATGATTCAGAAATTGAAACCTGATATTGTAATTACAGATATTAAAATGCCATTTATGGATGGATTAGTATTGAGCAAGTTGATTAAAAAAGAATTTCCTTGGATAGAAATTATTATTCTTTCAGGATATGAGGATTTCAAGTATGCTAAGGAAGGAATCAAAATTGGAGTAGCTGAGTATCTCACGAAACCAATCAGTGGCAGTGAACTTCTGGAAGAAGTGGATGCACTTGCTGCAAAAATAGAGGAAAAGCATAGAGAACTTGTGATTAGAGAAAAATATAAAAAGGAAATGGAAGAAATCTTCTTACAAGAAAGGAAAAATTTATTTCAGTATCTGGTTACTGGGTCAAAGTCTGTGCCAGAGTTGCTGGAGATTGCAAGTAGACTAAGTATTGACCTTTCTTCAATGTGGTACAGCATAGTGCTAATTATTACGCAATCAATGAACCATGCACAGGATGAATATTCGAACAGTCTCATAGAAATAGAACAGAAACTAAAAGGAATTGATGAAGAGACACATATATTGATTTTTGACAGAAATCTTGAAGGAAAGGCACTTTTATTCAAAGCGGACTCTATGGAAGACTTAGAGCGTATACAGAATGATTATTTAAGTAAAATGAAAGAAATATTAATGCATTATAGTCACGTTCGCTATTTTGGAGGTGTTGGGATACCTGTCAATCGATTAAGAGAATTGTCAATTTCGTTTGAAAAAGCAAGTCATGCATTTGCAAATCGCTACTTGGTTAGGCAAAGTCTTATTTTATATAGCGCTGAATTAGATCAGGGTTCTTCTTCGGAAGAGAAGGAATTTGATATTAGTAATGTTGATCCAAAGCAGATGGACAGGAGCAAGATATGGGAATTTCTAAAACTAGGTGAAGTCGATGAAACAATTTACTTTGTTGAAGAATTTTTTAAAGGTCTAGGGGCTAGTGCAATAGAGTCTAATATGTTCAGACAGTATATAGCGATGGATATATATTTTTGCGTTGCCGAATTTGTGAATGGGTTGCTGTTTCAAAAGGATGAAATCGAGCCGTTTGATATTGCTTCTGGAATTTTACAAAGTTCAGAGGGCACAATGAAATATATCATCAGAATTGTTGAAAAAGCACTAGAATTGAGAGAGAAAGCAGCAAGCAATCGATATGGCGACGTTGTTGATGAAGTGATGCGGTATATTGAAAAGAACTATGCAGACGAGGATTTATCGCTTAATCTACTTGCATCCCATGTAAATTTTTCTCCAAATCATTTAAGTATGATTTTCAGTCAACATACTGGACAAACATTTATCAAGTATCTGACCGATTACAGAATGAACAAAGCAAAAGAGTTACTTCGATGTACAGGTAAAAGAAGTAGTATGATTTGTATGGAAGTGGGTTACAAAGATCCACACTATTTTTCTTATTTATTCAAAAAGACACAGGGAATGACGCCAACACAGTATCGTGGTGGAAAAAATTCTGAAGGTGATGATTGATTAAAAGAAATAGAAAAACAAACTTTTATAATAGAAAAGTTAACTATTATTTAAGGAAGATAAAAAAACAAACTTTTGAATGATTTATCTGAATGGATTTGTTGCTTAAAGAGCTATATGATATGACTATCGAAGGAATAGTCCTTTGATAGACAATATTTATTTAGGAGGAAATTATTTATGAAAAAGAAAGTTTTAGCAGTTATTTTAGCAACAACAATGGTACTTGGTTTAGTAGCTTGCGGTGCGAAAGAAGAAGCAGCACCTGCAGCAGAACCAGCAGCAACAGAAGAAGCAGCTCCCGTTGAGGAAGCAGAAGCAGAAGCACCTGCAGCAGAAGAAGCAGCACCTGCAGCAGACGCAGGCGCACTGATTAAAGTTGGTATCATCAACAATGATCCAAATGAATCAGGATATCGTACAGCTAACGATAAAGATCTTCAAGAAACATTTACTGAAGCAAACGGATATGAGGCTTCTTTCGCTTACAGCCTTAAAAATGACGAGCAGATTACTGCAGCACAGAAATTCATTCAAGATGGTGTAGATTATCTTCTTCTTTCTGCAGCAGATACAGCTGGTTGGGATTCTGTTTTAACAGATGCACAGGACGCAGGAATTAAAGTAATTTTATTTGACCGTACAATTGATGCTGATCCTAGCCTTTATGAAGCTTCAATCGTTTCTGACATGGCAAAAGAAGGACAGACAGCAGTTGATTGGTTAAAAGGACAGGCACTGAGTGAATATAACATTATTCATTTACAGGGTGTTATGGGTTCTGCAGCACAGAAGGGACGTTCTGGAGCACTTGATGAAACTGTAGCAGCTGACGGATGGAAACTTGTTACACAGCAAACAGCAGAATGGAATGCTGAAAAAGCACAGCAGATCGTGCAGTCAGTTATCGATTCAGGTGATTCTTTCAACGTAATTTATGCTGAGAATGATGACATGGCAAAAGGCGCTGTTGCAGCACTTGATAAAGCTAACATTTCTCATGGTGTTGGTAAAGACGTAGTAGTTATGGGATTTGACTGTAATAAATGGGCATTAGAAGAATTACTTGCTCAGAATTGGAACTATGATGGACAGTGTAACCCATTCCAGTCTTCTTACATAGACAGTATCATTAAAGAACTTGAAGCTGGAAATGCTCCTGCTGAAAAAGTTGTTATAATGGAAGAAAAAGGATTTGATGCTACTACAATTACACAGGATGATGTTGATAAGTATGGTATCTAAATATAATCAGCTCTAATGATTAAAGAAAAGCGCGGCGCAACGTAAATGACAATTTGTACACGTGTGCCGCGATTCTTTTCTGTAAAATAAATGGTAGGAGGCGAATCCACTAGTGAAAGACAAAGTTGTATTGGAAATGAAAAATATTTATAAAAGCTTTCCCGGAGTACTTGCCTTGCAAGGAGTGGATTTCACGCTGTGTGAAGGAGAAATTCACGCATTGATGGGAGAGAACGGTGCGGGTAAATCGACTTTAATCAAGGTGTTGACCGGTGTTTATGGTAAAGATGAAGGTCAGATATATCTCAAGGGAAAAGAAAAAGCAGTAGTAATAAGATCACCGCAGGAAGCACAAAAACTCGGAATTAGTACAGTATATCAAGAAATTACTCTTTGTCCTAACCTTTCTGTCGCAGAAAATATGTATATAGGACGCACTAATAATCTGTTTCAAAATTGGAAAAAAACGAACACTGATGCAGATAAGATTTTGAAAATGCTTGATATTGTAGCGGAACCAACACAACAGTTGGCGAGTTGTTCGATAGCAGTGCAGCAAATGGTAGCTATCGCACGAGCTGTTGATATGGACTGTAAAGTATTAATTCTAGATGAGCCAACATCTTCACTAGATGAGCAGGAAGTTGAAAAATTATTTAAACTTATGCGTAATCTCAAGGAAAGAGGAGTTGGTATTATATTTGTTACACATTTCTTGGATCAGGTTTATGAAGTGTGTGATAAGATTACGGTTTTACGTGATGGTAAGTTGGTAGGAGAATATGAAATTAAGGACCTTCCCCGCGTGCAGCTTGTTTCTAAGATGCTAGGTAAGGATTTGGACAATCTGTCAGATGTTCAGGGGGAGCATTCAGTATATGATAAAGATAACGTAACAGTACCTGTTTTTGAAACAGAAGCAATATTTAGCAATGCAGGAATTAAGCCATTTAACTTTCACATACGTAGAGGAGAGGTTAATGGATTTACTGGTTTGTTGGGTTCAGGAAGAAGTGAATGTGTGCGTGCAATCTTTGGCGCAGATAGAGTTCTTGGCGGTACTGTAAAGAAGAGTGGTAAAATTGTAAAGATTTCAAAGCCAATAGATGCTATGAGGAATGGCATTGGGTATCTTCCAGAGGATCGTAAGGGAGATGGTATTATAGGAGAACTATCGGTACGTGATAATATTATACTTGCATTGCAGGTGTTAAAGGGATTTTTCAAGCCTTTCACAAAAGCAGAGGCAAATAAGTTTGCTGAGGAATATATTAAGCTTTTGGGAATCAAAACAGCTTCTGTTGACACACCGATAAAATCTCTTTCTGGTGGCAATCAACAAAAGGTAATTTTAGCTCGATGGTTGCTTACCCATCCAGAGTATCTGATTTTAGATGAGCCAACGCGTGGTATTGATATTGGTACCAAAGTTGATATACAGAAATTAGTGCTTAAGCTTGCTTCTGAGGGAATGAGTATCACATTTATTTCTTCTGAAACGGATGAGATGTTACGAACATGTTCAAGATTGATTGTTATGAGAGACCGTAAAGTTGTAGGCGAGCTTTCAGGCGAGGAGCTGACCCAGAATATGATTATGAGTACTATTGCCGGAGGTGAGAAAGAATAATGCAGACAAAAGACTTAAAAAAATCAAAAATATCCGACTATTTTGCGAAATTATTTGGACAGCAGATATTTATACCAATAGCAGCATTGTTGTTACTTGCCATATTTAATTTGATTGCAGACCCTTCATTTTATCAAATCACGTTTGGATATAATAGCGTGGGAGATCCTGTTTTGTCAGGTTATATAATGACTATTATAGATTATGGTTCTGAACTTGCCATTCTTGCAATAGGAATGACACTTGTAACGGCTGCTTCAGGTGGTCAGGATATTAGTGTCGGTGCTGCAATTGCAATTAGTGGAAGTGTTTTACTTAGAATACTTTGTGGTACTAATTCAAGACCAGAAACACTTCAAGCACCTATTATTGTTGCATTTTTAATCAGTTGTGTTGTTGCAATGTTGTTCGGAGCGTTCAATGGAACACTTGTAGCTTATTTTAAAATACAACCGATGGTGGCAACGCTCATTCTATTTACTGCGGGACGTTCTATCGCGGCATGGATTAATAATAACGAGCTTCCTATCATCAGTGAGCCGTCCTTTAGCTATTTTGGTGGTTTTATTCCAGGCATTCCGATTCCATCACCATTTTTTATTGCTATGGCATGCGTGATTGTCATTTCACTTGTATTGCGATTTACAAATCTCGGATTATATACGCAGACAGTTGGTATTAATGAAAATTCTTCTAGATTAAATGGATTGAATCCTGCTGTCATCAAGTTCTTGGCTTTTGTTATCCTTGGTTTGTGTGTTGCAGTAGCTGGTCTTATTAAAGTAAGTCGCCTTTCTTCCATTAATTATTCGGTTATTGCCAAAGACATTGAAATGGATGCGATTCTTGCAGTTGCGCTGGGGGGAAATCCTCTAAATGGTGGAAAATTCAACATGACGGCTTCGATACTCGGTGCTTATGTAATACAGTTTCTTACTACAACACTATACAAATTTAATGTACAGTCAGATGCACTTTCAGCATATAAAGCTGTTGTCGTAATTTTTCTGGTAGTTATGAGTGCGCCAGTTGTAAGAGATGGAATATCTACATTATGGAAAAAGATTAAAATACGGTTATATGTTAAGGAGGTCGGATAAAATGTCATTATTTAATAAATCATCTGCATCCGATAATCGTTTGCATAACAAATCGAAAAATATTACAGACACAAATTTATTACTTACTATAACAATAGTAGCCTTCTTCGTTATGTATATTTGTGCAATTCTGTTTCAGGGAAAGGGTTTTTTAAAGCCGCAGACTTTCTTTAATATCTTGAATGCAAATGCTGCTTTGATTATTTTATCCTGTGGAATGAGTTTGGTTATGATTACTGGCGGTATCGATATTTCGGTCGGAGGTGTTACAGCATTAGTTAGTATGTGCTGTGCGGTTTATCTAGATTTCCACAAGGGTAATGTTTTTGTAGCAATATTGATTTCATTGGCGATTGGTCTTATGTTTGGATTAGTGCAAGGATTTCTGATTTCATATTTGGAGATACAGCCTTTCATTGTAACCTTGGCGGGAATGTTTTTTGCACGTGGTATGACTACGATTGTAAATACGAATCCATTTAATGTTGAAAATATTGAGTTTGTTAAATTAAAGGAAACGCGTATTATTATGCCAGGTCTTGGTTCTATAAATAAGGTAGGAAATTATGTGGATGCTTACATTGAGATAGGAGTAGTAGTTGCGGTTTTAGTTGTTATTTTGCTTTTCTGCATACTCAGATGGACAAAAATTGGACGTGGATTTTATGCAGTAGGCGGAAATAATCAAAGCGCATTGATGCTTGGTATTAATGTAAAAAGAACGAAGTTTATGTCCTATATGACATGTAGCCTTTTGGCAGGTATAGGAGGATTTGTATATTTTATGCATGTTGGTTCTGGATCTGCCTCACATGCAAGCGGAGCAGAAATGAATGCTATTGCATCTTCGATTATAGGTGGGACTATGTTGACGGGAGGTGTTGGAAACATTATAGGCACTTTCTTTGGGGTGCTTTCACTCAGCACCATACAGAATATTGTTTCATCAGCCGGACTCGATCAGGCATGGTGGACTGGAATCACAATAGCAGCTATGCTCTGTCTGTTCTTAGTCATTCAGAGTATTGTTATGGCCCGTAAAAAGAGAAATTTGAAAATGAAAGGCTAAGAAATAATATTACTTTTTCTATTTGTAGGCTCTGTGTTTTACACAGAGCCTATTTTGTTCCATAATACAAGAAGCCTATACCGAAAAACAATTTGCCATGAGAAAAAATTGTACACGTTGTACATTTTTTAATTGTAAAAAACAAAAAAAATGTGCAGAAGTGAAGATTTTTCATGGTAGAACACAGAATATTGTATGTATTTTGTAAACTTAAATTGTTATGATGTTAACTGTAGTGAAAGGAAAAACTTATATTATATGAGTTATCCTGATAAAAAAAGGAATCTTAATGATTCCGCAAAGTTAATAGGAGGATTTTAAAAAATGAAGAAGAAGTTACTCAGTGTATTACTTAGTGTAGCTATGGTATCTGCATTACTTGCAGGCTGTGGTGCAAAAACAGAAGAAGCAGCTCCTGTAGAAGAAGCAGCAGCAACAGAAGAAGCAGCTCCTGTAGAAGAAGCAGCAACAGAAGAAGCAGCACCTGCAGCAGAAGCTAATGGTAAAGTAGTAGGTGTAGCAATGCCTACACAGTCATCAGAGAGATGGATTAACGATGGCGCTAACATGAAAGAGCAGTTGGAAGCACTTGGATATGAAGTAGATTTACAGTATGCAGAAGATGATGTTCAGGCACAGGTTTCTCAGATTGAGAACTTAGTTGCAAAAGGTGTTGATTGTCTTGTAGTTGCAGCTGTTGATTCAGCAGCACTTGTAAATGCACTTGGTCAGGCTAAAGAAGCAGGCATTCCTGTAATTGCATATGATCGTCTTTTAATGGATACTGATGCAGTTTCTTATTATGCAACATTTGATAATAAAGCTGTTGGTACATTGATGGCACAATATGTAGAAGAAAACATGGATCTTAAAAATGCAGAAGCTGATGGAAAATCATATACAGTTGAATTATTTATGGGTTCACCAGATGATAACAACGCATATTTTGTATATGATGGAATTATGGAAGTAATTCAGCCATACATTGATAATGGAGTTCTTGTATGTGAATCAGGACAGATTGATTTTGAAAGCAACAATACACTTCGTTGGTCACAGGAAACAGCACAGCAGAGATGTGAAAATATTTTAACAGCAAATTATGCAGACAAGAAGCTTGATATTGCAATCACAGCATATGATGGTTTAGCATATGGTGTTCGTTCAGCACTTGAAGGCGCAGGCTATGTAGTAGGTGAAGATTGGCCTATGATTACAGCACAGGATGCTGAAACAATGGCTTGTAAAAACATTATTTCTGGTCATCAGACAATGTCAATTTGTAAAGATACAAAAATTCTCGCTGCAAAATGTGTAACAATGGTTCAGGCAGTTCTTGAAGGTACAGAGCCTGAAATTAATGATACAGAGCAGTACAACAACAACGTATTAACAGTTCCTTCATACCTCTGTGTACCAGTTGCAGTGGATAAAGATAACTTACAAGAAGTTGTAGTAGACGGTGGAGTTCATACAGCAGCAGATATTGGATTATAAAATCACTTAAACCTGAAATGAATTAAGGCGGCGGCATATGCCGCCGCTTATTTCATCTTATAGGAGTTTAGAGAAGGAGATGAGAGCAGATGTCTGACATTATTCTGGAAATGAATCATATTACTAAGGAGTTCTCAGGCGTTAAAGCATTGGATGATGTTACCTTCAAGGTAAAACGTGGTGAAATTCATGCGCTCTGTGGAGAAAACGGAGCAGGAAAATCTACATTGATGAATGTTCTTTCGGGCGTTTATCCATATGGGGAATATAGTGGAGATATTGTTTACAATGGAGAAATCGGTAAGTTTCATAGGATAAAAGATAGTGAAGAAAAAGGAATTGTTATTATTCATCAGGAATTAGCACTCAGTCCATTTTTGTCTGTTGCGGAGAATGTTTTCATTGGTAATGAGCAAACATTGCTAAAGGGAGTAATCAATTGGACAGAAACAAGAAACAGGGCAAGAGAGGTGCTTGCAAAAGTAGGATTAGAACAGGAAGATGTTAATGCAGTTGTCAGCACATTAGGTGTTGGAAAACAGCAGTTAATTGAAATAGCCAAAGCGATGGCGAAAAAAGTAGAATTGCTGATACTTGACGAGCCTACAGCGGCATTGAATGATGAAGAAAGTAAAAAATTATTGGATATTATGCTAGAATTGAAAAGGCATGGTATTACATGTATTATTATTTCACATAAATTAAATGAACTTAGTTACGTGTCTGATGCAATTACGGTTATTCGCGATGGAAAGACAATAGAGACTTTGATTAAAGGTCAAGATGAATTCACAGAGGACAGGATTATAAAGGGTATGGTAGGACGTGAAATGACGAACCGTTATCCGGAAAGAAAAGATTGTCCAATTGGTGATACTGTCATAGAAGTTAATCATTGGAATGTTTTTCATCCAGACGATGCAAATCGACAAATGATTAAGGATGTGGCATTTAATGTTCATGCAGGTGAAGTAGTAGGTCTGGCTGGATTAATGGGTGCAGGGCGAACAGAACTTGCAATGAGCATATTCGGTAAGGAATATGGGCAGAAAATTAGTGGAGAAATTAAATTACATGGAAAACCAATACATATAAAAAATGTAAAAGATGCTATTGATAATAAGATTTCTTATACTTCTGAGGACAGAAAGACTTATGGACTTGTATTGATAGATGATATTAAGCATAATATGACGATGTCGGCACTACGAAGATTTTTTTCGAAAAAGGGTGTTGTTAATAGAAGTGAAGAAATAGTAAAAGCAGAAGAATATAAAAAACTAATCAATGTGAAAGCAACCTCAATTAATCAAACAGTCGGCTCCCTATCTGGAGGGAATCAGCAAAAGGTCGTGCTTGCGAAATGGATGCTTACACAACCAGATGTATTGATACTTGATGAGCCTACCCGTGGTATTGATGTAGGAGCAAAATATGAAATATATTGCGCGATTAATAATTTGGCAAGAGAGGGAAAAGCCGTGATTGTAATTTCTTCAGAAATGCCTGAATTAATCGGAACCTGTGATAGGATATACGTTATCAATAGTGGTGAAATTGCAGGAGAACTTACAAAAGAAGAAGTATCACAGGAAAAAATAATGAGTTGCATCATGGCTCATAATAGGAAGGGAGAAGAGTAGAGATGAAGACCAAAAAAGGAGTTAATGTTGATTTAAAACAATATGGTATGTTTCTGGCATTGATTGCCATTTTCTTAATCTTTTTTGTGTTATCGGGAGGTTCTAATGCAACACCCGTAAATATCAATAACTTAGTAATGCAGAATGGATATGTAGTAATATTGGCAACAGGTATGCTGCTTTGTGTTTTAACTGGTAATATAGATCTTGGTGTTGGTTCAGTCGTGGCTTTGTGTGGAGCTTCTGCAGCAATTTTAGTAGTAGATATGGGTTCACCAATTTGGCTAGCATTTGTTGTGGCGTTGTTAATAGGTGCAGTTTCAGGTGTTTTTGCTGGATTTTTTATAGCATATCTTGGAATTCCGCCCTTTGTTGTTACGCTTGCAACAATGTTAATGGGTCGTGGTCTTACATACACGATACTTAAAGCACAGACGAAAGGTCCGCTACCTGATGATTATATAAGAGTAGGAGCAGGATTCCTGCCTACGATTAAAATAGCAGTTGGAAATGGAACAGTAGATCTGGTAGCAATTATTATTGCAATGATAGCAACGGTTCTTTTGATTGTTATTGAAATGAAAGATGTTAAAACAAAAAAGAAATATGGATTTAGAATTAGTCCACTTTGGCAACTAGTAATTAAAGATATAATTATTCTTTTCATAGTATGGTTTTTCTTTATTAAACTTTCACAATATAATGGTATTCCAATTGTCCTTGTTATTATGTTTATTCTTGTTGGTATCTATCACTTCATAACAAGCAGGACAGTTGCAGGACGTCAGGTATATGCACTTGGTGGTAATGCAAAAGCAGCTAGACTATCTGGTATTAACACAAAGAAGGTATTCTTTTGGGTATATGCAAATATGGGCGTATTAGCAGCTGTTGCAGGTATCGTTATATCAGCAAGAAATGCATCGGCGACACCAAAAGCTGGTGATGGAATTGAGCTTGATGCAATTGGCTCCTGCTATATTGGTGGAGCAGCTGCAGCTGGTGGTGTTGGAACAATTATCGGCGCAGTAATCGGTGCATTTATCATGGGTATTCTGAACAATGGTATGTCACTGATTGGATGGACAACAGATGTGCAAAAAGTAGTAAAAGGTGTAGTGCTCCTAGGTGCAGTTACTTTTGATATTCTTTCTAAACAAAAGAAAGGATAAACAAGAGTATAGGAAAGCAGTATTAAAAAGAAAAGTCGGCGGAAGTAATTCCGACGACTTTTCTAATAAAATGGAGTATTTTATTAGCATTATTTTGTGAAATTAAGCAAATTCACATAAAATAATGATATTGCGCCTTTTTCTTTGTTTTGTTAAAATAGACAGAAGAGACTTATTCTGGATACAAGGGGGTATCGAAAATGGCAAATGAGATAAAAATATTGAAAAGATTTAAAAAAGGGAATAATGAGAAAAAAAGGGACAAGATTAAGAGAGTTAAGGTAAAGAAAAGACATACTCCTAAATGGGTTCGGAAAATATTTCTTACTAGCATAGGGCGTCGGATTGTTATTATGTTTATATTGGTTATTATTATTATGCTTGGCATGCTGGGAGTATTAGCAGTCAAGTCCTATGAATATAATCAACAGTATGTTGCCGTATTGGATAATTTGGTTAAGATTAACTTTATTAATAGTAATACGAAAACACAGCCAAAAGTTATAGGAAATATATGCGCGATTGGAACACAAGAAGAGGATTTAGAGGAAACGGCACTAGTTAATAGCCTGTTGCCGTATATTGATGAGATTCGAAAAAATATTGGTGATGATCCAATTTATAAACAAAATCATACACAGCTTGATTTTGTCGAAACATATATAACAAAGTACGTAGAAGCTTATAATAAGATAATGGAGGAATGTGACCACAAATATTTAACTGCTGGAGTGCCATATGCACAAGATATGCAGGCGCAAGCAGGATTTATTACGGGCTATGCTAATTCTTTAATGGAAATGGAGTTAAAAAGAAGTAGTGTTGTTCAAGAAGAGATTAATCAAAATTTCACCGAGATGATTATGGTTATCTCCATTATTATAATTATAACAATTGTACTTGTTTCCTTTATTTTGATAGTAGTAATCAGTGGTACAATTGTGAAACCTATTAATATTCTCAAGAAGAATATATCTATTGTTGCGGATGGAAACTTAAGCGGTAAAGAGATAGAATTAAACTCCGAAGATGAACTAAAGGACTTAGCGGTTGTATTTAATTATATGAGTAAAAGTTTGAGAGGCATCATTGAAAAAGTTCTTAGTGTTAGTGAAGAAATTGAAATGTCGATTCGTGCGGTTAGTGAGAGTGCTTCTGAAAATGCATCAGGAAGCGTTGAAATTACAAAAGCAATCGAGAATATGTCAGTTCATATGAATGACCAAAAAGAAGAATCAAAGAACATTATGACACAGTTGGAAGAGATGGAGAACATATCTAACAATATTACTGAGAAAGTAGAGAGAATTTCGACAAATGCTAACCAGTCTCTTCAAAATGCAGTGAAAGGTAATCAATCAATCGATACATATATGGAACAACTAAGCAGTCTTAATGGAGTTATGAGCGAGGTTTCAGGAATAGCGCGTAACCTTGGCAAGAGTGCAGAAGAGATGAATCATATTTTGAACTCTATTACGGCTATATCAACACAGACGAATCTATTATCACTAAATGCATCTATTGAAGCGGCCAGAGCAGGAGAAGCAGGAAAAGGATTTGCAGTTGTTGCTATGGAAATTCGAAAGCTAGCTGAGGACTCAGCAGGATCAGCAGCAAAAATTGGTGTTATTATAGAAAGTGTTCAGAATAATGCTGTAAATATGTCAAAAAAGATGGATGAAGGAATGCAACAACTTGAAAAAGGTAATATCTTAGCAAATACAACCAGAGATAATTTTGTGGAAATTAAAGAAGGAACGATGGTTGTTAATAATGATATCATGAGTATGATTAGTGATTTAAAGACACTAGCAACGGTTACGAATCAAGTAAGTGATAATATTGACGAAATTCATGTTAATATTGATGAAAATGCAGAAGGAACAGATGCTATTGCTGCAACAGTAACAGAACAGTCAGCAAACCTTCAAGAAGTATCGGAAGTGGCAGAAGCATTAGCAAAATTGGGGACAGATCTAAGAAAGCTTGTGTCAGAATTCACTTTATGATTTTGATTAAAATGAAGAAAGGGGTTTTATGAAAAAAGTTCGTTACACTACTAAAATGAATTTATACTTACGTATTTTGGTTGCAGCATATATTGTATATCTTGCTTATGGAATACTTCCAGGAATACAGGAGGCTGTTGGAAATGAAAAGGTTTTGATGATTATAGCTTTGATTTTTCTTGTTTTTGCAGGAATTACGATTATAGTATTTGCAGTAAAAGGACTCATTAAAAAAGAATATTATGAAGCTTATGAAATCGATGAATTGGAAGAAGAAAAAAAGCAGAGTGATGATGAAAAGAAAAATGAATCTGAAAAATAAGTAACTAACTAAAAACAAAGGCACAGGATTTTGAAAAATCTTGTGCTTTTGTTTTTTGTAACAAGCTGATGCATATTGTAAAATTAGATTGTCACTATTGTGAAGAAAAAGGAGCAGCACAGGAACTTCTTTTTTTTAGAAAACAAGGAAGTTTCATCTGTATTGGAATATTGTTTTTTAAATAAAAATCATGTGTAGTTGCTAAAAAATTTGAAGCATACTCTCCCATTAATTCTGATGGGGCACTAATAGTTGTAAGTGGAGGAGTAGAATATGCTGCAGCATTTATATTATCAAAGCCTATTATAGAAATATCACTAGGAATTCGATAACCATGTTCAGATAACGCTCTTATGGCACCAAGTGCAATAGAATCACTAGCCGTAAAAACAGCTGTAGGAAGTTTTCCTTTTGCGATTAGCTCTGACATCATATCATAACCAGATTTTATGGTATAAGTATCTTCTAGAAGATAGGAAGTATAATCAATCAAATTGCTTTTACAGAATTCTTCAAAAACAGCCTTACGAGGCTCAAAGTAAAGAGTTTTATCATCTGTATATTCACGACCACCCAAATAACCAATGCATTTATGGCCAAGAGATGTAAGATAGTTTAAGGCGTCAAGTGTAGCATTTTCAAAATCAAGTGTAATGGAATTATGCAAAATACGTGTGGTATACATATCAACCAAGATATAGTTTTTTGATATCTTACGAAACTGTGCGATTTCAGAGTCGCAAAATTTACCAATACAAATCAAGCCATCCACATTTTGAAGATTAGAAAAAAAATCGGAATCTCCTTTAAATGAACGAATGACATTAATGTTATTTGCAGAACAATACTTTTCTGCCCCTAGTCTAATAGAAAGATAATAGGGATCTTCTAATTCCTGACGTATAGAATACCATTGCAAGATACCAAAAGTAAGTGTTCCGGAAGATGTTTTTGGAGAAGTTTTTTTAATATAATGTAACCTCTCAGCTATATCAAAAACTTTTTTGCGTGTCTGCTCAGAAGCACTAAAGGTTACGTCATGATTTAATATTCTTGATACAGCACCAGGTGATAAACCGGCTTCTTTTGCAAGGTCCCTAATTGTTGTCATTTTTTAACCTCGTAGTAAATTAGTAGTGATGTTTACTTGTTAACTTATAGGAAGAATGTTGACTTATAAAGACAAAGGTGATAATCTAGAAATAGTAAACAATTCATCATATAGTAAACAATATCACTTTGTTTACTATAAGTCAAGATTCTTTTAGCGTGGAATAAATTAAAAATTGCGATTTAAAAAAATAATGAATTAGAAAAGGGATATTAGTATGAAAAACACAAAACAGTTAATTGCAGAATTTGATCGTCAGGAATATGATAATTTACTCTTAGATATTTATACAGATCCTAAAGTTCTATCATATCAAAGAGAACGTTTTATAAAAGCAATCAAGGAATTTGAAAAACTATATGGAGAAGCAGATGTTGAAATCTATAGTGCTCCTGGTCGAAGTGAAGTGGGAGGGAACCATACTGATCATCAACATGGTGAAGTACTAGCAACAGCAGTTAATCTTGATGTAATAGCGATTACAGGAATCAATCATGAAGGAACTATTAAAATTGCGTCAGACAAGTATGATATTCCGGCTATTATGGTTGGCGATTATAGAAAGAGGGAGGAGGAGGCTAATACTAGTATTACTCTTGCAAGAGGAGTATTTGACTATCTGGAGAAAAAGGAGTTTCAAATAGGTGGATTTAATGCTTATATGAATAGTGATGTGCTGGGAGGCTCTGGCTTATCATCATCGGCTTCTTTTGAAGTTGTGCTTGGAACAATAATCTCAGGATTATTTAATCATATGCAGATTAGTCCAGTAATAATTGCACAGGCAGGGCAATATGCGGAAAATTATTATTTTGATAAACTGAGCGGATTAATGGATCAAATGGCGTCTTCTGTGGGAAGCCTTGTACACATTAATTTTCGAGATAATGAAAATCCTGAAATTAGTAAAGTAGAAATTGATTTTGAACAGTTTAACCATAGTCTTTGTATTGTTGATACAAAAGGTTCTCATGCAGATTTATCTGGAGAATATTCTGCAATACCGATTGAGATGAAGAAAGTTGCAAATTATTTTGGGAAGAATTATTTAATTGAAATAGATGAACAAGAATTTTATAGAGAAATACCGCAAATAAGAAAGATAACAGGCGACAGAGGCGTACTTCGTGCCATTCATTTTTTTAATGATAATCGGAGAGTACAACAGGAAGTGGAGGCATTACGTAACAATCAATTTTCTCGTTTCAAGGAATTGATTAAAGAATCCGGAAATAGTTCCTACAAATATTTGCAGAATGTATATTCTAATGCAGATTATCAAAATCAAGATATCCCATTAGCAATCACAATCAGTGAGAAAGAACTTGGTAATAATGGTGTGTGTCGTATACATGGAGGTGGCTTTGCAGGAACCATACAAGCATTTGTTCAAAATGATACGGTAGATAATTATAAAAAGACAATGGACTATTACTTTGGAGAAGGAAGCTGCCATATACTAAAGGTGAGAAAATACGGAGGCATTCGCGTAATTGGATAAAATAATGAAAGGGTTTGATAATATGATAAATCAATATATTGCAGCGCTCGTAAAATATGGTCTAGATTGTGGATTGCTTGAACCAGCAGATGAAATATATACAACCAATATAATACTAGAGGTATTAAAGTTAGACGATTACGATGCACCAAGTGTAATCCGGAATATGTCATTAGAAGACATACTGACCGGGATCTGCGACTATGCTTATCAAAAAAGTCTAATAGACGAAAATAGTGTTGCTTGTCGGGATTTATTTGATACAAAAATTATGAACTGTCTTCTTCCGAGACCTAGCGAAGTTATTAGAACATTTTATGATAAATACAAGAATTCTCCAATAGATGCAACGGACTATTATTACAAATTTTCACAGGACTCAAATTATATCAGAAGATATCGTACAGAAAAAGATATTAAGTGGGTCGTGGATAGCGAGTATGGAAAGATTGATATTACAATTAATCTCGCAAAACCAGAGAAAGATCCAAAGGCTATTGCGGCAGCAGGAGTTGCAAAACAGTCGGGATATCCAAAGTGTTTGCTCTGTATGGAAAATGAAGGTTATGCGGGTAGAATCAATCATCCAGCACGAGAAAATCACAGGATTATTCCCATTACGATATGCAAAGAAAAATGGGGTTTTCAGTATTCTCCGTATGTATATTACAATGAACACTGTATCATTTTGAATTCACAACATGTTCCTATGACAATCAGCAAGGCAGTATTTGAGAAGCTGCTTGATTTTCTGTGTCAATTTCCCAACTATATGATTAGTACAAATGCAGATTTACCAATAGTAGGAGGTTCCATATTAAGTCATGAGCATTTTCAGGGCGGAAGTTTTGAATTTCCAATGGCAAGAGCAAAAGCTGAGAAAACATATAGTATTCCTGGATTTGAAGATATAGAATTGGCGATGCTACACTGGCCAGTTTCCGCTCTTCGTATAAAAAGTATAGATAAGCACCGATTAGTAGAACTAGCAGCGCACATATTGGAAAAGTGGAGAGATTATACAGATGAGGAAGCTTTTATTTATGCAGAAACAAATGGAGAAAAGCATAATACCATTACACCTGCGGCAAGAAGAATAGGGAATTATTATGAGATGGATTTGGCTTTGCGAAACAATATTACGACAAAAGAAAGTCCATTAGGTGTATACCATCCTCGTAATGAATATCATCATATAAAGAAAGAAAATATCGGGGGGATAGAAGTGATGGGACTTGCCATACTTCCATCACGTCTCAAACAAGAATTAGACATGTTGGCAAAATTTATCCTTGAAAAGAAAGATATTTGTCAAAATGAGATGATAGAAAAGCATGCTAAATGGGTAGAAGACTTTTTGCCAAAATACAAAAATGTAAACAGCGATAATATTATAGATATACTGAAAAAGGAGACAGGAGAAGTTTTTGTGAAGGTTTTAGAAGATGCTGGAGTATTTAAATTTACACCAGATGGCAGAAATTATTTTGAGAGATTTATTTCAGTATTATAGAGTCTGGATAGTTAGAAAAATCATGACGAAACGCAAAAGTTCTGCATACAAGCGTACAAGTTCATGGTTTTTCTTGCCGATGGAGGGTTTTCTTGATACAATTAAATGGCCATATTGCTGCTTTACATTTAGGAGAAAAAAGATGTATAAAAAACATATCATAATCATAAGCTGCATACTGTTAATAATAGTTCTTCTATTTGGATGTATTTCTACAAATACGACTGAAAATAGAGAAGCTGAGACAGAAGGTACTGTAATACAAGATGAATTATATACCGATTATGAAGAAAAAGCGATAAAGAATGAGGAACCTGTAATAAACGAAAAAAAGGTAGGTGTTGCAATGCCTACACGTTCTTCAGAACGCTGGATTAATGATGGAATGAATATGAAGGCACGTTTAGAAGCAATCGGATATGAGGTAGATTTGCAGTATGCAGATGATAATATCGAATTGCAGGTGGAACAAATTTATAATATGATTTTAAATGGAGCAGATTGTCTTGTTATTGCTTCAGTAGATTCTGCGGCTCTTGTAGGCGTATTGGAAAAAGCAAAACACAATGGCGTGTATGTAATTGCATATGATAGACTATTAATGGAGACAGATGCAGTTTCTTATTATGCAACCTTTGATAATAAAGCAGTTGGAACCTTAATTGGTAAGTATATTGAAGATGAGAAAAGCTTAAAATCAGCGTTTCGTGAAAAAAGAAGCTATACAATTGAATTTTTTATGGGCTCGCCAGATGATAACAATGCAGTCTATTTGTACAGAGGATTAATGGAGGTGCTACAGCCATATCTAGATAATGGGACACTAATTTGCAATTCAGGTAAAATTTCATTTGAAGAAACGTGTATTTTACGCTGGTCAAGAGAAACTGCGGAACAAAGGTGCACGGAATATCTTGATACTTATTATAATGATGTAAAACTGGACATTGCATGCTCAGCATTTGACGGATTTGCTTATGGAGTAAAAACGGCTTTGTTAAATGAAGGATATGTGCCTGGAAAGGATTGGCCAATCATTACAGGCCAAGATGCAGAATTAAATGCAATTAAAGACATTATAGGAGGAACACAGACGATGTCTATTTATAAAGACACGCGTGTTCTTGCAACAAAGTGTGTAACTATGGTAAAAGCAGTACTAGAAGGTGGTATACCGGAAATAAACGATACGAGGCAATATAACAACGGGAAAATGATTGTGCCCTCTTACTTATGCACATCTATTGCCATTGACAAGGAAAACTACAAGCAGATTATCGTTGATAGTGGATATTATACAGAAGTACAATTAATGGATTAAAATAGGTCAAGTAGTAGTTATGGTTTTGCAGGGAGGTTATTTGAGATGGAATACTACAGCGTTATGTTAGTAGATGATGAGGAAGAAGTAAGGCAGGCAATTATTAAAAGAATCAATTGGGAATCTATTGGTTTTAAATTGGTAGATTCTGCAGAAAACGGGGAAGAAGCATTGGAAAAGGCAGAGCGTATATGTCCAGATGTAGTCATGACAGATATACAAATGCCTTTTATGGATGGCCTAACTTTCTGCAAAAAATTAAGAGAAAGTATGTGTAACACAAAGATTGTAATTTTTTCTGGTTATGACGAGTTTGAATATGCCAAAGAAGCGATTAAACTAGAAGCAGAAGAATATATATTGAAACCAATTAATGCTGCGGAATTAGAACAAGTTTTTATGCGAATCAAAGAACGTCTAGATGAAGAGATGGATCAAAAGCGAAGTGTGGAACGCCTTGAAAAGTATTATTTTGAGAGTATACCCATGCTTAAAGAACAATTTCTAGTAAGCTTATTAGAAGGAAAAATTGCAGAGAATAGAATAGATGAATTAATGCATTTATATGAATATAATTTAAATGCACCATTTTATGCTGTTGGTGTTATACATGGAGATGCTGTCGTGAAAACACCGGAGAAAGAAGTTTTTATTCAGACAAATTTATTGCCGGTGTCACTTAAACAGATTGTAGACGAAAACATGCAGAAGCTATTTGAGTATAGAAGCGTCAATTATTTAGGTACTATTGTTGTAATTGTGATGTTAAAAGAGATTAGTAAGCTTTCTAGCTTTATTCGAACAATGGATAAGATTTGTAAGCTTGCAAATAAAATGCTGGAAGTAAATATATCTGCTGGTATCGGGAGGGTATATACTAAACTTTCGGATATTTCCAGTTCTTTTGAGGAAGCGCAGCATGCTATTGATTATCGTATTTTACTAGAATCAAATCAGGCAATTTATATTCAGGATATTGAACCAAAAGCAGAGAAAATATTTTTTATTAATGAAAAGGAAATTCAAGATGTTGTTAAGGAAATTAAGGTGGGATCTAAAGAGGAACTTGAAAAAGCAGTGATTGACCTTGTAGAAAAAATGAAAAGTTCTAGAATTTCTATGACACAATTTCAAAGTGCAATCATGGAAATCATGGTTGAAATGGTTCAATTAAGTCGTGCATATCAACTGGACGTGGAAGAAATTGAAAAGTTAAATTTTAATTTTTATAGTGAAATTAAAAAATTTGATACACTAGATGCATTTGGGGCATGGTTATTAGAAATTTGTATGAAGCTTCGGGGATCAATTCGAAAAGAACGAACGGATACGACAAAATTATTAATTGAGCAGGCAAAGAATTACATCATGAACCATTATGCAGATAGTGAATTATCTGTTGAAAAAGTTTGTAATCACTTAAATTTGAGTGCTACTTATTTTTCTACGCTATTCAAAAAAGAGATAGGAATGAGTTTTGTTACGTATTTAACACAAATTAGGATGGAACAGGCATTACGATTGCTCAATACAACAGAGGAAAAAGCATATGTGATATCAGAAATTGTCGGGTATGTGGAACCTAATTATTTTAGTTATGTTTTCAAGAAACAGTATGGAATATCACCATCAAAATACAGGGCAAATCGGGAAGAATAAAATGAGCAGCAGATTGGCGAAGGCTTATAAAAAAAGAAGCATACAATTGATTATATCTATATCATTTACGGCAGTTGCTATTGTTGCCATGAGTTTTATGGGTATTGTTCTTTATACGCAGTTTGCAGACAATTCTAAGAATATGGCTATTGAAAGCAATAAGCAGTTGCTTGACCAGGCTAGCTGGAATTTAAACACGTATATCCGTAGCATGATGAGTGTTTCTGACACTATGTATTATAGTGTCATAAAAAACCGTGATCTTACTTATTATCCACTTAATACAGAAATGAATCTTTTATATGAATCAAATAAGGATAACCTTGTTAGTATTGTTTGTGTCACAGAGGATGGTGCCGTTATGGCAGCAGCCCCTGTTGCGACAAGAAAAGAGAGTATTGATATTACTTCAAAAGATTGGTTTATTCAAGCAAACAAAGAGATTGAGAATTTACATTTTTCTACACCACATGTGCAGAACTTGTTTGAAAATAGTAATTACCGATATTATTGGGTGGTATCTTTATCGCGTTCTGTGGAACTAACAAATATTGGACGAATTCGAAGAGGTGTATTGCTCGTTGATATGAATTTTAACGGAATTGAGCAACTTCTTTCAAAGGCAAATGAAAAAGGAAATGGATATATGTATTTAATGGACCAAAATGGAGAAATCATATATCATCCAAATCAACAAGCAATCTACTCAAATCTTGTTGAAGAAAATAATCTGGAAGCTGCAGACTATGAAGACGGTAGTCATATAGAAAGATTTAGCGGGGAAGAAAGAGTTGTTATAATAAAAACGGTTGGTTATACAGGCTGGAAGCTAGTCAGTGTAACACCGGTCAAGGAATTTGCTATTAATCTAAATCAGATTCGTTTTTTCACTGTGATGGTCGGGGTTGTCACGATAGTTCTAATTTTATTTGGTAATATATTTATATCATCAAAAGTGACTGGGCCTATTAGAAAACTGGAAAACTCTATTAAGTATCTTGAAGATGGTAATCTGGATATGGATATTTATATTGGAGGAACACATGAAATCCGTCACTTAGGAAGAACAATTACATCAATGGTCAACCAGATGCGTAAACTTATGGATGAGATGGTGACGGAACAACAGGAAAAACGGAAAAGTGCTTTGGATGCCTTACAATCGCAGATTAATCCACATTTTTTATATAATACACTGGATTCTGTTGTATGGATGGTTGAAAGTGAGCGTTATCAAGAAGCCATTTCTATGGTCACTGCGCTTGCAAGTCTGTTTCGCATCAGTCTAAGCAAAGGGAAAAATGTTATTTCCATTCGGGATGAAATTGCGCATGCCAAATATTATTTAGAAATTCAGAAGGTACGATATAAAAATAAATTTAATATAAATATTGATGTCGATCCAAACATTGAAGATTGCTGTACGATAAAGTTAATTGTACAACCAATTCTTGAAAACGCCATATATTATGGGGTTGAACATATGGATGGTGATGGGGAAATAACACTTCGGGGATATGAGAAGGATTCTGAAGTATTTATTGAAGTGTCGGATAATGGTATGGGTATTCCAAAAGATACAATAGACTTACTTTTGACTGATGATACACGTGCTCATAAAAGAGGATCGGGCATTGGCCTACGTAATATTGATCAGCGGATTAAGTTATATTTTAAGGGAGATTATGGTCTTTCAATTAAAAGTGAATTGGATGAAGGGACAATCGTAACGATACATTTACCGAGAATTTATATGAAGGACACAAAGGAGGAAAAAAAGGTATGAAGACAACAAGGAGCCTTTTGATTGTGTCACTAATATTAGTAATAATTCTGGGTTTGTTTTGGGTGTATTATTCTATGATGACAGAACCAGAAATCAAAGAAATAAGAAATGTTTCTGTAATAATATATGGAAATAGTTCTGAGCAATGGGAAAATCTTAGTCAGGGAGCTGAGCGAGCAGCCAAAGACCTAGGGGCAGAGGTAAATTTAGTCACTATGTCAGGAGATAATGATGCTGGTGAGCAGATTGGTTTAATTAACAGAGAAATTAACAACGGTGCAAGTGCAATTATGATAGCGGTTTGCAATAGTGAAGAATTGAGGCCTTATCTTAATCATCTTGAAAGCAAAATCCCAATTATTATGGTAGAGTCAGGAATCATGGAAAATGCAAAATATAAATGTATCTCGTCAGATAACTTTGAGATGGGCAGTCTTCTTGCTAGACATATTCTGGAAAATGAAGATCCTAAAGTCAAAGTGGCAATTATATATGACAATGAGCAGAGAGATAGCGTTGTAGAGCGATATGAAGGATTTTGTGAGACATTTGCGGAACATGAGGATAGAATTGTTTTATGGAAAAGAAATGAAAATGAAAAGAGTATTGAATCTATGCTTTATCTACAACGAGAATTAACAGAGGAAGCTGTTGATATTGTTGTTGCACTTGATAATACTGCAACTGAAGGAATTGTGGATGCAGTATTAAATCTAAATAAAAGCGTTAAAATCTATGGAATAGGGAACACAGATAAAGCGGTTTCTAATCTGGACAATGATACAATTACCGAACTGGTATACCAAAATGAATTTAGTATTGGATATTTAGGAATGCAGGAAGTATTGGGTGCAGTGGATATGAATGAAGAAGAATTGCAATCGTTGATAGAATTTCGGGCAGTTACAAAGGAGGATATGTATACTGCAGAAAATCAAAAAATGCTATTTCCGTTTGTTAAGTAGTTGTAAGCTACGGGAGGAAAGAATATGAAAAAGAGAATAATGATACTAGCTATGATACTTATCATACTGCTTTCAGGTTGTAATAATGGATTTGGAATTGTGAAGCAGAAACAAGAAGAAAAAAACAGTATTAAGATAGGTGTTAGTATTTATGATGAATATGATACTTTTATTTCAGACATGGTTTCTGAGTTAAAAGAATGGAGCAAGAAAAAAGAAAGAGAAACTGGAATAACGATAATGATTGATGTGGTTAGTGCAGGACAAAGTCAACTGACGCAAAATGATCAAATCGCACGATTTGCAGACCAAGGATATGATGTTGTCTGTGTCAATCTGGTAGACAGAACGGATGCAACAGTGATTATTGATAAAGCCAAAAGTGTAGATATGCCAGTTGTATTTTTTAACCGAGAACTTGTAGAAGAAGATTTGGAACGATGGGACAAATTATACTATGTAGGGGCTATTGCACAGCAATCTGGTGAGATGCAGGGAAAGATAGTAGTAGATGAATTGAAGAAAGATTTTGGAGCAATAGATAGAAGCGGTGATGGGGAGATTCAATATGTGATGCTAGAGGGAGAAGCAGGGCATCAGGATGCGCTTGTCCGGACACAAAGCTCTATTGGCTATGTTGTTGAAGAAGGATATGAGGTTAAGAAACTAGGAGACGAAATAGCAAATTGGAATAGGGCACAGGCAATGACTAAGATGAATGCTCTTCTTAAAAAATACTCCAATCAGATAGAAGTCATATTTGCCAATGATGATGATATGGCGCTTGGGGCAATTGATGCGCTGGAATACTATAAGTTCAAAAAATGGCCACTTATTGTTGGCGTAAATGGGACAGAAGAAGCACTTGAAATGGTTAAAACAAAAAAAATGGCAGGGACTGTTTATAATGATTTTAAAGGACAAGCGGAGGCTATTATGAAAATAGCATATGCCTGTGCCAGGAAGGAAGCATTTCCGGACGACATGAAGCTTACAAATGAGAAATACATATATTTACCTTATAAAATTATAACATATGAGAATGCACAGCAATACATTATTATACGTGAAGACTAAAAGGAGAAAATCTAATATGGTGCAGGAAGCAGGGAAAGCAAAATACTATGTGCTGATGGATAACTTAAAGCAAGATATATTGTCAGGTAAAATAAAGACGGGAGAAAAAATTCTCTCAGAAAATGAACTTGCAACAAAATTCAAAATCAGTAGACACACGGTTAGAAAGGCATTATCTATTCTGGAGAATGAAGGATTTCTTGAAGCAATTCATGGAAAAGGTACATTTTGCATGGGGAGAGCACGGAAAAACAACCGTGGTGCTTCACACAATATTGCAGTTATCACAACCTATATTTCTGATTATATTTTCCCGCGTGTTATACAAGGAATTGATTATGTTATGACAAGAGAGGGTTATAGCATTATTCTAAAAAACACTGGAAATAGTCAGAAAAACGAAGCAAAAGCGCTTGAAGATATCATGACAAAAAATATTGATGGATTGATTATAGAACCAAGTAAAAGCGAAATATTTTGTAAACATATGAACCAGTATGAAGCATTGGATATGATAAAAACACCATATGTATTTTTACAAGGTACTTATCCACAAATGAAAAACAAACCAAATATTGTGATGGATGATGTCGAAGGCACTTATCTCTTGACCAAATACTTGATAGAACTTGGGCATAGACACATCATTGGAATATTTAAAATAGATGACTGTCAGGGTACAGCTCGACATAAGGGCTATATTAAAGCACTAAACGAAGCAGGAATGTTCTATAATCCAGATAGTGTAATTTTATTTCATACAGAAGATAGAGGGAAAAAACCAGCAGCTATGGTAAAACAGTTTGTAGAGAGCAAAATGGAGATGGATGCTATTGTTTGTTATAATGACCAGGTAGCATTTGAAGTAATTAAGGCCTTAGAAACATACAATATTAAAGTGCCAGAGGACATTTCGGTTACGGGATATGATAATTCAATGATAGCGGAAAATGGACCAGTAAAACTAACAACGATATCACATCCACAAGAAAAAATCGGAGAGATGGTGGCAGAATTGTTACTTGAGAAGATACATGGAATAGATGATAAAGACAGTAAAGTTGAAAGAATTGTGAAGCCAGAACTAATTATTAGAGAATCCTGTATAAAAAGAAAGTACAACTTGTCCATATAACCATACAAGCTGTATAATATAGTATAGTGGGACAATTAGGTCACATTAGTAAAATCAGTAAATAGGAGGATTTCAAAGTGAAAACAGGGAAAGCTTATAAATTTTGGTTTTGTACAGGTTCGCAGGATCTATACGGAGAGGATTGTTTAGCAAATGTAGCAAAACATTCACAAATTATTGTAAATGAATTAAATAAATCTGGTATATTGCCATTTGAGGTGATTTGGAAACCGACATTAATTACAAATGAGTTAATCAGAAAAACTTTTAATGAAGCAAATGTAGATGAGGACTGTGCTGGCGTTATTACATGGATGCATACATTTTCTCCTGCTAAATCATGGATACTTGGCTTGCAGGAATTCAGAAAACCGCTATGCCATTTACATACACAATTTAACGAAGAGATTCCTTATGATACAATTGATATGGATTTTATGAATGAAAATCAATCTGCACATGGTGATAGAGAGTATGGTCATATTGTAAGCCGTATGGGTATTGAAAGAAAGATTGTTGTGGGCCATTGGAATAACAAGATGGTGCAAGAAGATATTGCTGGATGGATGCGCACAGCAATTGGGGTTATGGAGTCATCTCATATTAGAGTTGTTCGTATTGCTGACAATATGAGAAATGTTGCAGTTACAGACGGAGATAAGGTTGAGGCACAGATTAAATTTGGTTGGGAAGTTGATGCTTATCCTGTAGACGAAATCGTAAAATATGTAAAAGATGTAACAGTGGGTGAGATTAGTGCCCTGACAGAAGAATATTATAGTAAATATGAAATGTTGACAGACGGCAGAGATATGGCAGAATTCAGAAAACATGTTGAAATACAGGCAGGAATTGAAATAGGATTTGAAAAATTTCTTGAAGAGAAAAATTATCAGGCAATTGTAACACATTTTGGTGATTTGGGAGGATTACAACAACTTCCGGGTCTTGCAATTCAAAGATTAATGGAAAAAGGATATGGATTTGGTGGAGAGGGTGATTGGAAAACAGCCGCCATGGTTCGATTAATGAAAATTATGGCAGCAGGAATTCCGAATGCTAAAGGAACTTCCTTTATGGAAGATTATACATATAATTTTGTTCCTGGTAAGGAAGGAATTTTGCAGGCACATATGTTGGAAGTTTGTCCTTCAGTTGCAGAAGGAAAAGTAGGAATAAGAGTTTGTCCGCTTTCTATGGGAAATAGAGAAGACCCAGCACGCCTTGTATTTACGTCTAAGACAGGACCTGCAATTGCAACTTCGTTAATAGATCTTGGAAATAGATTCCGACTGATTATTAATGCAGTAGATTGTAAAAAAGTAGAAAAACCAATGCCTAAATTGCCGGTAGCAACAGCATTTTGGACACCACAACCGAATCTTAAAGTGGGAGCAGAAGCTTGGATATTGGCAGGCGGCGCACATCACACAGCATTTTCTTATGATTTAACAGTTGAGCAAATGGCAGAGTGGGCGGCTGTAAAAGGAATTGAAAGCGTTATCATTGATAAGGATACTAATATTAGAACTTTGAAGAATGAATTAAAATGGAATGAAGCAGTTTATCGATAAAATCGACGAGGAGGGTTTACAATGAACTTAGACGCAAGAAGTACAATTGAGGCGGGGAAAGCAGTACTCGGTATAGAGTTTGGATCTACTAGAATTAAAGCAGTCTTAGTAGATGAAAATAATGTGCCAATTGCTTCAGGAGCGCATGATTGGGAAAATAGTTATGTTGATAATATTTGGACATATAGTTTGGATGGTATATGGTTAGGACTGCAGGATTGTTATAAAAAACTGTCAGAGGATGTCAAACAACAATATGGTATTGCAATTGAGTCTCTTAGTGCGATTGGTTTTAGTGCCATGATGCATGGATATATGGTGTTTGATAAAGAAGAAAAACTCTTAGTTCCTTTTCGTACATGGAGAAATACTATTACGGAACAGGCTTCTGAGGAACTGACTAAGGTTTTCGATTATCATATTCCACAGAGGTGGAGTATTGCGCATCTTTACCAAGCAATTTTGAATCAAGAAAAACATATTGCTGATATTGATTTTCAGACTACTTTAGCAGGCTATATTCACTACAAATTATCAGGAAAAAAGGTAATGGGTATTGGAGAAGCTTCTGGTATGTTTCCTATTGATATTAAAACAAAACAATTTAACGAAGGTATGATACAGAAATTTGATGAACTGAATGCTTCAAAGAGTCTTTCATGGAAACTTAAAGATATTTTGCCAAAAGTATTAGTGGCAGGTGAAGATGCAGGTGTATTGACAGAAGAAGGCGCAAAACTTCTTGATGTGTCAGGGATATTAAAACCAGGAATACCTATGTGCCCGCCAGAAGGTGACGCAGGAACAGGTATGGCAGCAACGAATAGTGTAGCAGTGCGTACAGGTAATGTATCTGCTGGAACTTCAGTTTTTGCAATGATTGTTTTAGAAAAAGATTTGTCAAAAGTATATGATGCAATAGATCTTGTAACAACACCAACGGGTAATCTTGTAGCAATGGTTCATTGTAATAATTGCACATCGGATTTAAATGCTTGGGTAAATATTTTTAAAGAATTTGCGGAAAGCTTTGGCATGAAGGTTGATATGAATAGTTTATTTGAAACCCTCTATAAAAAAGCGCTAGAAGGAGATGTAAATTGCGGAGGACTATTGGCATACAATTATTTATCAGGAGAGCATATTACTGGATTTGAAGAAGGTCGGCCTTTGTTTGTTCGTACACCAGAAAGTAAGTTTAATCTTGCTAATTTTATGCGTATAAATATTTTCACTTCGCTAGGTGCATTAAAAACAGGCTTGGATATTTTACTAAAAGAAGAGGGCATAAAGGTAGATGAAATTTTTGGTCATGGTGGCTTCTTTAAGACAAAAGAAGTTGGACAGAGAATTATGGCCGCTGCCATAAACGCCCCAGTTTCTGTTATGGAAACAGCTGGAGAAGGAGGCGCATGGGGAATTGCGCTACTGGCTTCTTATATGATAAATAAGAAAGACGATGAAACACTAGACAATTATCTTGCCAATAGAGTATTCGCAAAGGAAAGTGGCTCGAAAATAGACCCAGATGCTAAAGATGTGGAAGGATTTGATATATTTATTAAGCGCTATATAAAAGGTCTTCCTATTGAACGCGCAGCCATTGATAACATTAAATAATAAAAATTGTTCATTGTGAACAAAAATCTAATTGAATCAGTTTGTTTATTGATTAAACTAATTATTGAAACTGATACTTGCTTATGCTATACTACGAGAGAGGTGACTTATCAAAATCAAAGAAAAAATTTGATTTTAGCTTCTCTCGTTTGATGCATAATGGTAAATGGAGAAAGGTAAGCGTATGCTAGAAAAATTAAAGCAGCAGGTATATGAAGCAAATATGGCACTTCCACAATATGGACTTGTTACATTTACATGGGGAAATGTCAGTGGAATTGACCGAGAAGAGGGGCTATTTGTTATTAAGCCTAGTGGTATTGAGTATGATAAATTAAAACCAGAAGATATGGTTGTCATGAATCTGTTTGGAGAAAAAGTAGAGGGTAAATATAACCCATCCTCAGATACAGCGACACATTTGGAACTATATAGTGCCTTTAGTGAAATAGGAGGAATTGTGCATACACATTCTTCATATGCAACATCATGGGCGCAAGCCGCAAGAAGTATTCCCTGTTATGGGACGACACATGCTGATTATATGTACGGGGAGATACCCTGTGCAAGAAGTTTGAAGGCAGAAGAGATAAATGGAGAATATGAAAAAAATACAGGTATACTGATTATCGAAACATTTAAGGATAAGGACCCAATGGCAGTACCTGCTGTATTATGTGCCAACCATGGTCCTTTTGCATGGGGAAAAGATGCAATGGATGCTGTTCACAATGCAGTAGTACTCGAAGAAGTTGCTAAAATGGCATTTAGAACAGAGTTGATTAATCCATCTGTTTTTTCTGCCCCACAGGTGTTACAGGATAAGCATTATTTTAGAAAGCATGGTGAAAAAGCATATTACGGGCAGGCGCAATAAATGTCTTCGTATATTCTTTAGATACTAATGAACAAATTGTATTTTCAACGATAAAAAATGAAGGAGAATTTAAATGAACACATTGGAATTACAAAAGCAAGCCAATGAAGTCCGAAAAGGTATTATAACCGCGGTACATAGTGCAAAAGCGGGACATCCCGGCGGATCTCTCTCGGCAGCAGATATTTATACGTATCTGTATTTTAAAGAAATGAATATTGATCCTAAAAATCCGAAGAAGGCAGATAGGGATCGTTTTGTTTTATCAAAAGGACATACAGCTCCAGGACTTTATTCAGCCTTGGCTTATAGAGGATATTTTCCTGTAGAAGAGTTATTAACACTTCGACATTTAGGCTCTCATCTTCAAGGACATCCTTGTATGCAGCATACACCGGGGGTAGATATGTGTAGTGGTTCTCTTGGACAGGGTGTATCAGTAGCAACAGGTATGGCACTTTCTGCAAAATTGTCTAAGGAAGATTATAGAGTATATTCATTACTTGGAGATGGAGAACTTGCTGAAGGGCAGGTATGGGAAGCAGCAATGTTTGCTGGACATAATCACTTGGACAATTTAGTCGTTATTATTGATAATAATAATTTGCAAATAGATGGAGCAGTTACAGAAATATGTAGCCCATATCCTATAGATGAGAAGTATAAAGCATTTAATTTTCATGTTATTAATTGTGATGCACATGATTTTGATTCTTTGGAAGCAGCTTTTAATGAAGCAAGAAATACAAAGGGAAAACCAACTGCTATTATTGCTAAAAGTATAAAAGGCAAAGGTGTATCTTTTATGGAGAATAATGTTGCATGGCATGGAGTGGCTCCAAATGATGAGCAATTTGCGATTGCTATGGCAGACTTAGAGAGGATAGGTGATGCGCTATGTCAGAAGTAAAGAAGATAGCAACAAGAGTCAGTTATGGAAATGCGCTTGTAGAACTAGGGAATGAACATGATAATCTCGTAGTGCTTACGGCTGATCTTGCAGCAGCAACAAAAACAGATATTTTCATGAAAGCACATCCTGATAAGCATATTAATTGTGGAATAGCAGAGGCTAATATGACATGTATTGCAGCAGGACTTGCGGCTACAGGGAAAGTACCGTTTGCAAGTTCTTTTGCGATGTTTTCGGCTGGTCGTGCTTTTGAGCAAGTGAGAAACAGTATAGGATACCCACATCTAAATGTTAAAATAGGAGCAACTCATGCAGGAATCTCTGTAGGCGAAGATGGCGCGTCTCATCAATGTAATGAAGATATTGCACTTATGAGAACAATACCTGGGATGGTAATTATATCTCCAGCAGATGATGTAGAGGCGAGAGCAGCTGTCAAATCAGCATATGAATATGAGGGACCGGTATATTTGCGTTTTGGTCGTGCAGCAGTTCCAGTATTTAATGATGAAGCCACATACAAATTTGAAATGGGTAAGGGAATTGTTCTTAGAGAAGGAAAAGATGTAACTATTGTAGCGACTGGACTTACCGTTCCTGAGACAATGGGAGCAGCAGAAATGCTTGCAGCTGAGGGAATTGAAGCTGAAGTAATTAATATTCATACGATAAAACCATTAGATGAAGACCTAATTATTGCTTCTGCGAAAAAAACAGGAAAAGTGGTAACGGCAGAAGAGCATTCCGTTATTGGTGGACTAGGAAGTGCAGTTTGTGATGCACTTTGTGCAAAATATCCAACGCAGGTATGCAAAATTGGTATGCAAGATGTTTTTGGCGAGTCTGGTTCTGCAGGTGAATTAATTCATAAATATTTATTAGATGCAGAAGGTATTTATAAACAAGTAAAAGCATTTTTATAATTAATAAGTATATATATTCATAATATTTAAAAGTTGCATTTCAAAGAGGGAATGCAACTTTTTTTGTTTGCTTTATGTCCAACGAAGCAGGAGGGGGGAATTGGTTTATATAGAAAAATTGCAATAGAAATTATTAAGTAAATTTACTTTACGAATAAAAAGCATCATGCTATACTAAATAAATGTATAGGCAATAGGGGAACATTTAATAATGGCAGTGGGGGAGATGTTATGGCAAAGCAGGTTACAATGAAGGATATAGCAAAAGCTCTTAATATTAGCACCGTTTCTGTATCAAAAGCGCTTTCTGGCAAGGAGGGTGTTAGTGTTGAAGTACGTGAAAAAATAAAAAGCAAAGCTGAAGAAATGGGATATCGATATAGTTTAGGTATAAAAGAAATTGGTAATGATAAGAGCTATAATATTGGTATTTTAATTGCACGTAGATATATCGAGGACGATACTGCTTTTTACTCAAAACTATACAATAATATGATTATTAAGTTAAGTTCATTGAACTATTTTGGAATTATGGAGATTTTGTCCAAGGAAGATGAAGAAGCATATATTCCACCTAATACAATTTCTAATAATAAAGTAGATGGAATTATTATTTTAGGACAATTAAAGGATAAATATATTGATTTAATTAATCATTCAGAAGTTCCTTATATTTTCCTTGATTTTTATGATGAACATTCTCAAGTAGATTCCGTTGTTAGTGATAATGTTTATGGAAGTTATTTGCTGACAAATTATTTAATTGAGACAGGGCATAAGAAGATAGGATTTATAGGAGATATTTTTGCAACAAGTAGTATTTTAGATAGATATCTTGGATATTATAAATCTTTGTTACAGCATGAAATTATGTTGCACGAAGAATGGGTATTGAAGGACAGGGATGAAAATGGTGTTTTATTCAGAAATTATGATTTTCCGAAAGAAATGCCACATGCATTTGTATGTAACTGTGACGAGGTAGCGTATATTGTTGTAGAGAGATTATTAGAAAAAGGGTATAAGGTTCCTGAAGATATATCGGTAGTGGGCTTTGATGATTATATCTATGCAACTATCTGTAAACCACAATTAACTACATTTGCGGTTGATTTAGAAATAATGGCATCTATGGCAGTAGAATCTATATTGAAGAGTATTAAAGGAGAAAAATATTCACCAGGAAGAAAAGTAATTAGCGGAAATCTGGTGATTAGAGATTCCGTAAAGGAAAGGAATTAAAGATGAAAGAACTGCTTTTTTTTGAGCCTGTTTTTATTAATTTAATTTGGGGAAGGGAAATATGGACAGTCAGTGCACATGAACATGGTGACTGCAAAGTGCGCTCGGGTCAGTATAAAGGACAGAATTTATCACAATTATGGAAAAGTCACAGAGAATTGTTTGGAAATATACAGGGTGAAGTATTCCCCTTATTAGTAAAAAAGATAGAAGCAAGAGATGATTTAAGTATACAGGTCCATCCAGATGATAAATATGCCAAAGAAAGCGAAAATGGATCACTAGGTAAGACAGAATGCTGGTATGTATTGGATTGTGAAAATGATGGAAGTATTATAATTGGTCATAATGCCAAGACAAAAAGTGAAGTCAGGGAAATGATAACAGAAAACAGGTGGGAAGAATTGTTACGTGAAATACCTGTTAAGAAAGGTGATTTTTTTCAGATAGAGCCGGGTACAATACATGCAATAAAGCGGAATACATCTATTATGGAAATACAGCAAAATAGTGATATTACCTATCGATTGTACGATTATGGACGCCAGATGGATGGGGAACTCAGGGAATTGCATATTGACAAAAGTATTGATGTTATAAAAGTGCCGTTTGAAGACAAAAAGATTAGTGTCAGTAATGGTAAAGTTCTTGTTTCTTGTCAATATTACACAGTAAGTAAGTATGATATTGAAGAAAGTAAAATTTTCAAACAAGACAAGTGCTTTCAAATTATTAGTATAATAAGTGGTACTGGTAGTATAAATGGATATCCAATTGTGGAAGGAGAATCCTTTGTGATTCCTTTTGCTTATGGTGAATATATACTTAAAGGGAAAATTGAGATTTTATTAATTGAGATATAGAAGGAGGGTAATATGATATACGGGGCATTAGAAGCAGGTGGAACAAAAATGGTTTGTGCAATAGGACGAGAAGATGGAAAGATACTTGAACAGATATCAATTCCCACATGCTCACCAGAAGAAACAATTCCCAAAATAATTGCTTTTTTTAAGGATAAAGATATTGTGTCTTTAGGAATTGGGGCCTTTGGCCCTATAGATGTGAATCAAAAATCTGAGACTTATGGTCATATTCTTTCTACACCCAAAATAGCTTGGAAAGGATATGATTTATTAGGAAATATTCAAAAAGAATTAAATGTTTCAATTGGTCTTGATACGGATGTAAACGGCTCTTGCTTAGGAGAGATGACATTTGGTTGTGCAAAAAACATGGAGAATGTTATTTACATTACGATTGGAACTGGAATAGGTGTAGGAATCGGGATAAACGGAAAATTGGTTCATGGTATGCTACATCCTGAAGCAGGACACATTTTACTGAAAAGACATCCAGAAGACAAATTTGAGGGTTGTTGCCCATATCATGGAACATGTTTTGAGGGAATGGCAGCAGGACCGGCAATTGAGAAGCGCTGGAACAAAAAAGCAGTGGAACTTTCTGACAATAAAGATGTATGGGAAATGGAGGCATACTACATAGCCCAGGCATTGACTGACTATATTATGATACTTTCGCCACAGAGAATAATCCTGGGTGGAGGTGTAATGCACCAAAAGCAATTATTTCCATTAATTCGTGAAAAAACAATTGAAATGATGAACGGCTATATTGAAACACTCGAAATGAAGAGTATAGAGAACTATATTGTTCCTGCAAGCCTCAACGACAATCAAGGAATCATGGGTGCTATACAATTGGCAAAACAGGCGATATGAAAAAATAAGATATAAAACAGAGGGAGACTACTATGTCCCATTCGCAGGATTATTTTCAAAAAAAGAATACAAAAGAAAAAAAGGAATTTAACAAAATGCTATTTCAGCATAGATTGTTGGTTTTTTCACGTATTTTTTTGGCAATAGCGATCGTGGCAACAATTACAATGGTTTTGTATTATAATTATCAAAATATGGTATACATTGATTATGAAGTGCTAAAAAGGGTTGAATTTGAAGAAAATTCAACGGCTTCTTATATGAATTATAATGGTAATATATTGAAATTCAGCCAAGATGGTGCAATAGCATTTACCATGGATAATACTATGCTTTGGAACGAAACTTACGAAATGCAGTCACCTATGGTTGATGTGGCTGGAGAATATGTTGTTTTAGGCGATTATAAGGGAACTATGATATATGTTATGAATTCTGCTGGAAAATGTGGAGAGATAGATGCTATGTTACCTGTACAGAAATTCTGTGTATCAGAAAGTGGTGTTGTAGCAGCTGTTCTTGAAGATGGAAAAACAACATGGATTCGTGTATATGATCGAGAAGGAAATACCATTGCTGATATTAAGACCACAATGGCCATCAGCGGATATCCAATTAGTGTTTCTTTGTCAAATGATGGTATTAAATTGGCCGTATCATATTTATTTATTAATAATGGTAAATTAACTGCGACAGTTGGTTTTTACAATTTTGGCGAAGTCGGACAAAATGAAATAGACAATTTTGTTAGTGGCTTTAACTATTCAGATGCAGTATTTCCTTATGTGGATTTTGTAAATAATGCAACTGCAGTTGGTGTTGGAAATGACAAGTTTGTTATTTACAGAGGAAATCAAAAACCGGTCAGTGAATTTGAATTACCATTGGAGGAAGAAATAAAAAGTGTTTTCCATGGTGATAAATATATTGGACTAGTATATATTTCTGGTAATAATGAGTCAAAATATCGTATTGATATTTATGATGAAAGTGGAAATAAAGTCCTTTCACAACCGTTTGATATTGATTATACAGACATTGTTTTAAGTAATGAACTAGTCATAATACATAGCAGTTTAGATTGTGCGATTTATAATATGAAGGGTGTTGAAAAGTACAAGGGTTCTTTTGATAAGTCCGTACTAACCGTGATTCCAACGGACAGTATCACTAAATTTATTTTGATCACTGCGAATAGAGCAGAAGAGATACAGTTAAAATAAACCTAAAAAGAAACACAGAAAAGGGGCAGTATCAATGGAAGTAAATGTACTATTTGTTATTGTTGTTGGTTTTTTAACATTAAGTGCGATACATGGCTATCGAAAAGGTTTTTTAAGAATAGCGATATCGTTATTTACAATTATTCTTGTTGTTGCAATCGTTACGGTTATATCTCCGTACATCAGTGATTATTTAACAAATCATACAAAGGTATATGATACACTTAAAACAAAGGTTGTTGAAGTGTTTGCTGATAATAATGCCGTATATGACAATAAAATAGAAGAAAATCAGGTAAAGACGATAGAATCTTATGATTTACCTGAAATTATTAAAGCTTGCTTATTAAAAAACAATACGCAAGAAGTATATCAAACCATGGCAGTCTCGCTGTTTGAAGATTATGTTGCAGGGTATATTGCAAAGATTATAATAAACGCAATTTCGTTTATTGGTTCATTTCTAATGCTTTGGATTTTAATTAGCTTTGTTATTATTTCGGCTGATATTATCGCAAAGATACCTATTATTAAGGGATTAAATAAGCTACTTGGTATGTTTGCGGCTTTGGCAGGGAGCCTTATAATAATATGGATAGGATTTTTTATTGCTATCATATTTTTTGGAAACACACTAGGTAATCAGATGCTGAAATCAATTAATAGTAGTTTATTTCTATCATTGCTTTTTAATAAAAATTTTCTACTGCAATTTGTAACAGGAATATAATTGTATATACAGGATATAGATAAAAACAGAGCTAAAATTCAATATATTGTATTTGTTTTTCAAGTAAAATAAATATAAAAAAAAATTGAAGAAATCCGTTGACACAAGGCTTGTGGAGTGATATTATATACAAGCCGCATGTCGACGGATTTCTTTTAAAATTGTCATCATAAGCAGTAAGAATCAGCGCTAATCGGTACAAGCACCTTGATAACTAAATAGTATAAACCAACCCTGAAAATTCAAAAGGACTCCAAAGAGTCCAAAAGAGAGATTTCAGAACAAGTTTGAGAAAACAAACCTAAAAAACAGTAAAATAGTCGATGA
>Ga0209373_10000522_pt1 | contig 61364 bp, 48 predicted proteins | sample Higcelweek5metaG_FD_187173 | JGI IMG/M metagenome (GOLD analysis project Ga0209373, IMG submission 187173) | Freshwater pond sediment microbial communities from the University of Edinburgh, under environmental carbon perturbations - High... | ecosystem: Environmental > Aquatic > Freshwater >...
TTCCGAACTGCTGAGTCGACTTCGGAAAGTAATGTCCGCCAAAATTAACGGCAGACTGGCTACTCCGCTGAGGGTTGGACTTGGAATCTGGGGGAGATTACTATGAAAATTTATGCAACAATACTTATTCAATCCAAAGTGATATGGTAAGACCAATATGTTGACCAATCTTTGGATCAAAATTAGTCCAAGCCAAGGACTAATACGCTTTCCGGAATGAGAAATCATAAATAAACTTGAACTTACGCTCAAATAAGATGCAGGTTTATGATATTTCAAGTTGGAAAGCGTATAAGCACAATTTGATTTTTGAGTTTATTTATGTTTATGCAATAAATTGCCGTTATAATATTCAATTTTTTTTAATTTTATTGTTTGAAATAATATAAATATCTGCTATTTTCTACTAATGAACTACCCCTGCTCTAAATGACAGGGTATTGATCTAATTGAATAAAATGATTTTTCTTACCAAAATATAGGAGTTTTTATGAATACAATAATTAATAGCTTTCTTCAGACACATATTGCAGAATATAAACTTGAGAACCTGGAACAGAATATAGCATTTGAGCATTTCATTAATCGTTGTATTATTAATAAATATGTGTTCGACCGTTTTGATCCAAATGATGTTATGACGGATGAAGGCGAGCGAGGACTTGATGGCGTTGCAATTATATTTAATGGCAGACTAATAACTTCTGAAGATGATCTACAGGATGAATTTGATAAAAAACAACTCTCTCTAAATTTTGTATTTATACAATCCAAAACAAGCGATAGTTTTTCAGGGGCAGATATTGGCTCTTTTATTAGGGGAGTTAAGGCATTTTTTGCTCCCCATGATCAACGGCCTAAAACTAATGAGAAAATGGAACAGTTAATTAAAATAAAAGATATTCTTTATTCCAAAATTTTAAATATCAAAAATCCTCCTACTTTAGAAATGTATTATGCTTGTTGTGGTGGGTGGAGAGAAAATAATGGGCTACGTGCAGATATCAATTTAGATATTCAATCATTTAAAGACTCTAATGAATTTTCAAAAGTTGATTTTTTCCCTTATGATTCAGAAAAAATCATCACCTCATATAAAGAGTTGAAGAAAAAAATATCACGGTCCATATTAATGGAAAAGAGGATATCCTTTGCTCCAATAGAGGGCGTCTCTCAAGCATTTCTTGGGATTGTTAAATGTAAAGACTTTATTTCTCTTTTACGCGACAGCGAAGGTAATATCCTTGCTAATATTTTTGAGGATAATGTCAGAGATTTTCAAGGATATAATACGGTTAATAAAGAAATAAAAGAAACTATTTTAAATATAAAAGACCAAGAACGATTTGCTGTTCTCAATAATGGAATAACAATAGTTGCCAAAGATATAACGACAACCGGAGATACAATAGAGCTGTTTGACTACCAGATTGTTAATGGGTGTCAGACAAGTTATGTCCTGTATGATAATGCAACTTTTGTTCAGGGGAATTCATATGTGGTTCTGAAAGTGATTGAGGTTGCAAATGAAGAAATTTCTGATAGGGTGATTTTTACAACAAACCGTCAAACAGAAGTCAAATCGGAAGCTTTTACTTCTACAAAACTGTTCCACAAGAGGTTGCAAGACTACTATAATTCGATTGATCCTCGATATCGGTTATACTATGAACGTCGGTCAAAACAATATGATCTTTATGATGATATTGATAAGAATCATATCGTTACATTAGCCAACCAAGTATTAGCATATATTGCAATGTTTTTAAATGAGCCGCATAGTACACATCGCTATTATGGCGAATTGCTGAATGCATACAGTAATAAATTATTCCTAGATGATGATATTCACGATTTGTATTACATAGCAGCATATTGTAACTTCATTCTTGATCAACAATTTAAAATGAAAAAGATTGATTGGGATTTGAAAAAATTCAAATATCATATTATGTTGGCATTTCGTTCCTACTTTGTCGGAAGTCAAGTCGTTTTTGGGCAGAAGAGAATTCAGAAAAGTATTTCGGAGAAACTTTTTAAAATTATTATGGATAACAGTACCCTGCAATCTGGGTTGAAGTCAGCTATCATGTGCGTAGAAAACGCGATAGCTGCTTCAACCAAAATTCCTTCATTTGATCTTCATCGGAACAGAGAAGTTACAAATGAAATAATACGACAAGTAGAGTTAATGAAAAAGGCCGAGAACTGTAACTGCTACTTGAAGAAAGAAGATATTGTTCATTGTTGTGTAATAGGTGTAGATCGATCTTATATAAATGTACGTCTAAAAACAGATGATTCAAGAAATAATGGGTTCATTCATATATCACAAGTATCGAAAGAGAAAATTTGTAATCTTCGCGCACTAGTCAAGCTTGAAGAAGTTTTTCAAGCTAAAATAATTTCTGATTCTTACTATGACAGTAAGTGGGGGTGGGAATTAACGAAGATTTTGTAATTTGCGTAATCACCTTTTATCAGTGTTCCATGGAGAAAGCGAGGGGCCAGTAATGCCACGAATTTCATCTCGCTACGTGGACGAAGAACGCAGAGCATTAAATGGGTGGAGAAAAAGTGATAACGGAAACCTTTGCGGGGAAGTGAAGAATCTTTTAAAATTTGTTGGATTACCTGTTACCACTCGTTTGACAAAAGAAGAACAGGAAAATGGGGTGGGAAAACATCTTAACCGCAGAAAAAAGAGCCCTAATCTATATGGTTTTCACTCGTTCAGACATTTCTTTGTTTCTGTTTGTGCTGAAAACAATGTTCCTATAGCTTATGTCGAAACGATCATTGGAACCAGTTCTGCGGTTTTGAAAGGATATTACACTCATGTTGATCAAGAGGACATGATGAGAGCGATCAGCAAAATTGAGTGTAAATTTGTTGGCGGATTACAACAACCCAAAATTCCTTTAGTGTGCAACTCCTCAATAAAAAACCATTTTGATTTTGCATAAAAACACCACCGATCACCATGGTAACATTGAGGCTAAAATGAGGCTAATTGACATACAATTGACATACATTTTGCCCATTTTGAGTGTAAGGACAAATTTCGTAATGAGCAGGTGGAGGGTCATTGAATGCTTCAAGCTATCTTCTCCTCAATGTCCAAACTCAAGAACGCATTGAGATCAAAACAAGCAATTTGAAGATACCCAATCAAGGCAAATAGCAAAGAGCGTAACCTTAAGACTTAAGGTCGGAAATGGGAAGAGGGCGAAAAGAAACGGTCTTGAGACAAAACGAATTGTAAGAGAGAAGAATTTCGGGCTCCGCGCGACCGGCGTTTCGCCGCTGGACCACGACAAGGGCAACACCCTTGACCCGAGAAAAATGCCGCCGCGTTTTTTCGTCATAACCCGCTTGAGATCAACACCGTTTTTGTGCCGCAACGTTTCAGGTAGGTTCGGCAGTCCCCTGCCGAACTGAAGGAAGAAAATTCAGTTCGCGACGGCGTCAAGAACCTACCTTGGACCGGGCACGATCAAACGGTCGGCTGAAGGGCATGAACGCATCCGTAAGAAAAAACTTCTCACGACGTCACTGCTGGAAGACGCCGGGGGGGAGCCGGCCTTTGAAGGCGCCCGCATCCACTTCAGGGAAACGGATCGAGGTGGACCAATCCTTTCCGCTCAGCAGAATCTTGCTGACAAACCAATAGTCGTTCGACTTCTTGAAGGCGGAGGCTTCCAGTGTCCGGACCGGCGTCTTATCGGGCATGCGGAACCACTCCGCCCGCATCGGGAAGAAATACTCGCAGTTGACCGCCACACGCACCTGTTCCCTGCCGTCCTTGCTTTCCAGAAGAAAAACCCGGCAATCCTGTCCGCGGAGAGTCTCCATTTTCAGTTCCTCCTTGAACTTCCAATAGAGGAAACTCATGGCAAGGTCTTCGGGCGTGATGCCGTAGACGCCGATCTGCGGGGCGACGCCCGGCGGGATCTGTTTTTCGACGCTTGTGGAGGCGTCCTTGCCGTAGGACTGTCCGATATTGTAGACTTCATTTCCGTTGAAGCGGATCTGGGCCACCGTGCGGACGGGCGTAAAGAAAATACCCATTTCGATCGGGGCCTGAACCGGACGGGAGCCTTCGCGCAGGTGCTGGGCGCTGCCCTTCATCTTCGCCCAGGAATCGCGTCCCGGGGGATTCCGGACCCTCGAAAGGAAGTCTTCCGCGGACAATTTTTTCGCCGCGTCCTGCCCGACCATGGCGGAGGGCAGGAGAAACAGCAGAGCCCCCAGCATCGCGAAGGAGAGTTTCGTCATTTTTCATCCGCCTTCCGGGTTCCGGCGCGTTTGACGGGAGAGTCCTTTTTCTTCGGCGCACCGGAGGTTTTCCCGGGCGGGTCAAGAAGCATCATATCGAGAACTTCCCCGATGGTAGACGCGAAGTGGAACTGAACCTGTTTCAGGACGTCTTCCGGAATTTCCTCGAGGTCTTTTTTATTCTCCATCGGGAGGATGATGTTTTTGATTCCGGACCGGAGCGCGCCGATGGCTTTCTCCTTGACGCCGCCGATGGCGGTAACACGTCCGCGGAGATTGATTTCGCCGGTCATGGCGTAGTCGGAGCGGACCGGCCTTCCGGTGAGAAGCGAAACCAGCGCGGTCGTGAGCGTGACGCCGGCGGAAGGGCCGTCCTTGGGAGTGGCGCCGTCCGGGACATGGACATGGAAATCGCGTTTTGTGAAAAGGGAGTCGTCGATGCCAAGCTCTTTGCTGTGTCCCTTGATGTAGCTGAAGGCGGCGACGGCGCTTTCCTTCATGACGTCGCCGAGGGAGCCGGTGAGCTTGAGTTCGCCCTTGCCGGGCATGGAAACGGCCTCGACCTGAAGGATGGTTCCGCCGACGCTGGTCCATGCCATTCCGGTGGCGACGCCGACTTCAGGTTTCTGCATGGCTTCATCCATGAGGAACTTGCGGGCGCCGAGAAGAGCATGGATCTGAGGCACGTCAATCACGGTTCGTGGTTCATCGCGCTTGCCCTCCACGATTTCGCGGGCGAGCTTGCGGAGGACCTGTCCGATGGTGCGTTCGAGCTGGCGGACACCGGCTTCACGGGTATAGTAGTTGATCAATTCGTCAACAGCGTCGGAAGTGACTTTGACCTCACGTCCGACGAAGCCGTTTTCCTTGAGCTGGCGGGGGATGAGGAACTGTTCGGCGATGTGGAGTTTTTCGGTGGCGGTGTAGCCGGGCAGACGGACGACATCCATGCGGTCCAGAAGGGGTCCGGGGATGGTTTCCGTAATGTTGGCAGTGGCGATGAACATGACGGAACTGAGGTCATAGTCCACTTCGAGATAATGGTCGTTGAAGGCGTGGTTCTGCTGGGGGTCGAGGACCTCGAGCAGAGCGGCGGCGGGATCGCCCCGGAAGTCGTTGCCGAGCTTGTCGATTTCATCGAGCATGAAGACGGGGTTGGAGCTCCCGGCCTTCTTCAGCCCCTGAATGATGCGTCCGGGAAGCGCGCCGATGTAGGTGCGGCGGTGTCCGCGGATTTCCGCCTCGTCGCGGATGCCGCCGAGGGACATGCGTACGAACTTGCGGCCCATGGCTTCGGCGATGGACTTGCCGAGGGAGGTCTTGCCGACTCCCGGAGGTCCGACGAAACAGATGATGGGGGATTTGCGGTCGTTCTTGAGCTGAAGGACGGCGAGGAATTCAAGGATGCGCTCCTTGATGTCCTTGAGGCCGTAGTGGTCGCGGTCGAGAAGCCGGGCGGCCTCGCGGACGTCGAGACGGTCCTCTGTGAAATTGTTCCACGGAACGGAGAGGAGCCAGTCGATGTAGGTGTATGCGATGTTGTATTCGGCGGCGGCCTGCGGGATCATATCGAGGCGTTCAAGCTCCTTTTTGAGGATTTCGGAGACTTTCTCGGGCAGTTCGAGCTTGCTCATGCGCTCCTGGATGTTCTGGATGTCGGGATTGCGGTTGCCTTCGCCGAGCTCCTCCTTGATGGTGCGGAGCTGTTCGCGGAGGAAGAACTCGCGCTGGGACTTGCTCATGGCGTTGTGGACCTGCGACTGGATTTCGGAACCGAGCCGGAGGACTTCCACCTCGCGATTGAGGAGGATGGTCAGCAGATGGAGCCGTTCCTGAAGCTCGGGAAGGGTCAGGATGGCAAGTTTCTCAAGATAGCTGATGTTGATCGTGTCGGCGATCAGGTCCACGATGCGGGTGTTGTCCGTGAGGTTCAGGATGGCGATTTTGAGTTCTTCGGGGAAATTCGGGGAAAAGGAGATGATTTCCTGGAACTGCTTCACGGCGTTGCGGACCATGGCGACCGTTTCGATGCTGTTGTCCGGGGGCTGGGAGAGACGTTCCACGCGCACTTTGGTTCCTTCATCCTCCAGCGCCTCGACGAAGCGGACGCGGGAAAGTCCGCGCATGAGGACACGCACGGTGCCGTCGGGGAACCGCAGGGATTTGACGAGGCGGCAGAGCACACCGGTGGCGGAAACCTTCTTTTCACCGAGGTCGAATTCGGCGACATTGAGTTCGATTCCCTGGACGTCGGACATGGGAGAATCCTTGTCGGGCATTTCAGGGAAAACCGTGATGAGGCGGTCGCCGGCGGCGGCCTTCTCGATAAGTGCGATCACTTTGGGGTTGTCCAGCACCAGCGGGGTCAGCGCGAACGGGAACAGGATGACGCCGGGCTGCGATATGGCCGGTGCAACGGTGCTTTCCACAAGTTCGCCGGGATCGCCCACGGCTTCGTCGTCCGCGGAGGAGCCCTCCGCCGTAATGGTGATATTATCATTCGGGTGCTTTTTTTCTTCTTCGCTCATGTCCGACCCTCCCTCTTATGGTTCGTTCGGTGAAGACACAGGACTGTAATGCCATTTTGTGTTTTTCGCAAATGACGGGACACAGATTTTTACAATTTTCTTCCTCCGGAAAAGCGGGTGCGTCTTCCCGGAAAAAAAGACAATTTATGCTTCGGCGCCCTTTACAAATGCGTCCGAAGGTGTATTTTACTTTTCAAAATACAGTCAAAACAAGACCAGAGACATTCCGGAGAGAGGATTGTTCCCTGGCTTGCCAAAGAAACAGGTGGATTGTCTATGAAAAAACTTCGGATTTCCGTAACAGGCTGCTCTCTTGCCGACTTTCTGTATGCCAATGTCGATTTCTCATCCCCCGCGTTCCGTTCCTGCGCCTCGGTCAAGGACGGCGACGGAGGACTCCAGCCGGGAAAACTGGTCTTTGCCGACGCCCTCGAAAAGTTTGTAGGGAAGCCCTATGCGGAAATCCGGAAAGGATTGACGGGCGGACGCAAACCCACCGGTAAAAACCTCGGCGGCCCGGCCATCGTCGGCGCCATCAACGCGGCGCAGATTCTCTCCGACCTTCCCGTGCAATTCGATTTCTACGGAGCCACGGGCAACGATTCCGGCGCGGAATTCATCCGGTCCGTCATTGAGAAAACCCCGGTCAACACGGATCATTACATCACGGTGGACGGGCCGTCCCCCTGCACCGACGTCCTTTCCGATCCGCGCGCCCACAACGGCAAAGGCGAACGGACGTTCGTCAACACGATCGGCGCGGTTTATTCCTACACTCCGAAGGCACTGCCGAAACGCTTTTTCTCGGCGGATGTGGTCTGGTTCGGGGCTACCGCCCTCACGCCCGCCATTCATGAAAAGCTTTCCGTGCTTCTGAAGAAGGCCAAGGATAACGGAGCCCTGACGGCTGTCACCACGGTTTTCGACTTCATCAACGAGAAACGGAATCCCGGCAAACCCTGGCCGATGGGCGACGGTGCGGCATCCTATCCCCTGATCGATCTTCTGGTTCTGGACTGGGACGAAGCCGTCCGTCTTTCCGGAAAGAAAACCCTGGAGACCATTGCCGGATTCTTCCGGAAATCCGGGGTTTCCGCCTTCGCCATCACACACGGCGCCAAGGACTTCTATGTGTGGTCCGACGGGCGGGTTTTCCGGAAGACTAAATTGACCGTGCTTCCGGTCTCGGCCCTCGTGGACGCCGATCTCGCCGCCCATCCCGAACAGCGCGGCGACACCACCGGATGCGGCGACAACTTTGCGGGAGGGTTCATCTCCTCACTCATCCGTCAGCTCGCGGAAGGCAAGGAACCGGGCACTTTCGACCTGACCGACGCCGCCGCGTGGGCCGCTGCTTCCGGCGGATTCGCCTGTTTCTGTCTCGGCGGAACCTATCTGGAAAAGAAATCCGGAGAAAAGCGCGCGAAACTCCAGCGGTATCACGACGCCTATTTCAAGCAAGTCGGGAAATAACGCGGACGCTGGCTGGGGCAAGAACCCGGGGAGAAAGGGAAAGCCTTTCTTGAAAGGGTACCCTTTCTCCGCTTCCGGGTCTCTTGAAATCGGCTTATTCTTCTTCGTTTTTGGCTTTGCGGGTCATAAGTTCCATGGCGGCGTCTTCCGGCGACTTCCCGTTGTAAATGATATCGTGGATCGTTTCCACCAGAGGGGTTTCCACGCCCAGTTTCCGGGAAAGTTCCAGCGCGGATTCCGAGGTTTTAACCCCTTCGGCCACAACCATTCCCATGGAGGCAGTGATTTCAGCGGCCTTCCGTCCTTTGCCGAGTTCCTCTCCGACAAAGTGGTTGCGGCTGTGACGGCTCATGCACGTGACGATCAGGTCTCCGACGCCGCTGAGCCCGGCAAAGGTCTGCGCCTTGCCCCCGAGCGCAACCCCGAGACGGCTGAGTTCCGCAATGGCGCGGGTCATCAGGGCCGCCTTCGGATTGTCGCCCAGCCCCATGCCGTCGATGATTCCGGCGGCAATGGCGTAGACGTTTTTCAGCGAACCGCCCAGTTCGACGCCGATCCAGTCCGTGCCGGTATAGACGCGGAAGACTTCATTCATGAAGACCGACTGGATGCTTTTCGCCAATGCAAGATCCTGCGAGGCCACCACGACCGCCGTCGGAATCCGGTGCGCCACCTCATCAGCCAGACTGGGCCCTGAAAGCACCGCGTAGCGGCAATCGCCCAGGACCTGTCCGCAAACTTCGCTCATCCGCAGAAGGGAGCCCGTTTCGATGCCTTTGGCGATGTTGAGCAGCGGATACTGATCCTTGCGGAAATAGGGACGGAGTTTTTCAAGGGTGCCGCGCATATACTGGGATGGAGCGGCCAATACGACCAGTTCGGCGTCCGCGACAGCTTTTCCGATGTCTTCCTCGACTTTCAGTTCCGGAGGAAGAGCCATGCCCTTGAGGAACGGATTCGTTCCCGTGCGGACAATGTTACGAAGGTTTTCGGGAAAGGGTCCCCAGAGGGTGACGGTGTGGCGGTTGGCCAAGAGAACCAGCGCCAGAGAGGTTCCCCAGGCGCCGTCTCCAAGAATCGTGACGCGGACCGGATGGGCATTCATTTCGGCTCACCCTCGCTTTTCACTTCCGTTTTTTTGACGAAACGGCTTTCCGTCCCGTTGAGCAGACGTTTGATGTTGGAAATATGGCGGACAACGGTCAGGAGGGCAAATACCAGCAGCAGAATCATTTCCGGACGGGAGACGGAAATTCCGGCAAAACGGTTGAGCACCCATGCCGCCGCAGGCAGTGCGACAGCAGCGCTGATGCTTGCCAGGGAAACATACCGGCTCGCAAAGAAGACGCCCCCCCAGACCGCCGCAGCGCAGACCACCGCCAGCGGATTGAGGGCAAGAATGGCTCCGGCCGCGGTGGAGACCCCTTTGCCGCCCTTGAACCCGAGATAAATCGGATAGATGTGGCCGATCACCACGATGAAGGCGGTCAGCACAATCAACAGTCCGCCGATGTTGTGAGAAGTCCACGGGAGGCATTTCTGGAGGCAGGAGGCGACAATCACGGGAACCGCGCCCTTGAGGAGGTCGAGGGCGAAACAGAGGCGTCCCCAGTTTTTCCCCACGACCCGCGTAACATTGGTCGCGCCGATGTTTCCGCTTCCCTGCGTACGGATGTCGATTCCCTTGAATTTTCCGATCAGGTAGCCGAATGGAATCGAACCGATCAGATAACTGCCGGACAAGGTGGCGGCGAAAACCAGAAGTGTCTCCAACTGAGTCATTTTTTCTCCACTGTGTTTGCCCCCGGAGCGCGGAGGGATTATATTACATTTGCCAAATACAATTTCATGGAGACATATTATGCTTCAAAACAGTGATTTTTCAAGCGAAAAAGGAAAAACTTTTCAGGCAAAGCTCCTGATCGCGTCATCGGAGGAGTCCGCCGATATTTTCTACGCAAGCGGATTCCACGCGCCGGATGAATTCTGCTACTACGAAACGGAACATGAAAAAGGGATCATCATCTCCCCGCTGGAATATTCGCGCGCCGTCTCGGAAGCCCGGAAGGACATCCGGATCCTCGACCGTTCTCTGCTGCTGAAGGAATGCGGGACGGACGTTCCGTTTCCGGTGTTCCTCAGCCATCGACTCGGGATCAAGACATGGCAGGTTCCCGCCCGGTTTCCCTTCGCCGACGCGCAGGACCTCATCCAGGCGGGCATCCTGCTGGAATGCACCCGGAATGCTCCACTCTTCCCGGAACGGCTGTGCAAGACCCGCAAGGAAATCGCCGCGATCAGGAAATCCGTTCAGGCAACGGAAGAAATGATGCGCCTTCTCCGGTCGATGCTGGCGGAAGCAAAGGTGAACTCCAAGGGATTTCTGGAACTGGCAGGAAACATTCTGACCAGCGAGTCCCTCCGAGCCGAACTGGAGGGAAATTTCAAGAAGATAGGCTATTCTGCCTCGCGCACGATCATTGCCCACGGCCCCCAGGGATCGGAACCGCACAACATCGGAAGCGGTCCCATCCGGGAAGGCGAGCCGGTCGTGGCGGACATCTTTCCCCGCAGCGACGCGACGGGCTACTGGGGCGACATGACCCGCACCTTCGTCAAGGGAAAGGCGGCTCCGATCGTAAAACGGGCGTTCAATGCCGTTCTCAAGGCGTCGGAAGCGGCGAAAGGACTCCTGCGTTCCGGCGTGATCGCATCCGATGTCCATGAGGCGGCCTGCGAAGTCCTGCGGAGCGCCGGATTCCGGACGGGACGCACGAAGGGCGGACTGCCCTGCGGCTTCTTCCACGGGCTGGGGCACGGAGTCGGACTGGAGATCCACGAGGCGCCCCGGGTGTCGCCGCTCAATCCGAAGCCGCTGCGGGCGGGCAACGTGATCAGCGTCGAACCCGGACTGTATTACCCCGAATGGGGAGGCGTCCGGCTGGAGGACCTGGCGGTCATCACCCGGGAATCCTGGCGCAACTTCAATACCATGGACATGGAAATGGAGCTTTGAGGGTCAGAGCTGCCGGGGAATGCGCGGTTCCACGAAGACCGCCGGACGGAGATAGACCGGCGATGTCAAAGGCATTGTAAAATCTTCCTGCGAGTGGGTAATCAAATGGGCGGCGGAGACATGGGGGACGGTATATAAAAATTTTACTGTCTCCGATCCCGCGATCTCCCGGACCTTCTCCGCGTCCTTCTCCAGGGCGGCAAAGGCGTCGAATCCCCGCAGGGAAGTCACGGAATTCCTGTCCAGCACCGCATGAAAACCGGAAGGCTTGAAGGACTCGCCGTCACGCTCCAATCCGAAGGCGAGAAGCTCGTCGCGGCGCCCGTCGAAGAGAACCGCCGCACGGCGGATGGAAGGCTCCAGACGAAGGGAGTCCGCGATGGCGGAAGCCGTAGAGACCCCTCGCCTGCGGATCGCCTTTCCGAAGGTCAATCCAAGCACAAAAGAGGCGGCCACGCGCAATCCCGTGAAGGAGCCCGGACCGGTGCCGACACTCCATTCGGAAATGTCGCGCAGGGTCAGTCCGTGCGGAGCGAGAAGCCGTTCGATCCAGACCGGCAGACCGGAGGCGTTGCGGGGAGGAAATTCGAGGAATTCGTCCAGCAAAATGCGCCCGGAAGGATCGGCGACGGCAAACGAAGCCTCCTTCCAGGAATAATCCAAACCTGCTTTATACATAATGAATGCTCAGACCCGTTCCACCACGATTTCGGGATCGATTTCTTCGCGGAGGATGCGCTCGATTCCGTCTTTGATGGTCATGGTGGCATGGGGACAGCAGCCACAGGCGCCCTTGAGGCGGAGCTGAACTGTTTTTCCCTGTATCGAGGCGACTTCCAGATCGCCTCCGTCGTTCTGAAGACATTCTCTGAGTTCTTCGAGTTTTGCGCGTATCTTGGCTTCCATGATGTCCTTTCCGCCGGAAGAATGCCCGGCTGGGAGTTCGTGTTTTTTCCGGTCCGCTTTCAGTTCCGGGGTTTCATCCGGTAACAATACAGCCTTTTATTTTCTTTTCAAACCGGAATCACCGATTTCATCCGTAAAAAAGCGTCTGAAACCGGGAGCCGGAGACTCGTTTTATTCTCGGAGCCTGCTGTTTTTTCTTGAAAAACCGCTCGTTCCGAAAAACGGGTTTATTGTAAAAAAAAACTATTTTATTGTTCTTTCTTTTTCTTGAAATGATACGCGGCCGCATTATATTAAATTACTTTTTTGATCTATACGATGAACAATCCAAGTGTGTAAGGAGAAGAAAGCACGATGAATGCCTATGCGCAGCGTGTGTTTGAGAGTTTGAAGGCGGCCGCTCCCTGGGAGGCTGAATTTCTTCAAAGCGTCACGGAAGTATTCGAGTCCCTGGGAAAAATCCTGGATGCGAATCCGCGGTATGAGAAGAACAAGATTCTGGAACGCATCACCATCCCGGAACGGATTATCACTTTTCAGGTTCCATGGATCGATGACAAGGGAGAAATCCGGATCAATTACGGCTACCGGATCCAGTTCAACAGCGCCATCGGACCGTACAAGGGAGGCCTTCGCTTCCATCCCTCCGTGAACCTCGGCATCCTCAAGTTCCTCGGCTTCGAACAGATTTTCAAGAACAGCCTCACGACGTTGCCCATGGGCGGCGCCAAGGGCGGCAGCAACTTCGATCCCAAGGGAAAATCCGACCGTGAAGTCATGGCCTTCTGCAAGGCGTTCATGACCGAACTCTACCGCCACATCGGACCGAACACCGACGTTCCCGCCGGGGATATCGGCGTGGGCGGCCGTGAAATCGGCTACCTCTTCGGCACCTATAAGAAGATCGTCAACAGCTATGACAGCGTTCTCACCGGCAAAGGCCTGAACTGGGGCGGAAGCCTGATCCGTCCGGAGGCCACCGGCTACGGCGACGTTTATTTCGCGACGGAAATGCTGGCGACCCGCGGAGCGTCCTTCGAAGGACGCCGGATTCTGATATCCGGGTCCGGAAACGTTGCGCAGTATGCTGTCCAGAAGGCGACCCAGCTGGGAGGCAAAGTGCTTTCCATGTCGGATTCCAGCGGCACGATCATCGACAAGGACGGGATCAATGCCGAAAAACTCGACTATGTGATGACCCTGAAAAACGTCCGCCGCGGCCGGATCGCCGAATATGCGAACGTATTCAAGAGCGCCGCCTATTACGAAGGACAGCGTCCGTGGCAGCTTGCCAAGGCGGACATCGCCCTCCCGTGCGCGACACAGAATGAACTGGATGAGAAAGACGCCCTGGCCCTCGTCAAGAACGGGTGCATCTGCGTGTCCGAGGGAGCCAACATGCCCTCCACCATCGGCGCGACCAACGTTTTTCTGGCCAACAACGTTCTATTCGGTCCGGGCAAGGCGGCCAACGCCGGCGGAGTCGCCACCAGCGGCCTCGAAATGAGCCAGAACGCCATGCGTCTCGGCTGGAGCACCGAGGAAGTGGACAGGCGCCTCAAGGAGATCATGAAGAACATCCATTCCGCGACGCATTCCGTCGCAAAGGAATTCGGCGAACCCAACAACTACGTAATGGGCGCGAATATTGCCGGATTCCGGAAAGTGGCGGACTCCATGATTGACCTCGGCATCTGAACCAGTTCGGAATCTCTTCCGGAAAAAAGACACGTCTTCAGGCGTGTCTTTTTTCATTTCCGGATCAATGCATGCATCAGGAATCCGCCTGAACGACAGGGGGAAACAAAAGCGCAAACACTACTTGTGGAGGAGTTTCCAGACCCGCAGAAGTTCCGAGATGCTCCATGACTGAGCCCCGCAACCGCGCTGCCGGTGCGGATAATTGCCATCCACTATCTCGGCGATCTGACAGAGGCATCCGGCATCCATCGGGATGGACATGGAACTGAGCAGAGAGCGTGCGGTGGCTTTTCCTTCTTCGCCATATACCATATAAAATGCCTCGCAAAAGGCGGGGAACTGCCATGTCCATGCGGTTCCGTTGTGATAGGCGGGCTTGCGGCGGGTGTCCTCGTCCCCTTCATAAGTCCCCCAGTAAGGATGAACGGGATCGTTCAAAAGCTGTCCGTTCGCATCCAGGACGGGAAGCGGGTAATGGACGGGACGGTCGGCCAGCGAACGGATGGCTCCGGGAACCAGCAGAGTGGCGCAGGCGTCGAGAATTCCGGCGGCGAGCGGACTTTGAGGCGGCACCGCGCCCAATATAATGGCAAAAAGCTGATTCGGCCGGAGGTGATCGGACGGAACCGCCTTCCCCGGTGGAGTTCCCGGACTGCAATGGAGACAATCGGAAAGATAATTTTTCTCCGGGAGGAGGAAATGCTTCCGGATGGATTCGGCGGCCTTTTCGGCCCGTTCCTTCCAGACGGCGCCACCCGCCTTCGGCAAAGCTTCGGAAAGGAATTCGAGCGCAGCAAACCAGAGAGCCTGAATTTCGACAGGATATCCCTGCCTCGGCGTGGCGGCGGGATAATTGGTGTCCATCCATGTGAAATGGGACGGACTGAAAACCAGCATGGATTCGCGGTCCGCGCGGATTCCGTTGGGGGTGCCGGCAAGAATGCCTTCCGCGAGGGAAACAAGAGTATCCAGAAGCGTTTGCCCGTTGGAAAGAGGGGATTTGAGGAAAGTGCCGGAGTTCTCCGCGCGGGTAAGGTCCCGGCATGCCGTGAAAAGCCACAGCGGGGCGTCCGAAGTATCGCGGTTCTCGGCGTTTTCCCCGAAGATCATGTTGGGAAGCGTGCCTTTTTCCGCAAATGAGGCGAACTGAAGGAGAATCTTTTTGGCATCCTCGAGGAAAGCAGGTTCCGCAACCAGTCCGCGCGCCACGATAAGGGTGTCGCGGCCCCAGTCCAGAAACCATGGATATCCGGCGATGACCGTCTTGAAACGGTCACGCTTGACGATGAACTGGCTGAGCGAATCCCGGAGGATGGCTTCCACCGGTTTGTTTCCAAGATTGGAAGGGGGTGCCGGAGGTTCCGGTTCCGGAAGAGGGCAGCGGGATTCAGCGGAAGCGGTGACAATCTCCCCGGCAAGGGTGACCGTCTCGCACCCGTCGAGAGCGATTTCAAAATATCCGGGGCTGTAGAGGTCGCTGTTCGGATCAAGTCCGCGCGAAGCATCGTTTTCCTGCCAGATCATATATTGCCATTCATCCGCGCGGATGAACTTCCCGCGATTGGAAGTTACGGAGAGGATGCGGTTGGCGGCGGGGCGGAAATCGAACCCGTTCGAGACGGGTTGGATCATTTCGGGCCAGGAGCGCTCGGGGCCCGCGGAAGCCTTGGTCTCATGATGAAAATCGCGGTCCTCGATATCTGGGCGGACAATCAGGCGAACAGGGGAATCATCACAGAGTCTCCGGTCAAGTCCGCAGCAGCCGAAACGCTGGAGGGTGAGAAAAACGACATTCTTTCCGGGGACAAGCGAAAGTTTCATGGAGATTTCCACGAAAAGACCGTTCCCGACCGGGATTTCAAAAATCCAGATGCCCGCGCCGTCTGCATCGATCTGGAATTTTTTGAGGCAATCCTGAGAAAACACCTGGGACTTGGCGTGGTAATGGCTCCAGATGCGGAACCGTCTCAACATGATATGACGGTTTTCGGGATAGTTCGGATTGAGATTCGCCAGGAGAACGGCGTCGTAACGGCTGTAGAGTGCGTTGGGCTCGATCGGATACCAGATCAGAGTACCGTTCCCGTTTCCCCGCATATAGCGGAAAGGAGCATTCTGAAATTCCGAACGTTCAACGGAAGTCTGGAGCCGGGAAACATCCGGGGCAAGGTAAAGAAGAGGCACATCAAAACGGTTCAGTTTGTCGTTGGAGAATATCCCGATGCGGAGCCATGCCCATTTGTGCTGTGCCGGAACCGCTTGCGGAGGAATGATCACGAAGTAGGAACCACCCTCATCCTGGAGACAATGGGAAAAAGCCCGGAATTTGCCGTCGACGATCAAAAGGACGCGGATCCGGTAAGGTGACTTCATCAGCAGGAAATATCCGGGAGGAATCATTGTGCAGCGGCGGCCGTCGGCGGGCCATTCCCATAGGACGAACCGGGGCTCGTGCGCATTTCCGTAAAGGGAGCGCAGGAACTCTTCCGGAGACCGGAGAAGATTTTTTGCAGAGACAATCGGGTCGATTCCTTCGGCGATGACGGATTTGTTTTTGATGGCAAGAACCTGAAGCGCGGCGGCGGCGGCTTCCTGCATCACGAGCTTCTCGGGAAGAAGGAAATGGTTCTGTCCGGAAAGTTTTTCGATGCGGTCAAGGATGGACCGGTCATGCGTGAAGCAGAAAACGGCTCCGCCGGGGAGCATCAGGGACCGTTTTCCGCCGGGAATTCGCGCCAGCTCGAAAGGCTTGCCGGAAATGAGGTCATAAATGATATTGGTGTCGAATGGAGCGGAATAGACATTCCAGGACACAGAGGCGCTGCGGTCCGTATCCAGATTGGCGGCGACCAGCACGGGATCGGCGCCTCCGGGACCGGTCCTCCCGAGAAGGGTGCAGTTTTCAGAATGGGAATCGATAAAGGTGGTGATCGCGCCGTTGTGGAAAGAGGTCAAGGCGGAAAGGATGGTGTTGAGGCGTCCGATGCGCCCGACCTGATTGTCCCTGGCTCCCCAGTTGAGCCCGGAAGCCTCGTGAACATCGATTTTTTCGGTGGCGAACCACTCGCCGCCGTTGGTGAACCCGAAAGCGCCGTTGGTAGAAGCGAGGGCGGCGAGAGCGGTCCGGAGTTTCGCATATTCGCGCGAAGTGGCGGCAAGACGGAGGTTGTCATGGGTTTCGGCGTAGTGGATCAGGACTCCGTCGCCGAGGCTTTTGAGCCATGCAAAGTTCAGGTATCCTTCGATCTGTATCCGGGAGTAGTTCTGGAAGAGTTCCGAATAGGCCCAGTTCATGTTGGCATAATTGAGAAGTCGCGTGGTGATGGAAGGGTCGCCGCCCAGCCCTTCCAAAAGGAAAATGATCTCCGGAAATTCTTCCCGGATTTTGGCAACGATGTATTCCCAGGCGGCTTCCGGAATCATATAGCCGGCATCGCAGCGGAAACCGTCGACGCCCCGGCGGCACCACACGCGGAAGACCCCCGCAAGATATTCCCATACTTCTTTTTTGGAATGGTCCAGTTCGGTAAGGTCGCCCCATGTCACGCCCCATGCGCCCGGTGAGTGAATGGAACCGTCCGGATCGCGGAGGAACCATTCCGGATGCGTTTCGTGCAATTTGGCCGCCCATCCGGTGTGGTTGATGGCGATGTCGATGAAAATTTTACCATTCTTGCGGTGAACGGCGTCCGCCAGTTCCTGAAACTGATCCAGCGGAGTCGCCTTGCGGTCGAATTCCGCCAGTTCGGGGTTGACCGCGGTGAAGTCAAGGGCGGCGTAAGGGCTGCCGAACCGGCCCATGCGTCCGTAAACCGTGGGAGTCGGGTTCAGGGGCAGCAAATGAAGAATGCGGCATTTGAGGGTATCGAAAATATGGTCCAGTTCCTTGATCAGGTCACGGAAAGTTCCCGAGGGAGGAATCACCGCGTAGGCATTGTCATCCAGCGAACTGATGCACTTCTGGGCAACGGTGTCCGGGAGGGTGGAAACCGGTTTGGTCTTGTTGGCTCCGAACTGGCGGACAAACGCACAGTAAACCCCGTTGGAACAACAGTAAGTGGCCGGTTCGACATTGATGTGGATATTGTCGCCGTTGATCCAGACCGGATCGGGCGCCGCTTCCGTTTCGGCGACATAGCATTTAGCCTCGAAATGCCCTTCCTCCGTGATCATGAGTTTGATGGAAAAAGTGAATTCGTCTATACGCGTCATCGGAAGGTTGTGCCAATCCTGAAGTCCCGGATTGATCCCCTCTTCGACCTTTTCCACGATCTCGCGCCTGTGGAAGGAAGCATTGCCCAGATTGGTGCGGAGCCAGGCATTTGCGGGGATGGCGGCATCGCTTTCCAGTCTGAACTCAACCAGATCGCCGCAATATACAAGGACATGGGTGCCCGGAGCTGGAGTGAACATGAATTGGGGCATGGGACCGGAAACTCCTTACTTGATGTAAATATCAGCCGGAAGGCTTTTCACCGACACGGATTTCAAGTTCAATTCGGCATAAACTGAAAACGTCTGTTTCTTTCCGCCGTCATTCCGCAGTTCCTTGAGAAAAGCGACAGGAACCACCACAAGCGCCTGATTCGTCCCCGGATTGAGGGTCAGGGGCGACCGGAGAAGGAGCCTCTTGGAAGCGGGATCGTAGGTAGGAGAAAGTTTCCACGGGGCGTCCGAAGGCGTCTCGCTCGAGCCCGGCCGGAAATACAGTCTGATGTTGGCCGCCTCCAGCATGTGCCACTCCTGAATCGTAACGGGCGTAAGTCCCGTATTTTTCAGGGAAAAAGTGGCGGTGACATTCTCTTCTCCCGCATAAAATTCCCGGCGCGGGGAAATCAGGGAAAGCGAAAGGCTGTAATCCTTCAGTTTCTGAAAAGAATCCCCTCCCTTCTTGTCGACGGTGCGCCGCACCCTGGGTTCCGAGGAACACCCGGCGAAAAGAACCGCACAGGCCAGAAAGACAAACAGGAAACAGCAACGCATCATTCTCCTCCTGAAGATTTCATCATTAAATTATTCTTTGGAACAAGCCCGGAACGGACCCTCTGAAAGAAATGTCTGATCTGTTCCCCGCATTCCAGTTCGAGAACCCCGCCGGTCACCTTGACCTGATGAAGCATCCCGGGAAACGCGGCCACATTCAGCGCGGAACCGCAGGCGCCGCAACGGGGATCGCGGAGCCCGAAGACCACCCGTTCCACCCGCGCATTGACCATGGCGCCCGCACACATGGCGCAGGGTTCCTTCGTGACATAGATGGTCACACCATCCATGCGCCAGTCTTCGAGAAGAGACGAAGCGGCGGTCAGCACGAGAATCTCGGCGTGCGCGGTGGCGTCCTTGAGCAGTTCCACCTGATTCCAGGCACGGGCGATCACCATGCCGTCCTTGACCGCGACCGCGCCGATCGGGACCTCGTTGTCCCGTTCCGCTTTTTCGGCTTCCCGGAGGGCGGCCCGCATGAAGTATTCGTCATTGAATATTTCTGGCAGATCAGTTTCCGCCGGACAGTTCTTTTTCCCGGATTTCATCGATGGCCTCCTCTCCATAGAGTGCGCGCAGGAGCTTCAGATTCATGGCATAGAACGCCTGCGAATCGGGTTTCGTTATCATTTCCCCGCGCGAGAATTCCAGCAGGCGCTTCCTCTTTTCCTGATCGGTCAGATACAGCTCCAGATAGCGAGCGAGCGTGCGCGGGCTGAGTTCGTCGAACAGCTTCTGCCCGAAAGACTCCACATAGTCCGAAGCAATGACGGACAACAATTCCGGCGAAACATTCTTCATCCCTTTGGAAAGGAAAAGATCCTCGATCATCTCCTGACAGCGGATCTCGTCGAAGAACGGGAAAGTAAAGGAACGTCCGCGGCTGGTAATATTCGGCGGGAACTTATAGTTGGACGCGACGACCGCCATCACATTCGACGGCGGCGTGAAGGACCCGCCGATGTGCGTCCGGAAGAAATACCAGTTCAGATTGCGCGGGTCGATGTCGTCAAAGAAAATCACGAATTTGTGGGAGGGAGAAGCGGCCAGTTTGCCGATCAGTTCCTCCAGCCCTTCCTGAAGCGCTTCTGGACCGGCAAGAATCAGGACAATCTCCGGATGGGAAAGCGCATAGGCAATTGTCATCTGGGTTTTTCCAATCCCCGGAAGACCGCTGATCAGAAGCGGCAGATTGTGGCGTCCGGCCACGAAAGAGGAAAAATGATCCTCCAGCACACGCTTGGCTTCGCCGTAACCGAAGAATTCCCCCACCTTGCGGATGGAACGGAGCGTGACCGGAACAAAATTTCCATGCATGTAGCGGAAAGTCCGCGACTCGGCGAAAGGATCGTTTTTCTCAAAGCGGGAGGCCAGCTCCAGCGCCAGCCCCTTGAGGGTCAGTCGGGGGAAAACCGAATATTTCAAGTTCAGACCGCCCGCCGCGGGCGTCAGACGCGAAAGCTCGCATCCGGAGGATTTCGCATAAGTCTGAAGGACGGGGCAGTTCTCCAGCAGGAATTCCAGCGCCTTCGCAAAGCGGATCGCATGACGGAGCGTGCTTCCGGAAAGAGTTTCCATTTTCTCCACCGCCCGCAGCAGTTCCGGACGCAGAGAACCCGATGCATTCAGACGAAGCAGCGCCTCAAACAGGACGTCGTCCAGCGCACTGCTGAAAGTTCTTGCTCCAACAAGGGATGCCAGAGAGTTGAGGGCGTCCACGGAATCCGGTTCCGGGGGACAGGGCGTTTCCGGGGACTCCTTTGCAGCGGACATCAGATGCTCTCCGGACAGTTTGCGCAGAAACACCCGCAGCGTTTCCAGAAACTCATGATTCCGCAGGGACACGATCTCGCGGGAAAGGCCGTCGGAACTCATCTTCTCAAAAAGGACATTGAAGGAGGCCCGTGCCTGATTCAGATTCCCGGCGAAATCCGCCGGACCATTCTTTGCATTCATAGTTTTTCTCCGCGGTGAATCATTCATGGAGCCACAAACAGAAGAACGCCCAGAAAAAGCAGGACCATTTCTCCCGCATATCCGAATACCTCATACGCTTGCCGGTTGATGCCCGAAATTGCTTCCAGACAGAGGTTCTTCCCAAGCCACGAGAGAAGCCAGCAGACCCCGAAAGCCAAAAACACGGACGGCAGATGGTAGATGCCCACTGGAATCATGATGCACAAGGCCACATGCCAGTGACGCTTTTCCATTCCGTGCGGCACCGCTATCCATGCGTGTCCGAAACTCCCCGGAAGGTTGAGCGTTCCCATGTCCGCCCTCACCAGATAGCCGCCCGTGAAGGCGATGATGAACCAGAACGGGGCATAGACCGCAAGAAGCCCGAAGAAAATCATCCGAAGAATGTAAATCGTCATCATCATGATCATGGAAGCGCCCGGACGCGGCTCATTCATGGAGCCGGGATTCGCCAGAAAAGCCTCCTCCTGACTGGCGCCGCGGCGGCGAAGATCGATATAGGAGGAAAGCGCATTCAACCCGCTCCAGGAAGTCATCAGCTCCACCGCGATCGTGCCGATCACCGCGCCGACGATCCCTGCGACAAAAAAGCTTTTGAAGGAGGCAAGCAGCAGCCAGACGGGCAGCGCCAGAATTCCCCCGAGCAGTGCGCCTATCAACGGAAGCATCGGACGCAGCAGTGCCGGATGACCGTCGATTTCATCCAGCTCGGACGGATGCCCTCCCCGGGAAACGGTCGGCTTCAGGACCAGATTCCAGGATGCGACAAGCTCCGATAAATATGTGCTCAACATAGACACCTCCGTTGTATTTCTTTCATTTCAATTCCGCCGGTATTTCTCATGCGCCTCCGCAATGGCATCGTGAACAAGCACAGCCAGCGTCTTGCGGTCGCGCCCTTCCGCCTTGACCGGGGGCAGAATATAAACCTCCGCTTCCGTTTTCGAGATGCCGAGCAGACGCCAGACATGAGAAAGCAGCGCCATGTCGCCATACCAGCAGGGAGAATCCTCTCCCTCCGGAACACGATACAGCGTCAGGATCGGCTGAATGGCGAAATCACCTTCCAGCACGACCTCAAACAGGGAAGACTTGAACGGGAGAACCGTTTTTCCGTCCGTACTGGTGCCTTCCGGATAGACGATCAGCGGAATCCGGTGTTCCAGCGATTCTCGGAATTCCTCGAGGCTCTTCTGCGTCTTCAGCCGGGAAGAACGGTCGATCCAGATGGGGTGGGTCAGAGCAGTGTACCAGCCAAGGACCGGCCAGGACTTCACTTCGACCTTCGGGGAAAACCGGAGCCCGAACACCGCCGCATGAACGAAAACGTCCACATACCCCATGTGGTTTGATACGATCAGTCCGCCGTAACAGGAATCGATGTCGCCGAAAACTTCCAGCCGGATGTTGAAAATGCGGAGCAGTCCGCGCGCCCATATGCGGATCATGCGGGTCATGCCGTAAATCACCGTCCACGGATCACGGCGGAGCCGCACCGGCGCGGAATAGACCGCCATGAACACCAGCCACGGCACCAGCAGCAGGATCCGACCGATTTTCCGGAAGAAAGACATCATTCCACGCTTGCCACATTGAAGTGTTTCGTATACCGGGACGGCAACTGGGCAACGTCCAGCAGGATCAGGAAGTCAATCGTCCCGAAATCCCTGTCATACACCGGCTCCCCGCAGATGTTGGCGCCCAGACGGATATATCCCTTGAACAGCGGCGGAATCAGGGAACGTATGAGAAACCGGTCCTCCAGAATGCGGTCTATCTCCTTCTGGTCCGGACGTTGCATCCGGCATTTCTCCAGCGGATAACCTACAACATCTTTGGAAATTTTGTCCATCTGCTTGAAATATTCGTAAAGTGCCCAGCCCGCGACAGGTTCCATGTTTTCAAGGCTCACGCAGCCGGTCAGGTAACGGAGCCCGGACCGGAACAGGGTTTCGGAAATGCCGCTCCAGAGAAGCGCGACCACCGTGCCGTTGCGGTACTCGGGAGACACGCAGGAACGCCCCACCTCGATGGTATAGGGCGCCAGCTTGTCCAAGCCTCTGATCTGGTATTCGTGCTCGGAATAGAATCCGAGTTCGCTTTCCATGGCGATCGGCCCCATGTGGATCCGGGACGTCCCGACGATCTTCTTTTCGTTCTTTTCCTCGACAACCAGCTGAAGACAGTAGTTGTCAAACTCATCGCGGTCAATGCCTTCCGAGCCGAACGAATGGATATTTTTTCCCTGCTCCAGTTTAAAAACATTGTAGCGAAGTTTGAACGCCGCTTCTATTTCCAGAGGATCCACGGCAAACTTGATGCGATACTGATCCTTTTCCGCAAGAACCGGCGGATTGCATAATTTATCACGTATGTCTGAAAAACTCACGGTTCCCCCTGTTTGTTTTCTCTTTCTGCTGCTTTTGAAAACGCCCTGTGGCAGGGACATCACTCTACATTCACCTTATCAGTAATTTAATTCATATTCCGTTTCATGTAAAGTACAAATTTCCAAATTTGTGTTTTTTTTGCATGATCCACGGACAAGGAGCCCTTTGTTTTTCGACGCCGTTAACATAGTCTCCTTTGGAGTAAAATCAAGCTCTCCCGAATGCAAGTGCATAATTCTCCGCAGATTAGCGCAAAATTATAGAACCCATGCGTGTTCAATCTGAACATTTTGCTCTCGAAAAAGTTACAAATTGCTGACAGACAGGGCCGGACTCCCTCTCTCGAATCCGGTCCGGAACCAACCGTCTTTCAGCGTGGGAAGCGGAAAAAAACGTCTTTTTTCAGTACCGGTTTTGTTATTTTCCATTTCCGTGATAAATTACCCAGTCTATTGTGAGATGAAACAACACAGGAGGAAAAGCGGCATGGATGCTTCCACCAACTGGCTCGAACGGTGCCACAAGTATACATATATCGACGGCGAAAGCGGTTTCCAGGTGAATTTCGCAGGAATGAGTTTCACCGACAAAATTCTCGATGCCATGGCGGAGCGTTTTGAAAACGTTCACGCGGAAATGCAGAAAATCGAGCTCGGCAAAATCAAGAATCCGGATGAAAACCGGAAGGTGACTCATTTCACAGACCGTTCGGTCTATACCGGCACCGCCGTCTACAATGAAGTCGAGGAATTCGCCGCTGGCGTCCGGTCCGGAAAAATCACCGGCTCCACGGGAAAACGTTTCGAGTCCGTGATCATCAACGGAATCGGCGGCTCCGCGCTGGGACCCCAGCTGCTCCAGATGGCGGTCAACGGCCCTTACTGGAACGAGCTTTCCCTGGAAAAACGTTCCGGAAACCTGAAAATCTATTTCCTTGACAACACCGACACGTCCGGCCTTGCCGACGCGCTGGCGGTCTGCGACCTCGAAACCACTCTGGTGGCAAGCATTTCCAAGTCCGGAGGAACGCAGGAAACCAAAAACAACATGATCGAGTGCATGCAGCAGTACGCGGCGAAAAAACTGGATTTCTCCAAACATGCGGTCGCCGTCACGATGAACGAAAGCGAGCTGGACAACCTCTCCCGTTCTTCCAAATGGCTGCGGGTTTTCGAAATGGCGGAGTCCATCGGCGGACGCACCAGCGAAACCAGCATCGTGGGACATCTCCCCGCCGCCTTGACCGGAATCGATTTCGAAGCACTGCTCCGCGGAGCGTGTCACATGGACATGCTGACCCGCAATCCCCATCTTTCCCATAACCCGGCCTATATGCTTTCCGCGGTCTGGTACATCGCCGGCAACGGAAAAGGCGATCGCAACATGGTCATCGTTCCTTATTCCGACCGGCTGATCCTCCTTTCCCGTTATCTCCAGCAGCTCGTGATGGAAAGCCTCGGGAAGGAAAAGGACCTGGACGGAAACACGGTCCATCAGGGACTCAACGTATTCGGCAACAAGGGCGGAACCGACGCCCATGCCTTCATCCAGCAGCTCAACGACGGCCGCGATGACTTCTTTGTCACCTTTATCGAGATTCTGGAGGACGCCATGAGCGCCCCCATTTCCGCAGGCATCGCCATGGGCGATTACCTTCACGGCTTCATGACCGGACTCTCCAACGCCCTCCGTTCCAAGAAACGTCAGGTCATCGAGATGAAGTTGACTCAGGTCAATCCGTTCAACCTCGGCATGCTGATTGCCCTCTACGAACGGGCGGTCGCCGCTTATGCGGAACTCATTCACATCAATGCGTTCCACCAGCCCGGCGTTCAGGCCTACAAGCTCGCCAGCAAAAGCATTATCCGTCTCCAGCTTGAGATCGAGGAGAAACTCCCCTCTCTGGTTCCGTTCACCGGCTCTTCCCAGGAAATCGCCGCAAAACTTTCCCTCCCTTCCAGCGAATATGAGGTTGAAGGCATTCTTGCCAAACTTTCCGCCAACATCTGCCGACGTGAATTGCCGGTCAATCTCCGGCGCGTCTGGAACAAGGACAAAGGGTGGGAATATATCATTTCGGGCAAAAAATGACCACCGTGAATGCAGAGGGGTCCGGGGAGTCATGTCCCCGGAAGAAAAATATCCGGTCCGGCGTTCCTTTCCGGACGCGGCGCCGTCTGATGTCCGAAGAAACTCAGGATGTGTTGCGGGAACTTGGCGTTGGAACAATTCCGCTTCCGGGGAGCTGTTCCGTCTTTCATTCTTCCAACAGCCGGGTCTTCCGGCGTCCGCATCTATGAAAATGGGGAAAATCTGATATGGATCAGGAAGAGAAAAAGAAACTGGAGAGCGCAAAGACCATTACGATCTCTTCTCCTGCAACAGTCGGCAAGGCCGGTGGTCAACGGAAAATCTTTTCCGACACGGGAACCTTGAAGGCGGTGCCGCTTACGCCTCATGAAAAACCGGTTCCGTTCTACGAGAAGTCCTCCACCAAGAAAAAAAAGAATCCCTCTGCGCGCTTCTCGCTGGAAGTTCTCAAGACAAGGGCCTCCATTACAGCCCACATGTTCCAGAGGAAAGAACTCGCGGATAACTTTGTCGGGCCGGGCCTTTCCAAATTCACAAACTATCCGATCGACAACACTCCGCAGATTCATCAGGACGAGATTCCCCGCATCGAAAACAATTTCGAGCCTCTGGAAGTCTTCAACGAGGGAGGCCAGGGAGTCATTTCCGCAGCCAAGGACAAGAATCTGGGACGAATCGTCGCCCTCAAATCGCTCCGGGATAAACTCCCGGACGAGGAGAGCGTCACCCGCGATTTCATCACCGAAGCCAAGGTGACGGCACAGCTGGACCACCCCGCCATCATTCCTGTGTATGCGTTGAATACGGACCAGGCGAACGGTTTCCACATGGCCATGAAGCTGATCAACGGAAAAACGCTTCGGGATCATCTTAAAAACATCATCCTTGCCTACCATCGCAAGGGGATCGAATACTTCGATGAGAAAGCGTCCCTTTTCAAACGGCTGGAAATTTTTCTTCATGTCTGCGACGCCATGTCCTACGCCCACCACCGGAACATCATGCACTGCGACCTCAAGCCCGAAAACATCATGATCGGGGAATACATGGAAGTCTATGTCATGGACTGGGGACTGGCAAAAATCATCCATTCCCCGGAAGACGAGACCACCCCCTGGGTCAAGCCGGAAACCATCGCGGGAACGCCCCGCTATCTCTCTCCGGAAGCGGTCCATGGAAGGAAATGCGATGAACGGGCGGACATCTTCGTTCTCGGGCTGATCCTTCAGGAGGTCACCACTCTGCAATATGCCGTCGGGGGAGAAGAGAACGAAGAAGTCCTTGCAAATATCAAAGACGGTACTCTGGAACCGCTGGTGCACCAGTTCAACGTCGGAATCGACCGCGAACTCAAAGGCATCATCCGGAAAGCCGTCGCGCTACGGTGCGAAGACCGTTATCAGACCGTCCGCGAGCTCTCGGACGACATCCGCAGTTATATGCAGGGGAACGAAGTCAAAGCACTGCCGGACAATTTCTTCCTGAAAATCATCCGCTGGACCTCCCACCACAGGACGCTGATGCTGTTCACCTTCCTCCTGACCATTCTCATTGCCGCCATTTCCGTCTCCTTCATCATTTATCAGCACCTTCAAAAGGCACAGCTCGCCGGCGAACGGGCGGAGGCCATCAATCTCGCCTACAGCAAATGCATGGCCGCTGCCTCCTCCCTGGACCGGATCATACTCAATCAGGAGAAAAACCTGACCGTTCTTGCCGCGCATGTAGTCAACCTCCTTAAAATCCAGAACGCGAAAGAAACTCTCCGCTTCACGATCTACGACACAGAAGGAAATGTCCGCACCCCGCCGGATGCCGTCTTCTCAGAGTATTATCGGGACAAGGTCTCCTTTTCCGAGGGAATCTGTAAATTCGCACCCGACGTGAACACCGTTTTCGGCACGGAAATGGCACACATCCTTTCTCCGCTGGTGGGAAAAATGAAACTCTGCATTCTGGAAAGCGAACCGGGGGTGCATCTCTCTCCCCAGAACCGCGACGAACTTCTGGAGAAAGCCCTCACGGAAGGCATGCCCACGAAAAGCGTTTACGTCGGACTGAAGGGAGGAATCCAGTTCTCCTATCCGTGGAGAAACGCCTATTCCGAAGATTTCGATCCCAGGAAACGCCCCTGGTACATCAGAGGCAAGTTCTCCGCCGTCCCGGTGTGGGGTAAACCATACATCGGTTCCGACTACCTCATCGGCCTTTCTCTTCCCTGTTCCATGCAAATCTGCGACGAAGAAGGCCATTTCTACGGCGTAACCGGATTGGACCTTTCCTTCAACAAATTTGCGAAAAGCCTGCTGAATACCGGAAACGTCGGGCATTTCGTGATCGAATCCGCAATCATCGATGTGGACGGCCGGATCATCGTCAGCTCCAATTCTGAATTCCTCAAAAATGATTTCGACTGGTCGCAGCACAAACAGGGCGGCGAAATGCAGATGAAATTCTTTTCCACTCCGAAAATCCGCCGGACAATCCTGAATACAAAATACGGGATCATTTCCGTGAACGAATTTCCTTACGGAGAAGTCATCTATATTTACGCACAGCTCAAATCGCTGAACTGGGTGTGCATCCAGAAAATCAACTACAATATTTACCTTCAGGTCTACAGACGCCGGCTCCTCATGCAGAAGGCGGAAGATTTCAAGCGCCTGAAGGTTCAGTCCGTAAAATAGAATCTCTGCGGAAAATAATCAGATCCAGCGTTCCAGGAAGCGGTATCCTTCTTCAAGCGCACTCGCGGGAGGCCGGTGCCCGGACGCATGGTTCAACAGGACAAGTTTCTCCGGGGACTTCCCGTATCCTTCGGCACGGCGCATGATTTCGCCGCTTTCCTCGTTGTCGTACAGCCCTGCAAGAAGCATGAACGGTTTGGCCCCGCTCAAAGTGAGAAGCTGGGAATGCTCGAGTCCCGCTTTCTTAAGGCCGCCGACCTTGTCTCCCCAATACCAGACATCAGTCCAGTTTGTCTGATCCCAGCCGATCCCGAAATCACTTGCAAGGATGGCCTTCACACGGTCGTCGAGACATCCCGTGTAAAATGCCATTTTTCCCCCCAGGGAATGCCCTGCAATCCCGATTCTCGCACTATCCACGCGGACATCTTCGGAAAGAGTGTCCAGCAGCAGTTTCGTATCGAAAACAAGCTTACCGATTCCGGTCCATCCCGGATATTCACGCATAAGTTTTTCCCCGGCGATTTTCCAGCTCGCGAAAGTTCCATACCGGGAATAATCGCATTCGAATTCCGCCCGTCCGAGCGCGGGGTCGTCCGCCGGAAAATGAAAGGGATACGCATCCGCAACCGCCGTGATGAAACCACGTCTGACCAGATCAAGCGCCATCGTGATTTCCTGAAAATGCGGCAGCGGCTCCCGTGTTGAAAGATCAAAGCCGACCATCCCGTCCGGATGATAGAAGGGAACCGCGACCGCGGGCTTTTTCCCGGTCATCTTTTTCGGGAACAGTTTCAGGAGCTTCTGAAAAAAGCCGGGCCCGCTTGCCTGAAGATAAAGTTCTCCGTCGAATTCGGGATGGTCGATCTCCCGGACTTTCTTCAGTTTCCGTTCGAAAACATACTCCCCCGGTGTTCCGATCTCGCGGAGCCAGACGGCGTTCAAATCATTTTCCATGTACAGTTTTCCTTTATACAAACCAGCCGGGATTCTTCATGCTGAAAAAAACCTTAATTTGCTGTGTTTTTCGTCTTTCAATTTTCTTTGCAGGAAAAACAGCAGACAGCTGGCGATTGTTTCCGTCAGAACCATTTTTTCCGATTGACAATGTAGTCCTGGTAAAACGCCTCGTCCGACTTCGTCAGATAGATGAGGCCTTCGATAAATCCGATAATTCCCAGGATGCCGCAGGAAATCAGGGTCATGACAATCTCAAGAATCCCTTCCTCGGTAAAACCAAGGTAAAACTTATGGATACCGAGTCCCCCCAGCAGAATTCCAAACAGCCCTGCCAAATGCTTCCTGTCGGAGACATCGCGCGGAATTTCATTCGGAACAGGAGCCGCCTGAACGAGCGGCAGCCCGCATTTGGGACAAAAGCGGTCACCGGAAGCGATTTCATTTCCACAACGAGAACAGAACATAGTCACCTTTCCTTTCATGTCCTTTCATGGCGGAGGCGCCAGCAATATGAATGGCGCCCACGGCAGATTTCGCAAAATTGCAAATGCTATGACAACTCCGGCAATCATCCAGCCAGTGTAGCGCTTCATCGCAAAAGCGGGATTCAGCAACAGCATCAGAACCGTCAGAAGCGCCGGAATCAACAACAGATTATAGTGCAGTGACTGGATGACATGCCCGTGCAGCAATGCATGAAGAGCCCGTGTGTTTCCGCAGCCCGGACAATAGAACCCGGTCACCTCGTGGAACATGCATTTCGGCAGAAAAACACAGTTCCGTGGATCACAGAAATAGGCCACTGGCAGAAGGATCGCCGCCGCGATTCCGGCGCCGGCAATCCCGATCTTTTCAGCGGGGCGCAGCAAGAAGGATACTGATGAGGATATAGACGACACTTCCCACCAGCCCGACAATGAAAGAAGCCCACGACCACATGTTCGACTTTCTGGCCGACTCCTGCGCTCCGGCGATGTCGCCTGCCGCCACCAGCCCGGACACTTTCGCCGCGTATACGATCGCGACGATCCCGAACGGAAGACAGCAAAACAGCGTTACAAGAATGGCCTGAACCAGACCCGACTTGATCTCCACCGGTTTTGCCGTCTGCATCGGAACTGCCGGCTGGGAAAGCTGCGTTTTCTGAAGTTGTTCCTGACACTGGGGACAGGACTGCGCATTGTCCGGAATCTGAGCTCCGCATTTTGTGCAAAACATTTTTGGGTCTCCTTTGTTTTGGGTGTCCGGCTAAAGGGCGGATAGTTTTGACAGGGTGAAAAGAATGAAAAGAACCATGATCACCAGGGAAAAGGAACTGACGGCTATCCCGGTCCAGCAGTGGGCAGCCCCCTTGGCCTCCGGATGCGTTTTCGCATATTTCAGCCCCAGAATTCCGGTGACGATGGAAGGAATCGACGTAACCCCGCAAATCAGGGAAAAGATGCCGAGATAATAGCTCCACAGCGCAAGCGCGTTGCGGGGAATAAAAGCATCGAATCCGTCATGCAGAATCACGACAGGAACTTTGACCGGATTGCCGCATTTGCTGCAGAACTCACTCCCCGCGGCAAGCTCCTGTCCGCATTTTATACAAAACATCGGTGCCCCCTTATTCCCGGTTTTTGACCGCCCGGACAAACCATCCATTTCAATGCAATATACATACGCACAAACAATTTTCAAGATTATTTCATCTCCTTTTCCAGGAAAAAACCGGAGAAAAGAAAACGATATGATCCGGGGACAATTCACGGAGACCGCGGCAATCCCGCAGTTCACACCCGCTGTTTTCCCTGGTGGAGCTTGCGGTAGGCGACAGGCGAGATTCCGTAATATTGCCGGAAAAGATGGTAGAAGCGGCTCAGGCTCTGAAACCGGAGTTTGTCCGCAATCACAGTCACTTCCTCGTTGGAATCCGTCAGCAGATGCGCCGAATAATTGACCCGGAGTTCATTGAGGAAATCGGTGGGGGAACGTCCCAGAAACTTTTTGAAATACTTGCAGAGATGCTGGGGAGTGCGGCAGGCCAGTTTCCTCATGCGGGGGAACCCGGCCAGAAGATTTTCCTCCTTGCGCATTTCCGAACAGAGATTTTCGATCCAGTCCGGGATCTGCGATTCCGTCAGGAGGTTGGATTCATCGATGAAGAACCGGGCGAACAATTCGCCGAGCAGGTTTTTGAGTTTGATTTTCCGGAGCATCGGGAGCTCCTGCGGACGGTTCAGCTTGAGGATGCGGGCATAAAGGCTGCTGGTTGAATTCATGTCCAGCTTGAAACAGGGCGGCAGGACGGGCGCCGTCAACTGGTGAAGGAATGCGTCGTTTTCGAAGAAGGCGCTCAAGCTCAAAAAGAGTTCAAGGTCGAAATCCAGCATGACGATTTCGCATTTCTCGGAATCGGGATCGGGCGCGAACCCGTGAAGATCGTCCGGGCGCAGAAAGCAGAGATTTCCTACGGACAAATACTGTTTTTCGCCGTTGACCCGGTGGATGACCTTTCCGCTGGAGACCAGAAGAATCTCGGAAAAATCGTGCGTGTGGAGCATGGTGCCGCTTCGCGGAGCGGAATGGAAAAACAGTCCGCCATGAACCGGCATGGAATGAAAAGTTCCGCTCCGGATCCATGTAATTTCGTGGCAGGTGATTCTTGCATTAATCACCGGATCGAGCCAGTTTTCGCTTTTCTGCCGGTTGCCGTCCATAAAGCGCTCCCTTCCGCGACATTCCCCTCTAAAATGATAATATACAGCAAAAAAATGATAAAATCCAGCAAGCATGACAACTTTTCCGCATTATATTTAATTTTACGAAAACAGGAGAAGACTTATGGCGTTTCACGTGGAAAATTTCATCCGGACAGCAATATCCGGCAAGAAAAAACTGGCAATTCCGATCATGACTTCGCCCGGAATCGCGCTGACCGGCGCAAAAGTCCAGCAGGTATTCCGGGATGGTGCGCTTCAGTTCAAATGCATCCGGGCCTTGTCCGAAGAATTTCCCGCCGATGCGCATGTAACATTCATGGATCTATCCGTCGAAGCCGAGGCATTCGGATGCCCGATCCAGATTTCCGAGCACGAAAATCCCACGGTTTCCGGCCCGACGGACATCGATCACCTTCGTCGGCCCCGTGTCGGCGAGGGGAGAACCGGCGAAATTCTCAAATGCGCAAAGCTATGCGCGGAAAATTTGGAACGTCCCGTTTTCGGCGGAATGATCGGGCCATATTCGCTGGCCGGACGTCTGGCCGGTATGACGGAAATGATGATGTACGCCGCCGCCGAACCGGAGATCGCGCACAAAATATTGGAACAGACAACCTCTTTCCTGACGGATTATGTTCTTGCCATCAAGGCGACGGGAGTTTCCGGCATACTGATCGCCGAACCCGCCGCGGGATTGCTCTCCCCGGAGATGTGCCAGACCTTCGCCGCAGACTATCTGAAAAAGATTTTCACCGCCGCCAAAGATGATTCTTTTATGATAATATTGCACAATTGCGGCCGCACCGAAAAACAGGTAAGCGCGTTACTCTCGACCGGAGCCCATGCCCTCCACGTCGGAAATGCGGTCAAAATTACCGACATCCTTGCCCAGGTCCCGGCCTCTTTTCCCGTCATGGGAAACCTGGACCCTGTGAGTGTTTTCAAGACCGCTTCTCCGGAAACGGTTTATGCAAGAACAACAGAATTCCTGAAAGAAACCGCGGGATATCCCAACCACGTTCTCTCCAGCGGATGCGATCTTCCGCCCGGAATCCCGCATGAAAACATCCGCGCGTTCTTCAAGGCGCGGGAGGATTTCTTCTCATGAACAACCGGGAACGTTTTCTCGCGACAATGAATTATCAGAGCGCGGACCATCCGCCCATATTTCTCTCGGGCCCCTGGGAAGCCACGCAGGAACGCTGGTATCGGGAAGGTCTGAGGGAAGGCCAGAGCCTTTATGATTACCTCGAACTGGAGCCCTTCCAGTTCCACATCCCCGCGGTTAACTCGGTTCTGGAACCCGGATTCGAGGAAATCGTGCTGGAAGAACATGACGGTTTCGTGATTCGGATCAATTCCAACGGGGTGAAAGTCCGCGATTTCAAGGACAAGTCCTCGATGCCGGAATTTCTGGAATATCCCGTCAGAAGCGCGGCGGATCTGGAATGGCTGGAAAAGAAGTTCGATCCGGAAAATCCGGCGCGGAAGAAAAAAGGCTGGGCGGAAAATGCCCGGAAAGCCCAGGCGGAAGGCGCCGTCCTTCTGGCCAACGGCGGAATGTTCTTCGGCTTCCTCAACGAGCACATGGGAACGGAAACATTGCTCCTTGAGTATTATGATGAACCGGAAATGATCCATCGAATCAACGAGCTTCAATGTTGCGCGGTTCTGGGGGCCATGAAAGCCATGGAAGAGGAAAAGCTTCAGATTGATGTCATCGGTTATCATGAGGATATGGCCTACAAGAACGGTTCCATGATTTCGCCGGACCTGTTCCGTGAATTCATGTCCCCGTATTACCGGAGGGTGTCCGAACAGTCCGACAAAATGGGAGTGCGCCATCATCTCATGGACTCGGACGGAAATATCGAGGAACTGATTCCGCTGTGGGCGGAAACAGGAATCAGGATCATGTCGCCGATGGAAGTGGCGGCATCGATGGACCCTGTCCGCATGAGGAAGAAATTCGGACGCGAACTGCGCATGATCGGCGGATTCGACAAGCGGATTCTCGCCTCCACGCCCGCGGAAATCAGCAGTGAGCTTCTGCGCCTCTCTCCAGTGATCGAGGAAGGCGGCTATCTGCCCGGATGCGACCACGGCGTGCCTCCGGATGTTTCTCTCTCGAATTATGCGCATTTCATCCATGAACTGAAAAAATTATACGGGATGTGATCCCTGAAAAAAAAACGAGGCGGATATGACCACAGAAATTAAAACACCATTCAAACCGTGGCCGGGAACCATGACCGCAAGGGAACGTTTCCTGCGGCAGATGAACTTCCAGAGTTTCGACCGTTCGTTCAATATGGAGTTCGGGTATTGGGATGATAATTTCAGGGAATGGAAGCTCTTCCGGGACAACCATATCACGAACAACGAGGAAGCCGACATCTTTTTCCAGTTCGATCCGATTCCCTGCATCTATAACAACGTGTGGCTTTCTCCGACCTTTGAAAACAAAGTGATCGAACGGCGCGGCAACACCAATATTCTTCAGAACGGGGACGGCCTTCTCGCCGAAGTCCCGGCGGACGGACATGCCACGATCCCCCATTATCTCCAATCAAGCATCGTCACGCCCGACGACTGGAAGCGCTGCAAGGAGGAACGGATGAACCGCAACTCCCCGGAACGCATTCCTGACTTGGCGGACTTGAAACGGAAATTCCCCGATGATCGCACCTATCCGCTCGGCATCTGGTGCGGCTCCATGATCGGCAAAATCCGCGACATGCTCACTTTCGAGGGGCTCGCATACGCCTGCGCCGACTATCCGGACATGGTCGAGGACATGGTCGAAACCAGTTGTCGGCTGGTCGAAGATTCCCTGGACCGCCTGCTGCCGCACTTCCAGTTCGATTACGCGGCGGGCTGGGAAGACATCTGTTTCAAGAACGGGCCGCTGGTCACGGTGGATTTTTTCCGTGATATCGTTATGCCGCGCTACAAGCGCATCCGGAAGAAACTCGATCAGCACGGCATCAAACTCTGGTATATGGACTGCGACGGCGACGTTCGGCCGATCCTTCCCTATTTTCTGGAGGGCGGCGTGAATTGCCTCTTCCCGTTCGAGGTCATGGGCTGCGCCCATCCCGGCGAACTTCTCGACCAGTACCGCGGACAGCTCCGCATCATGGGCGGAGTGGACAAGATTCAGCTCGCCTCCGGACGCACGGCCATCAGGAAATACCTGGATACGCTGGTTCCGTATGTGGAACGCGGCGGATACATCCCGTTCTGCGACCATCGCTGTCCCCCGAACGTTCCCGAGGAAGATTATCTCTTCTATCTGGAACTCAAAAAGGAGATGTTCGGACTGAAATGAAAACACCGCGGGAAAATTTGCTTTCGATTCTGCGCCGTCAGGGGCTTGACCATGCGGCGGTCCAGTTCAATCTCTGCCCGTCGCAAGTGGCACACTTCCATGAGAAATACGGAAAGGATGCCGATTATCAGGCCATTTTCGAATTTCCATGGAGATTCCTCGGACAGAATTTCCAGAAGGCCCTATGTACGGACTGGAGCAAGTTTTTCCCGGGAAAAACCTTCAAGCCGGGAACCTTCTTCGACTCTTTCGGGGTCGGCCATGAACCAACGCCCGAATCCATGCACATGAGCCGCATGCATCACCCGATGGAACATTTCACCTCGCTGGAGGAATTCAAGAGTTACCCGTATCCGGAGTTCGACCCGTCGCAGATGGAACCCGCCCGGGAAGCGGTAAGGAAACTCCATGCGGAGGGACTGGCCGCGGGGGGAGCTCTGGGCAGTCCGGTCTGGGAAACGGGCTGGTACATGCGCGGAATGGAAAATCTCATGATGGACCTGATATCGGAAGAACCTTCGGCTGTCTATCATCTCGACCGGCTGACGGAGCTGACCTGCCGCCGCGCGGAAGCATTCGCCGAGGCGGACTGCGACCTGATCTATTACGGCGAAGACATCGGGATGCAGCAGACCACGATGTTCTCGCTGGAACAATACCGGGATTGGCTCAAGCCAAGACTTACGGCCGTCTGCCGCGCCGCGAAGAAGGTCAAACCCGATCTGATCGTCGCCTATCATTCCTGCGGATTTGTCACCCCGTTCATCGACGACTTGATCGAGGCCGGAATCGATGTTCTGAACCCGGTACAGCCGGAGTGCATGGATTTCGCTGAAATTCATGCGAAATACGGGGACCGTCTCTCCTTCTGGGGTACGATCGGCACACAGTCCACGATGCCTTTCGGCACACCGGGGGAAGTCCGCGCCGCGGTGCTCCGCAATCTCGGCATCGCCGGAAAAAAAGGAGGGCTGCTCTGCGCTCCAACCCATCTCGTCGAACCCGAAGTCCCCTGGGAAAACATCGAGGCCTATGCGGCCGCCGTCAAGGAGTTTAAACCATGATTGGTTTCATCATAAACAAGGCATCCCCAACCGGAAATTCTCATCCACACCAAGGAGAATGAAAAAAATGCTTTCGTCCCGTGAGATCATTTTTGCGAATCTGAACCATGAGTCCCCTCCCCGTTGCGGGTACCATTTCGACAACGGGCGACTGAACGACTTCACCGGAGGTGGACCGGGCGAGCCTCAGTGTGTCCCGCCGAACAGACACATGGAAGGCGAATACGAACTCTACGATGACATGTGGGGAAACCACTGGCGACGGCTCGTTTACGACGGCGCGCCGATAAAAGGGGAAGTTTTCCGGGGCGCCATCGAAGACTGGAGTGAACTGGACCAGTTCCGTCCGCCTGTCTACGACCGGGCTAAAGCCGCCGACTGTTACAGGGCGGGCTTTGTCTCCGAACCGGACAAATTCAAGATAGCCGGACTTCCGGGCTGGATTTTCAACGACGCCCGTTACATACGCCGGATGGACAACTATTTCATGGACATGGCGCTGTATCCGGAGGAGCTTCACAAGCTCCACCGCCTCATCGCGACCGTATATGAAACCCTGATTCTCGCCGCGGGCGACGCCGGAGCCGACGGAATTTTCTTCTGCGAGGACATGGGCACGCAGAAAGGCCTGCTCTTTTCCCCGGACATGTGGAACGAATATTTCCGCGACCTCTATACGCGGCTCTTTTCCATCGCGCACGAAAAAGGCATCCGCGTATTCATGCACTCCTGCGGACGCAATACCGAAATCGTTGAATCCCTTCTGAAAGCCGGTGTGAACTGTTTCGATTTCGATCAGCCCTCCGTCTACGATTTCGAATGGCTTTCCGGTCTCTTCCGGAAATACAAGGCGGCGCTTCATTCCCCCGTGGACATCCAGAAAATCCTGCCGACCGGGGATCGGGCGCTGATCGAAAATGAAGTCGAACGCATGAAAAAGGCATTCGGCGGATTTCTGATTTTCAAAAATTACGGCGACCTCAACGGAATCGGGGTCAAACCGGAATGGGATCTTTGGGCGTATCATAAAATCATAACCACAGGAGATGAAAAATGACGGATTACGAAACACTCAAGACCGCGGTCATGAAGGGCCGTCGCAATGACGTTACCACCATCGTACAGGCCTCCATCAATGAAAAGGAAGACCTCAACCTGCTTCTGGACAAGGGAATGATCCCGGCCATGCGCGAAATCGGCGAAAAATTCTCGCGCAATGAAGCGTATGTTCCGGAACTCCTGATCGCCGCCCGCGCCATGCAAGCCGGACTCACTCTGATCGAGCCGCTTCTGGCCGCGACCGGACGCCAGCCGCTCGGAAAGGTCGCTGTCGGAACGGTCAAGGGCGACCTCCACGACATCGGCAAGAATCTGGTGGCCATCATGCTCAAGGGGGCCGGCTATGAAGTCATCGACCTCGGTGTGAACTGCGACTGTGAAAAGTTCAACGAAGGCGTGAAACAGGGAGCCCAGATTGTCGCGTGCAGCAGCCTCCTGACCACCACCATGCCCTACATGAAAGACGTCGTGGATTATTTCCATGGCAAGGATGTCAAGGTCATCATCGGCGGCGCGCCCGTAACCCAGGCCTACTGCGACAAAATCGGGGCGGCCGGCTACAGCGAAGACGCCAGCGGCGCGGTCCGACTGGTCGATGCGCTCCTCAAAAGCGCCTGAAAATAAGGAAAAACATCATGACGGGTATCGAACGGATTTCCCGGCAGCTCAAACGCCAGAGCGTCGACCGGATCGGTGTCTTCGAAGACTTCTGGGAACTCACCCTTCCCAAATGGGTGACGGACGGCAAAATGAAGGAGGGGGAAAACCCCGTCGACCATTTCGACTTCGATATGGAGCTCGCCGGGGCATTCAACTACATGATCCATCCGGAAGCGAAGGAACAGATTCTGGAAGAAGATGAAAACACAAAACTCATCCTCAATGGAAATCATGCCCGGCTGCGGATGCACAAGAAACACGCCAGCACGCCGGAGCATGTCGGATTCGCAATCGCGGTTCGCGAAGACTGGGAACGGCTCGCAAAGCCGTTCCTGAACCCCGACCGCGCGAGAATCCGTTTTGACGCCTACCGCACGATCAAAGCCCGGGCCGCCGATCACAACCGTTTCTTCTTCTGGGCCGGAATCCCGATCTTCGAATGTCTGCACCCGATCTGCGGACATGAAAATCTGCTGATGGGCATGGCGCTCGATCCGGAATGGGTCATGGAGATGTCCGCAACGTATGCCGACCTCAACATTCATATGATGGAGATCCTCTTCGCGGAAGAGGGACAGCCCGACGGCATCTGGTTCTATGAGGACATGGGATTCAAGGGACGCCCTTTCATGAGCCCCGAGATGTATCGCGAACTGATTATGCCGTATCATAAGAAGCTGATCGACTTCGCCCACGGACGCGGACTTCCGGTCGTCATGCATTCCTGCGGCTTCGTCGAACCGCTCCTCCCCGGCATGGTGGAGGCAGGAATCGACTGTCTGGAAGCCATGGAGGTCAAAGCCGGAATGGACCTGCTCCGGATTTACAAGAATTTCGGAGACCGGATTTCGCTGATGGGCGGTCTGGATGTCCGTCCGGTGGTCGCCAACGACCTCGAAGGGATCCGCCGCGAACTGGAAAGCAAAATTCCGTTTGTAAAAAAGAATTACGGATTTATCTTTCATTCGGATCACTCCATTCCGGAATCGGTGGAATACGACACTTACCGTTATTTTCTGGATCTGGGGCGTAAACTCGGCGCCTACTGAGCCTCTCATGGGAATCGGCAATTCGAAGGAGTTGAAACGGCATGAACGTGGTGGAAAGATTTGACGCCATCGCGAATTTCAGGCGTCCCGACCGGATGCTGATGACGGAATGGGCCACATGGTGGTCTCTCACTCTTGACCGTTGGCTGAAAGAGGGTCTGCCTTCCGAACTCGGAGACTATCAAAAACCCGCCTTCGACTGTGCGGCACTGCACCGTTATTTCGGGCTGGATCCAATGGTCCAGATATGGTTCCCTTCCGCACGGGAACATGGAATTGTGACCTGCGAAGCGGATTATGAGGCGCTGCTTCGTGATGGACTCCTGTTTCCGGAGAACGCCATCCACTTCTCGCGCTATGACGCCTACCGGAACGAACATGAAAGAGGAGAATGTCTTTTCTGGTTCACTTTCTCCGGTTTTTTCTGGTTCCCGCGGACCCTCTTCGGAATCGAGGAGCATCTCTATGCGTTCTACGATCGTCCGGAACTGATGAAGCGCATGAATCAGGACAATGCAGTGTTCATGCTGCGGACGCTGGAAAAGCTGTTCGCACGCGGATACCATCCGGATTTCATGACCTTCGCCGAAGACATGAGCTACAACAACGGCGCGATGATTTCAAAGCCGATGTTCGAGGAATTCATGCTCCCCTTTTACCGTCAGGTGATTCCTTTCCTGAAGGAAAACAAGGTCAAGGTGTTCATCGACAGCGACGGCGACGTAACGGAATGCATCGGATGGTTCCATGAGGCGGGCATCGAAGGGTGTCTGCCGCTGGAGCATCAGGCGGGGTCCGACATCGCCGCCCTTCGTCTGAAATATCCGGACTTCCTGTTTTTAGGCAACTTCGACAAGCTGATCATGCACGGCGGGGAAGCGGCTCTGCGGACGGAATTCGAGCGGCTCCTTCCGCTGATGAGACAGGGCGGCTTCATTCCGTCCGTGGATCATCAGACGCCTCCGGATGTCTCTCTGGACAATTACCGACTGTATCTGAAACTCTTCAGGGAATATGCGGGAAAAATATGAATTGGATGACTATTTCAGAACGTAAGAAAAATGGCAGGGAACCGGGAACGGGAGAAGGATCATGACCAGAAAAGAAAGATTGCAGAATACGTTGCAGGGGAAAGCCGTGGATCGGCCGCCCGTCTCTTTTTATGAATTGGACTGGTACGTCGGCCGAACGGAAGACCCGGATCCGTACAATATCTTCAACCACCCTTCGTGGAAACCGCTGCTGGAATTGACCAGAGACAAGGCGGACCGGCTCCTGTCCATCAATCCGATCGGAGCCATGCCGAAGAAAGCCGTCCCGGACAGGATGAAAACCGTTGTTGAAGAAAACGGCGATGAGAAAATTACCATGACCACGCTCGAAGCCGCCGGAAGGAAGCTTACCAGCCGGACGGCGCGCCAGAAAGAAGTATACACCGTATGGACGACCGAACACCTGCTCAAGGATACGGATGATTTCAAGGCTTATCTTTCGCTGCCTCCGGAGGAGTTCAACGGGACGATCGACGTCCAGGCCTTTCTGGAGGCGGAGAAAAACCTCGGAGACGACGGAATTTCCCTGATCGACAGCGCTGATCCTCTGTGCATGGTCGCCCCCCTGTTCGACATGGGCACGTATACGGTCATGGCGATGACGGAGGAAGATCTTTTCACCGAGGCTCTCGAACGCGCCGCCCGCTACATTCTCGCCAGAACAAAAGCCGTCGCGGAGGCGCTCCCGGGACGGCTCTGGCGGATCTGCGGTCCGGAGTATGCCGGAGAACCCTATCTGCCTCCGTCCCTGTTCCATAAATATGTGACGCCGTATGTCCGGGAAATGACGGACATCATTCATGCGGGCGGCGGATTCGCGCGGGTGCACTGTCACGGAAGAATCAGGAACATCATGCCGTACATCATGGAAACCGGCTGCGACGGCATCGACCCGATCGAACCGCCCGGACAGGGGGATGTCACGATGGAATACATGCGCCGGAATTACGGCGACAAGCTGGTTCTCTTCGGCAACCTCGAAATCACCGACATCGAAAACCTTCCTCCGGAGGAACTGCGGAGGAAAGTCATGACCGCGCTGGACGAAGGAACCGCCGGTTCGGGACGAGGCATGGTGCTGATGCCGAGCGCCTGTCCGTACGGCCGGGTCCTGCCCGAAAAAACACTGAAAAACTATGAGCTGATCATCGAATGCATCGAAAACTGCCGGTGAATGCTTCCGCCATATCGGAACCGGAAAACCTCCGCCGCGAACCATCATGACAGGAAAGGCAAATTGCGGATCATGAATTTACAGTTGAAATCTTTGTCCGAAGCGATTCAATGGACCCTTCAGACATTCAAGGGACATCCGGAACGCGACTACCATGCCGCCTTCGAACTTGCCTACAAAGGACTGCCGCGTCCATATCCGGTCATCTATCTTTCGGAATGGTTCCGCACGGACGACATCACCGTCGCTCCTCCAGGAGAATGGGCCTTGCCGGAAATATCGATCGCGGATCCCGAAGAGGCAAGGCTGGCGACAGCAGCCGTGAACCTGATGCGTCCGCTCATCATGGACAACCCGGTGCATTTTGGTTTTCCGACAGGATTCGGCCCCGGCACGCTGGCCGCCTCGCTCGGCGCCAGGGTCATCCCGGAATTCAACTATACGCCCGATCCTTCCTTCGCGCCGTCCCTGGACGAAATTCTGGCACTGCCGGAACCCGGCATGGATTCCGGGCTCCTCCCGGCGATCCGGAAACAGATCGAAGATTTCAAACAGAATTTTCCGCCCGAATTCAAGATTCATCTGCCCGATTTGCAGGGGCCTTTCAATCTGGCGCACGCCGTTCTCGGGACCAACATCTTCTACGCGCCTTACGACGATCCGGAAAAATTCGAGCGGTTCATGGATCGAGTGACAAAACACTGGCTCGACGCTTACCGTTCCATCCGTTCCTGGATCGGAGAGGACCGTCTTTCCTTCGAGAACAGAACGCTCCCGAGAATCTGCGAATGCTCTGTCAACCTCGTCTCCACGGAGTTCTACGAGGAGTTCATCCTGAAGCACGATCTTCAGTCATCGGCCGTGTTCCCCCATATCCACATGCACCCGTGCAGCGGACCTCACGTGTTCTACGCCACGCTCAAACATCTGCCGCATATCGCCTCGACCGAAGCGGGTTCCATGGAGAGCCGCATGGCGGCGGGGTCGATCAGCGTGGACAATGCGCTTGCGGAACTCGGAAGCCGTCCGATCCTGCTGAACGTCGGGCAGGAGCTGCCGGAAGGGAAGGAATATGAGTTCATCTGCCGCGATATCGACCGTTATGCCTCCAACTGGCGCATGATCGCCTCCTATACCGGTCCGAACTGGCTGAGGCAAGACCGGCAGAAAATACGGGACCTTCACCGGCGCGCCGACGAATATTTCGCGCTGAAATATGGAAAGTAAGTTTGCATCCCTCTCTGAAAAACAGTATTGTTACGTATGAAACACTTCAACTCCACCGGGAAAGGAAATGCCGCAACTGGCATTCGGAAATATGCGCGTCATTGTTGAGAAATCGGATTTGCTGCTGTCGGAAATTCTCGCAAAGGGAAAGTTCATGCCGGACATGCGCTGCGGCGGAAACGGCACCTGCGGACGTTGCCTTGTCACGCTCGTTTCCGGCATCTGGGAATCGGAAGGAAAAATCGTAAACGCTCCGGCGGAGGCGCTGGCCTGCCGCACGAAACTGCTGAGCGAATCGGGAGAAGTCGAACTGGTTCCCATGCCCGGAAACGGCAAAATCTCGGCGGAATGGAAAGCCTCTCCGCTTCCGGCAAGACCGGAGACGGTGATTGCCATCGACATCGGCACGACCACCATCGCCGCCGCGAAAATCCGGAACGGCGAAGTCATCGCCAAAGCAGGCGGTTTCAATCAGCAGAGCAAATACGGCGACAATGTCGTGACGCGGATTCACTACGCGGGCACGGACCTTGCCGGGCTTCAGAACGCCGTGCTGGATTCCATCCTCCCTCTCCTGCAACAGATCGGAACGGAAGATGTCCTTCGCATCGCCGTCGCCGGAAACACCGTAATGACCTGTCTGTTTCACGGACTGGATCCATCCGCGATCGGCGTCCTGCCGTTCACTCCGCCCGCCCGGATTTTTCCGGAGCGGAACGACCTCTTCGGCGGAATTCCGGTGCTGACGGTTCCCTGTATCGCCGGATATGTGGGCGGCGACATCACCGCCGGATTGCATGAAACAAAACTGAAGCCCGGAGAAATGCTGATTGACATCGGAACGAACTGCGAGATTCTCTTCCACTCCGCAAAAGGATTGCTCTGCACCGCCGCGGCCGCCGGACCCGCCTTCGAGGGCGCGGGCATGGGCTGCGGGAGACGTGCGGTGGACGGCGCGATCGATCACTATTTCGGAAACGGGGAATACACCGTGCTCGGAAGCGTGAAACCCGATGGGTTGTGCGGCTCGGGAATGGTCGATTTCCTCGCCGTGGAAAGAGTCGCCGGACACCTGAACGAGTTCGGACGGATTCAGCCGAAAAATGAATGTTTCGAGGTTGCGCCCGGCGTGAAAATCTATGAATGCGACATCGAACAGCTCCTGAAGGCGAAGGCCGCTGTCTGGGCGGGGATCCGGACCCTGGAAAGTTACGTCGGAACCGGGGCGGAAACCATTTATCTGGCCGGAGGCTTCGCGCAATATCTGAATCTCGGAAACGCCGTCCGCATTGGAATGCTTCCGGAGCGCACATACGAAATCGTCGGAAACACCAGCCTTGCGGGCGCGGCCCGGCTGGCGGTTTCGCCTGAAATCAAAACGGATCTGGAAGCGCTGATCGATCTGCCCCGCGAACTTCCGCTGAACACGCTTCCGGGTTTTGAAGACAACTTCATAGACGGACTGCTTCTGCCATGAAATTCAAAGTCATCTCCTGCGAGGTCTTCGAGACCGAAATCAAAACACTGAAAAACGGTTCGCCGCATCAGCTCGACATCGAGTTCATCGAACTGGGCGAACATATCCACCCGGACATTCTTCGCACAAAACTGCAATCGAAAATCGATTCGGCAAAGGAATTCGACGCGATCCTCTTCTGCTACGGCCTCTGCGGACGCGCCACCGACGGACTCACGGCAAAACATTGTCCGCTCGTGATCCCCAGAAGCCACGACTGCGGCGGAATCCTTCTCGGAAGCCGCAAACGTTTCGAAGAGGTCTTCCGTCCGATGCCGAGCACCCCGTTCAGCTCCGTCGGCTTCATCGCGCACGGGGAATACTACTTTCAGGACAACGACACCCATCCCGGCGACGCCTATGCCGCGCTGGTCGAACAGTACGGAGAGGAAGACGCAAAGTTCATCTGGGACGCCATGCATCCGAAACTGGATGGAGTTCCGCAGCCGATCTACTTCATCTCCACGCCGGAAATACCATCCGCCGAGGCCCGCGAAAAATGCCGCGAAAAGGCACGGGAGGATGGACGTGAATTCAAGGAACTCGAAGGCAGTCTCCGTCTTCTGAAAATGCTGCTCGACGGCGACTGGCCCGCCGATGAATTTCTGACCGTTCCCCCCGGCAAGACCGTTTTTCAGACCGGCGACTGGGATGTGATTCTCGACCGGTCCTGAAAAACCGTTGTGTCAGATAACTTCCAGTTCGTCGCGGCTCTGCAGCGGCGCGAATGGAAGGTGCGGTTCGTTCTGATACCAGTAGGCAGTCGCGGAAAGATCGTCCTTCAGCGGCAGATACCGGCCTTCGGAACGCCACCCGAGCGTCTGCATCGTGATCCGGATGTCCTCCTTGAAATGGACCGGATCAAGGATGTGGAAACGGTATAGACTGTGGCGTCCGCCGACCTTGTTTTCTCCACCGCAGGGATACCCGAGGAAAGGAGAAGTAAATGTTTTTCTGAAACTCCATGCACCGCCAAAATAATCCTCCGTACCGGTCCCGCAGATCGTGGGGAATTCGGTGTCTCCGTCCAGAAATGCCTTGAACTCGCCCTCGCCCCACCAGCCGGAGTTGTTCTGCTGCCAGGTCATGTAACAGCCGCAGAAATGGCCTTTCCCCTTGACCCCGTCCAGAATGACGAAGTCCTCTTTCCCACCGGTCGGATTTTCCCGGTGGAACTTCGCATGGAAATACGGGGTGTCCGCGGGAAGCTCGTCCAGTTCCTCGTAGTTGAATGCATAGTAGACGGCACAGCGTTCCGGACGGCGGTTCTCCAGAGTGATTTTCGCGTGTTTGTGGAACGGCATCGGAAAATAACAGTTCATGCCATTGGACGGATTGATGTTGATGGGAATTGCATGCACTTCCGCCGTGTAGCCGCAGGCGTTGCAGAAAAAATCTCCGAGGGGAACTTCGACGCTGGGTTCGGTTTCATTGTTCCAGTAACACCGCAGGATCAGATCGCGCAAAACCTGCCCGGACGTGGTAATCCAGATATGGCGGAAACACCCGGGACCGTCGATGTCCACAAGCGTAGTCACCCCATTCTCCGGAAGACTGATGTAGGGACGGACCTTCCATTTCTGCCCGAGATCCCGCGCCGCCTTTTCCGACGATTCGGGAATCTGACCGATGCGCTTCACTTCCTCCTGCACGGAACCGTCCGTCCGCGCCATGCCGCCTTTGCCTTTTTCGCCATACACGTTTTCCGCGGTGATGGAACGGCTGCGGGCGGAGGAGGAAACAAGAAGAGAATCCAACATTTTCATACAGAAATCTCCCGGTCTTGATTTGTGTTTTTATTTCGGAACGTCTATATTATACGCTGGAAATGAGTTTTTTTACATGGCATAAATGATTGTTCTTTTGTCGAAAGTGATTTTCCATGATGGAATACCGCTACATGAAATTCTCGGACGCTCTGGCGCCGGGAAGAATCGTAATCATGGGCGTCTCGAAGTTCGAACCGATGCGTCCGTGCATTGTGGATCGTCCGGGCGGCACGGGCGACCGTCTGCTGATGCTCTTCCATGATCCCGTATGGATCGACTTCCGTGGAACGCGGGAATTGTATCCCGCCGGAACCCTGCGTCTGTGGAAAAAAGCGGCGGGGCATTACTACGGCAGCAGGGAACGGGAATGGTCGCACAGCTGGCTTCACTTCCACGGGGAGGATGTGCCCGGGCTTTTCGCGGAAACCGGTCTGCCGGAGGATTTCTGCATCCCGTGTCCGAAGCCGAAAACCGTGGAACGGTATCTGGATTTGTTTTACGCGGAAGTCTCTTCGGGCGGGCCTCCCTCGACGGCACTCCTCCGGGATCATCTCCATTCTCTTTTTCTGGAAATCCGGCGGATGCAATATTCCTCGGAAGACGTCCCGGAAATCCCCGAAAAATGGCAGGCGGTCCGCGACCTCATCGAAAACCGCGCAGAACAGGAATTGAACCTGAAACAGCTCGCACGGAGCGTGTATCTTTCCATCCCGGCATTTCTTGCCGGATTCCGGAAACATTTCGGGATGTCGCCCATCCAATTTCAGTTGAGCTGCCGGATGGAGCGCGCCCGCTATCTGCTTCGGAACCGCGGTCTCGGCGTCAAGGAAGTGGGCGCGCAATGCGGCTACGGCGACCTCTTCCAGTTCTCCAGAATGTTCCGGCGGAAAACCGGAATGTCCCCTTCGGAGTTTCGGAAGCGTCTTGCCGGAGAAGGCAATCCGGGGACATGAAACGCTCCCTCCTTTTCATTTTGCAAAACCTCAACTTCATGATATATTGTCCGGATAGCATCAAACAAAACAGGAGAGAGAGAAAATGCTGACGGTCGGACTCGCAAAGGAAATCATCACCCCGGTTCGGGGAACAGGGCTTGCGGGATACTTCAACAAACGTCCAAATCGCGGAGTGCTTGACGATGTTTATGTGAGGGTCACCGTGTTCCGCAAAGATCGCGTCACCTGCGGGATTCTTTCGTATGACATGGTTTCGCTTCCCGAGGACCTGATTCTGAAGACCCGTGAAGGGCTCCGCGCCGCCGGAATCGACTTCGTGGAAAATCTCCTCTTCTGCGCCACTCATACCCATACCGGAAGCGAATTCCGCAAAGGGTCCGACGAACCGACCCGGAAGTCGTTCGAACTGACTGTTCAGGCAGGCGTCCGGGCCGTTCTGGAGGCACTGGCGAATCTGGCTCCCGCCGAACTCTCCGCGGCCTCGATCGTCCACAATCCCTACGCTTTCATCCGCCGTTTCTGGATGAAGAGCGGGAATGTCGTGACCAATCCCGGACGGCTCAACCCGAATATCGAGCGTCCCGAGTGTGACTTCGACCGCACGGTCTCGGTTCTGGCCGTGCGTCAGGAAGGACGCCTGACCGCGCTTCTGACCAACATCGCCAACCACGGCGACACCATCGGCGGGGATCTCGTTTCCGCCGACTGGCACGGACGAATGGAACGCGAAATCCAGAACCGCCTCGGGGAAGACATCCCTGTCCTTTCCCTGCTGGACGCCTCAGGAAACATCAATCACTTCGATGTTCACGCCGACATCAACCAGACATGCTATGCCGAGGCCGTCCGCATCGGAAAAGGCTATGCGGAAATCATTCTGGGCCTTCTTCCGAAACTGGAGCCGGTCCCCGTCGATTTCATCCGGGTGGAAAACACCAAAGTCGAGCTCGCGTTCCGCACCCAGACGAAAAAAGAGCTGGCCGCCGCACAGCACATCCTCGACACGGTTCCGTGCGTGGAGAAGAAAGGCGACCTGACCAGCGAGGATCTGGCGTCCGGCAACGACTTCGTCCGGCGCCTCTTCGCACAGCGCGCCCTCACATGCAAGGGAAATGAAAAACGCACCAGCACCGGCGAACTGACCTCCATCATGCTCGGTAAAGACTTTGCTTTCGCCTCTCTTCCCGGGGAGCCGTTCAACGGCATCGCGCAGGCCATCCGGGCAAAGTCGCCTTTCCGCCGCACCTTCATCGCCACGCTGGGACAGCTTTCCAACAACAGCTATTATCCCATGCCGGAATGCTACGCTCACGGCGGGTATGAAACCATGCCGCACGGAGAGGCTCCCGCGACGGATTCCGCCGAACGGATCATCCATGCGGTCACGGAACTCCTCAACAGGAAGCTCGCGGCAAAGAAAACAGCCGTGAAACAGAAAGCCGCTTCCAAAAAACCTGCGACCAAACGGAAAACCGGCAAGTCGAAATAATCTTTTCTTCCGGTGAAATTCTGATGCGCCTTTTTTCTCTCAAAGAAGGCGTATCAGATGATTTTCCGCACCGCCCCCGGTTTCGATGCACCAATGAATTGAACACAGACGGTCCAGAAAAATTTTGTCGTGGCTGACCAGCAGAAGGGCGCATTCACAATCAGCCAGCGCGGCTTCCAAACACTCGATGGACGGCAGATCGAGGTGGTTGGTCGGTTCGTCCATGACAATCAGCCGGATTTCGCGGAGGACCCCCAACCCGAAGAACAGTTTGCGCCATTCGCCGGGACTGCAAATTTCCGCGTTCAGCACCCGTTCCGGCACGGACCCCAGCGAGGCGACCACATTCATCACCCGGCTGTAGTCGGCTTTCGGCAGACGCAGCAGCGTCTCATGAATGGCCTCCGTCATGGCGGCGTCCAATTCCTGCGGCATATACAGGATTTCCTCCGGCGACAGTTTCAGTTCCGGCACGATCCGGTGCAGCAGCATGCTTTTTCCCGCGCCGTTGTCGCCCGTGAGCGCAACGCGGTCGCGGGAGCCGAGGGACAGCTCCGGAACAATTAATTTCCGTTTATGAAGCGGGATTTCAAACGGAAGCATGTCCAGCAGAAGATTCTTCGGAGAATATTTGCCGTAGGGGATGTTCAGCCCCAGATCGGGCAGACGCCAGTTGTCCACGGCATTCAACTTTTTCTGTACATTTGTTACATTTTTTACCTGAGCTCCGGCCAGATCTCCGGCGGCGCGGTCGCGCCCTGTCAGTCTTGCACCGTCGATTTTACCCTTGGCGTCGTGATCGTTCTTTGCGATTTTCCGTTTGGTGTTCTTATTGCGCGCCGCCTGTTCCTTTTCCCTTCGCCGCTGGAGTTCCGCCCGGGTTCGTTTGAGTTCGGCCTTCAGCAGATGGCGCTGCTTCCGGGAGTTCTCGATCTCCTGCCGTCCCAGTTCCAGCCCGGCGCTCACGCCGCCCGGACGCAGAACGGCACATTCCGTGCTCAGGAACAGGCATTGAACGCAAAGGCTGTCCAACAGCTCCCTGTCATGGCTGACAAGAATTCCGATGCCGTGAAACCGGTCCAGTTCACGGAGAAGCTGTTCACGGGCCGCGGCGTCGAGGTGGTTGGTGGGTTCGTCGACGCAGAGGATGTCCGGACAGCGGAACAGGGCGGCGGCAATCTGGATTTTCTTCCGTTCGCCCATGGAGAGTTTCTTCCATCGGCCGGGCATGTCAGGAGTAATGCAAAGATTTTCGCGGAGCTGGAAAGCCCGCGCGTCGCAGGAGGAGAAAAGTTCATCCGCGCCTTCCGGCGGGAGGTCGGTTTTCTGCTCGCAAAGCAGGACGGATCCATTTCTCCGGACAAATCCCGCATCAGGGGAAAGGCGGCCCGAAAGCAGTTCCAGCAAAGTGGTCTTGCCGGACCCGTTGGCGCCGACGATGCCGGTCCAGGACAGCGGAAATGTCACGGAAAGATCGTGAAAAAGATCTCCGGCGGCGGATGGGTAACCGAAGCTGAGATGGGAGAGAGATAACAGGATGGACATGATTGCATTCCTTGAAAAAATACACAAAAGGGGAAAAAGGACTCCGGAGCGGAAATGCTCCGTTCGGGTGTATTGATTCAGTTACGCAATGGGGGATCCTCCCGGTTGTTCATGGGAAAATATAAAACCGTCCGGAGATAAAATCAAATCCGGAACGGCGGAAAACAGGAAGAAAACTTCCGGGAACGCCCGGAACTCTCGAACTTGATAAATCAAGTTCTCGTCCTTGAGCGGCTGGATTCGCGGCAATACTGAGAGTATTGCATGACACAACACGGAAATTTCACCGACGGCATACTCCGGATCAGAGCTGGAAGAATTTCTTCGCCTTTTCGACAAAATTCTCGCGGACAGGATGTGCGGAGGAATTCCCCTTGACCAGCTCGGAAAACTTCTTCAAAGCCTCGCGCTGTTCCGTGGAAAGGCGTTTCGGGACCTCGACAAAGACCTTGACATGGTGGTCGCCGCGCTCTCCGCGCCGCAGGGAGGGCATTCCCTTGCCGCGAATGACGAAAGTATCGCCGGTTTGCGTGCCAGCCGGGATATTCAGGGGCATCTTGCCGGTGACCGTGGGAACATCGACTTCCCCTCCGAGGGCGGCGGTTGCAAAATCGATGGGAACCTCGCAGTAAACGGAAAGACCGTCGCGCTGGAACACGGCGTGTTCCTTGACATGGGTAATCACGAACAAGTCACCGTTGTTGCCTCCGCGAAGCCCGGGTTCGCCTTCGCCGGGAACCCGCATCCGGGTTCCGGTGTCGACGCCCGGCGGAATATGGAGCTGGACCGTGCGTTTGACCTTGCGGACACCCGTTCCGGCGCACTGGCGGCACGGATGTTCCGCAGTGACGCCCGCCCCTTTGCAGTTCGGACAATCGTGCATAACTGTGAAAAAGCCCTGGGAAACGGAAACCTGTCCGCGGCCATGGCATCTCGGACAGGTTTTTTTGGAAGTGCCATTTTCACAGCCGGAACCGTGGCACGAATCGCAGGCGGCCAGACGGCTGAATTCGATCTTGCGGTCGGAACCGAACACGGCTTCCTCGAATTCGATTTCCAGATCATAACGCAGATCGTTGCCGTCCGCGGGATCGTTCGGATTGGCGCGGCGGCCGGAACCGCCGAAGAAAGACTCGAAGAAACTCCCTCCGCCTCCGTTGCCGAAGGCTTCGCGGAAGAGGTCAAAGGGATCGAAGCCCCCGCCGCCGTTGCCGCCGCGGAAGGCATCCTCTCCGTAGCGGTCGTACATCTCGCGCTTTTCCGGATCGCTCAGAATGGCGTACGCACTGGAAATCTGTTTGAACATTTCCTCCGCCGAGGAATCGCCCGGATTCTTGTCCGGATGATATTTTACGGCAAGGCGGCGGTAGGACTTTTTGATTTCCGTGTCGGTGGCTTCGCGCGTGACTTCAAGAATCTCGTAATAGTCGATCATTTTACTCGGCGCTCACTTCTTTTTCCGCGCAGAACGTCATCAGGGAGGCGGTGCGCTTTGTAAAGAGGACCGGATCGGGCAGAGGGCTTCCCTCCGACAGAAGAGCCTGATCGTAAAGCATTTCCGAAAACTCGGACAATTTGGCGTTATCCGGGGACTTCTCAAAGAGCTTCTTCATGGCAATGAGCAGCGGATGAGTCGGGTTGAGCTCCAGTGTGCGGGGCACATCCGGAGAACCTTTGTTGACGGCCTTGAGGACGCGCTGCATGTAGGCGCTGGGATCGTATTCGCCGCTGACAAGGCAGCCGGCGCTTTCGGTCAGGCGGGAAGAGAACGTGACATCCTTCACCTTCATCCCGAGCGTCTTCTTGATCAGCTCCACCAGTTCCTTGTTGTCGTCGTTCGCCTTTTTGGTCTTTTCTTCCAGATCCTTCTGGATGGATTCGTCGAACTTCACGTTGCCCTTGTTGACCGACTTCAGCTTCTTGGATTCATATTCCGTAATGCCGGAAACAACGAATTCGTCGATCGGATCGGTCATCAGCAGGACATCGTAATTCTCCTTGCGGAGGATTTCCAGATGCGGGGAATTCTCCAGCGTCTCGCGGTTGTCGCCCGTGATGTAGTAGATTTCCTGCTGGAGCGCGGGCATGGCGTTGCGATATTCCTTGAATGTGACGAGCTTGCCCTTCGGACTGTTCATGGTCTCGAACAGAAGGAGGTCCTGAAGCTTTTCCTTGTTGGAGTAGTCGGTATGGACGCCCTCCTTGATCAGACGTCCGAACTCCTTGTAGAAGCGTTCGTATTTCTCGCGGTCATTTTCGAGCATTTTGGCGAGCTCGGAAATGATGCGCTTGGAAAGGTTGGTATTGATCCGGCGGATCTGTGGGTTGTCCTGAAGCATTTCGCGGGAAATGTTCAGAGGGAGATCGCTGGAATCGACCACGCCCGCCACGAAGCGGAGATAGTCCGGCAGGAGGGAGGGGCAGTTGTCCGTGATGAACACGCGGCGGACGTAAAGGTGGAGTCCGTTGGTTTTCCGTTCGCCGAACTGGAAATCGAAGGGGACGTGTTCCGGAATGAAAAGCAGGGATTTGAATTCGGAGGTGCCTTCGGCGCTGTAGACGATCCGCTGGAGCGGCTTGCCGTACTGTCCGGTCAGATGATTGTAGAAACTGTCGTATTCCTCGTCCTTGACCTCGGATTCGTTCCGGAGCCAGATGGCTTTCATCGTGTTGAGGGTCGAATCTTCGATTTCCTCTTTCTCGACGTTTTTGCCGTTCTCGTCCTTTTCGTTCTTCTTGACCGAGTGCTTCATGCGGATGGGATACTCGATGAAGTCGGAATATTTCTTGATGATGCCGGAGATCGTCCAGTATTCGAGATAGGACTTGGCGTCTTCCTTGAGGGTCAGGGTGATGATGGTTCCCTGGGAGTCCTTTTCAGCCTCTTCGACGGTGAAGGAATCCTTGCCGTCGGAGGACCATTTCCATGCTTTGTCGGAACCAGCCTTGCGGGTAAGGATGTCGGCGCGGTCGGCAACCATGAACGCGGAATAGAAGCCGACGCCGAATTGTCCGATGAGTTCCGGGCCGGATGCTTTCTCATCTTTTTTCCGGAGCGCTTCGACGAACGCCTTGGTGCCGGAACGGGCGATTGTGCCGATGTCGGAGACGAGTTCTTCGCGGGTCATGCCGATGCCGTTGTCGATGAAGCGCAGAACCCCGGCCTCCTTGTCGGCTTCGATGCGGATTTCCCAGTCGCGGGCCAGTTCCGGTTTGCTGATGGATTCGAAGCGGGCTTTATCGATGGCGTCGGCCGAGTTGGCGACCAGCTCCCGGATGAAAATATCCTTATTGGAATAAACGGAATGGATCATAAGTTGCAGAAGCTGTTGTACTTCCGCTTGGAATTGCAGATTGTCTTTCGCCATGGCGTTATACTCCTATCAATTCAGTGCAGTTTTCAGAAAATCAGGCCTTTTTGGCGGCCGGCGCGTTGTTGTTCTTGAAGTCCGTGCAGTAGAAACCGCTTCCGTGGAAAACGATTCCGGCTCCACAGCCGATTTTCCGTTTCAGGGACAGTTTTCCACATTTCGGGCACTTTCTGAGTTTCTCGTCCTTCATGCTCTGAAAGACGTCAAAATCCTCACCGCAGGCTTCGCACACATACTCGTAAGTAGGCATTTTCAACTCCTTGAATGAAATTGCAGTAATATTTTTTTCATAGAATAAAAGCATTTTCCGTGCCATTCAACAGCTTCCGAAGCACAAGTCGCCGTTCTTCAGAAACATACGCTCGACTCCATTTTCCCGGCAAACCGGCAATTTGTGACATTCTGTCGCAAAGAGGCGACGGCATGTCACAATCAGAAGAGCATCTTGACCGCCGCCAGACCGGAAAGAATCAGAACAATCCGTTCAAACAAAATCTGCGGAAGTTTCTTCAGGACAATGATTCCCAGCACCGCGCCCACGAGAAGCAGCGGAACCGTCGCCACCGCCGCCTGAACCGAAGCTTCCGTAATCCGTCCCTCCCAGACGAAAATCGGAATCTTCGTCCAGTTCAGCAGCAGGAAATACCATGCCGCCGTCCCCATGTATTCCTTCTTTTCGAACCGCATGGACAAGAGATAGATCACCATGATCGGACCCGCCGCATTGGCCACCTGGGTGGCGAATCCGGCCAGAAGTCCGAAGAAAGCCGAGAAGCTCCAATGCGTCGGAACTTTATTCATGTCTTTCCAGAAAATCTCCTTCACCACCGTCAGTGCGCAAAGGCCCAGAATAATGCACCCGATCAGGAAGTTGAGCGAACTGCCGGGCAGAAGCCGGAGGACCAGCGAACCGATGGCGATTCCTCCGAGCGCCGCCGGAATCAGACGGAACAAGGTCTTCCAGTTGACCGTCTTACGGTAGTAATACCCGGCGGGGATATCCGCCAGCGCCAGCATGATCAGCTGAAGTCCCGTGGCGAACCCCGGCTCGAACGTGTTGGCCAGCAGAACCACCGGAAGCAGTCCCAGTCCGGGCATGCCGGTCTTGTTGATCCCGATCAAAACCGCCGAAAACGCCAGAATCGAAATCTGGAGCGCGGAAAAGCCATGAAAGAAAAAATCCAATTTCATTCTCCGTAAACAATTCAAACAGAAAAGATATTAATATAACCCCTTTTCCGGTTTTTGCGACAAAAAGTCCGCATTTTTCCAGTCATTCTTGCAATTATGCGGACATCAAGCCTCAAAACGGATTCCGCGGCAACGTCAAGCGGGGAAGGTGCGCCGGGCAAAAAATCATTCCCCGTCCCCGGAATCCTTTCCGATGGCATTCGCGCGGAACTCCCCCGGCGAGAGCGTATGATATTTGCGGAAAACCTCGATAAAGTAGGAGACGTAATGGAACCCGCACTGAGCGGCGATATAGTCCAGCGTGTAATCCGTGTTGAGCAGCATCTGCTGCGCCTTTTCCAGCCGGAGTTCCACAAGAGCCTCCTTGAAGGAGTGTCCGCTGTGACGTTTGAAGACGGTCGAAACGTATCCGGGCGAGAGCGCGAATTTGTGTGCGAGGTCCTCTCTGGTTAGTTCAAATTCGTAATGTTCCTCCACATATTCGATCATCCGCTGGTAGATGTTTTGCGAACGACTGGGTATCGAGGAAGCCTCCCGCGCAGCCGTGCGGATCAGGAAAAGCAGCGCCATGAAAACCCGCAACTGCGTTTCCTCGTCCGGATAATGTTTCATGGAGCAGAAGGCCCGATAGAGCATCGGCAGCCCCGGATCGGAATAAGGCATCCGGAAACGGTGGATCACGCTGCCGTCCGGAGAGCTTTCCATCCATGCGATGTCGATATGATTTTTCTGGAGAACTGTGAAAAAAGACTTTGTCGGGAGGGAGCTGTCCATGGCATTGAAGCAGAACGGCTCCATGACCAGGACGTCATGGGAATGCAGCTCTGTTTTCATCAGAATTCCGCGGTCTCCCAGATAAAGGGTCGAAACTCCTTCCAGAAATACCGTGAAGCGGAAATTGCCCTGGGTCTGGGGAACAAAACGTTCCGGGGGGGACGGCGGGAGTGTGCGCTGATACCGCGCATTGACGAAATGCGGGCGAAATACGGACGCACTGAACATCTCAAGGATTTCCTCCAGTTTTGCCAGCGGCACATCTCGTTTGAAAATGGTGGTGACAGGCATGAAATCCATTCTTTCCGAAGTGAACAAAAGTGTTATAAGTTATAGAAAAATGTTATTGACAATGTCGCTGAATTCCGATATAATATACAGCATGAGATTTTACTTTCAACCGTCTTGGAATAGGAGCAGCAATGATTTATTTTGATGAAGACTGCGATTGGCGCCTTCAGGGGCCTTCCGCGGAAGCCGCCCTGCGGGAACTTGATAAAATTGTTATGCAGATGCACGAAAATCAGATCGGCGCCCTGATCATCGGCGTCAACGCACAGCGGGTCAACTATTCCGGGAGCTCCTGCTGGGAATCCTATACCGGGACATTCCTCCCGGGGAATACCGGATGCCGGAGCGTCCTCAATCTGATGGAGTTGGAACAGCGGGGAATCGACACCAACCGTTATCTGCTGAAAGCGGCGGCGGAGTACGGGATTTCCGGATGGCTGGGAATCCGCATGAACGACATGCACGGAGGCGAAAACCGCTCATACCCGTTTCATTCCAATTTCTGGCGCGACAATCCTCAATTCTGGATTTCCAACACCCCCTATGAAAACGGTTTCGATTTTTCCCATTTCGAAGTCCGCCGCCGTTTCCTCGATCTGGTTGTTGAACTCCTCGAACGATACGAGTTCCGCGGACTGCTGCTCGATTTTCTCCGTTTCCCGATGTTCTTCCGTCAGGGGGAAGGGTGGAAAAAACGGGAATTGATGACGTCGCTGGTGAAGGAGATTCACGATGCCGTCAAACGCAAAAATCCCGATATGACGCTGGCCGTCCGGGTTCCGATGAAAATAGAAAATTGCGAACGGTTGGGGCTGGATGTTCTGAACTGGAGCCGATGCGGAATTGCCGACCGCTTTTTCCTCGGCATGTTCATCATGACGCAGACCTTCGATCCGCCGCTGGAAGAGTGGCGTGAAAAAGTGACGCAGCCGGTGACGGTCTCGCTGGACGACAGTTATCGTTCCTGTCCGGAAAAGCCGTGGCGCGCCGGAACCGTGGAAGAACTCCGCGGCGCGGCGTTTGCCGCCTTGAGCCGGGGCTCCGACGGGATCTTCCTTTTCAACCATATGGCGTTGCGCAACGATCCCGTCCGTCATGACAAACTGGCCGGACTGGATGACATGAACTTCCTCCGCGGCCGCCGGAGAACGGTCGGTCCCGGATGGGATGACATGGATCTGACCATCGCCGAACAGGATGCGATCTCGCGTCTCGGCATGCCCTCGCACCGTCGTTTCCCGCTGCCGCTGACATTGTTTCCGGGCGGATCCGCCGACCTGATTTTCCGCACCGGATTCCTTGAAACCGAACAACTCCATGCTAAAGTGGAAGTGGAATCTCCTGCAGAGAGAAAGGAAAATGAGTTCATTTCCGGAAATGGAGAACCCGGACTGGAAATAATACTGACTCCTGAAAATGACTCCTGCCGGATGACGCTTCGCAACCGATCCCCGGTTCCGTGCCGGATTCTGGACGCGGCGGTGGAAATCATTCCCGAGGAAATTCATTCAAACACAAACATATCGTCTCGTAAGATTCAACAGAGAAAGGAATCCATCATGAAGAACCATGTTTTCACGCTTGTGGAACTGCTGGTCGTCATTGCGATCATCGCGATTCTGGCAAGCCTTCTGCTGCCTGCCCTGAACCGGGCGGCAATGAGCGCACGCACCGCGAAATGCCAGGGCAATGCCAAACAGATGTTTCTGGTGCAGCTCAACTATATTGACAACTACCGCGACTGTATTCTGCCGTCCTCCATGTTCGGCAAATGCTGGGGTCTGGTCCTCCATGAGCAGAAACTGCTTCCGGGAAGCACAAACGTCTACGGCGACGGGTGCGGCATCATTCGCTGTCCCGAGGAAAAAACCCTCAAAATCGATCTGCAGCTGGTGAACAATTACCATTACGGCTTGAACAGCAACGTCTCGCCTCCGTATGCCAGCACCTATACCGATGTCAAATGCTTCCGTTACGGCAGAATGAAAAATCCCTCGAGCATTTCTTTCATGATGGATTCCACGGGAAAAAACAATATGCAGTTCAACGCGCTCACCAATATCGCAAGACGTCACCTGCTGGCTGCCAATGTCCTGTATCTGGACGGACATGTGATCAAGGAGCGTCTGATCACCGGAAGTTCCTCGAGTCCCTTCTGGTCTTACGGACTCCAGCCGTAAGGCGCCGAAAAGGGGGGGTCACGGGAATTTGTCAATCCTTGTCAAAATTGCCAGAAGCATTCCGGTTTTGAGAAATCCCGGTTGACAATGAAAGGATTTGCCTTAAAATTATGGACAGATTTTACAGACGGGTGGTTGCCCATACCGAGAACAAAAAACACAATACGATTTATCAGGAAAACTCCTCAACCTATTCCTCGCAGCCATTCTGGACGCCCTGATCTGATCGATTTCAAACGAACAACACTATAAAAAAGGATTTTTCAATGAATCTGAAAGCAGGAATCTTCATGTCCCTTTTCGCGGCTTCGGCAGGACTCGGAGCAGCGGAATTTACCGTCCCTTCCGTGAAAACCCCTCCGGTCATCGACGGCAGAATCAAACCGGGGGAATGGGACAAGGCCTTTTCCCTCGCCGGAGCCGGGGCGACGGTCGATCCGCGCCGGGCCGAAGTCTTCATGGCGTGGGACTCGTCGAATCTGTATCTGGCGGTCCGTTCGGAAACCCCGCCACGCGGTAAGTTGGTCGTGTCGAAAGGAAGCATCAACATCGTCATGGACGACTCCGTGGAATTCTGGTTCGATCCCCCGAAAGAACTCCGCACCGTCGAACAGTCCAAATTCGGAGAATTTCAACTCATAGCCAGCCACACGGGCGCACTTTTCAAACAGCATCACAATCCCGGTTACGGACTGCCCGCACGCACATGGAACACTCCCGGCTTGAAATCCGCGACTTCCATTCATGACGGCGTATGGGAGATCGAATTTGCCATTCCGGCAGAAGCATTCGGTCTGAAAAAATTAACGGATTCCGACTGGAAAATCCTTCCCGTGAGAAACTTCCGGACGGAACCCGCAAAACAGGTCCCCTTCACCCCTGTTTCCAGCTTCATGGACTCCAGATCCTACGCGACTTTCCACCTTCGGGACAACGCGCCCTCCATCCGGAATACGTATGCGGACGACAAGGCGCGACAGCCCCTGCGGATTCAGGTGGATTCCGGGTCGTCCGGAAAATTCACGCTCGAAACGAACATCGGCAAGGAAACCGCCTCCAGACAGATTTCCGGTCCAGCCGGAAATGTGGATATTGCACTTCCGGAGGGAAGCCCTTCTGGAGAAGTTCGCGCACAGATCAAGGATGAAAAGGGAAACATCCTTTTTTCACGCAACTTCAAGTTTCAACCCATACCGGAACGGATCTGGTTCACGCCGGAATCGTATATCGTGCTGGAACAGGATTTCGAAGGCGGACCGGACCGGTTTGTGTATCCTGAAAAAGGAGTGACGGCGGTAGCGAAGAAAATGCCGTCCATTGTCGAAGGACGCGAAAAAGGTTCCAAAGCCGTCTTTTTCGGTCCGGGCGATGCTTCCATTCTCTGCAAGGGAGCCAAACTTGCCATGCCCGGAAACGTTTCGATGTGGGTAAAGACCGAGGGAAGCCCGGGCAAGGAATACCGACGGTTTTTCTCCACAAATTTCCAGTCCGGAGGATATCTCGGACTTCAGGAGCACACCGGATATAATCTGTTGTTTCTGCACGGCTTTCCGGGAGGAAACAAGAACCTGTTGCTCAACCGCAAACCGGCGCAAGGACAGTGGGCTCATCTCTCTGTCAATTTCCAGCCGAAACGGGTGGAATACTACCTTAACGGAATCAAGCACGGCGAACTCGATCTGCCGTTTGAGATGAACGGATCAAAGCTAGGAGATTTCGTCCTCGGCGGCGGAGTCGGCGGTTTTGCGGTGGATGACTATACCGTCTACTGCCGAGAGCTGACGCCAAACGAGATTAAGGTGCTGGCACAGGGAGAATCGAAATTGACCGGAGAACTCGGCTGGTTTCCCTCCCTTCAGGCTTTTTCCGTGGATGTGACGGGAAATCCCGCCCGGCTTCAGACGGATTCCCTGCTGCTGAAAACCACGGACTCCTCCGGCAAAGTTCTTTTCTCCAAACCGATTTCCCTGAAAAACGGTTTTCGTCTTGGAGAAGGCGAGAAACAGATGATCGTCCTTCATGAAAAAACGGCTCTGGACAAGGCGCTTCCCGACGGACGTTATTTTCTCTCGCTTTCGGTTCCGAAAACGGAAGAAGTCCTGCTGGAAAAAGCGTTCCTCGTCAAAAAGTACGACTGGCTTGGAAACGCTCTCGGCAAGGCGGACAAAATATTGTCTCCGTTTACGCCCCTTCAGGTCAGGGAAGACACTCTTTCCTGTCTTCTGCGGGACTACAAAATCGGCGACGATGGGCTGCCCTCGGAGGTGACTACGCTTGAAAAGCAGATTCTCGCCGGACCGGTTACGCTCAATATTGTGCAGGGAAAACAGGTGACGGCGCTTCGCGGGAAGGGAAAAGCCGCCATCCGCAAAATTTCCGATACTGCGATTGAATACAAAGCCGACAGCGAACAGGGCATCGAGGTGAAAGGACGTCTGGAACAGGACGGCCTGCTCCGGCTCGACCTCCGCTTCCCCGAAACACTGGAGGCGGACCGGGTATACATGGACATTCCCGTCCGGAAGGAATTCGCCGTACTGTTCCACGCGGTCGGAGAACATATCCGGGCCAATCCCGCCGGATTCGTGCCGGAAGGTAAAGGAACCGTCTTCCAGAGCCGTTCCGTCCAGCAGATTCATGTGAGCAACTTTCTCCCCTATATCTGGGTCGGCACGGATGACCGGGGCATCTGTTACGCCGCCGACCGGGACAAGGGATGGGTTCATACGAAGGACCGCGACGCTGTAGAGCTGTTCCGTCATCCGAACGGAGACGTCAGCATCCGCTTGAATCTCCTGAACGCTCCGTTCAAGATTCGGAAGGATCACATTGTCACCCTCGCCCTGATGGCCTCGCCCGTGAAGCCCATGCCGGCCGGGTGGCGCGGCTGGTCCGACGGCTACGGATTTCCGGGAACCCGTGTTTCCACGGGATTGTGGAGTCCGCCCTACTGGGGAAATTACAGTGCCTGGACCGCACGTTATCCGGCTTTCATGGACTTTGAATACGTCCGCAAACTGGCGGAAACCCGCGATACGGGAGTCATCGATCAGACTTATATTCAGAAATGGCTTACACGTCTGGATACGGCCTCCAAAGAGGAAACTCCATGGCTCAGGGAAAAGGCTCCGGACGAAGCCCGGAAATATTCGGCGGCTCATACCAACGCCGCCTTCGGACGGGCGAAAAACCTGTTCCCCTACCGGCAGAACTCCGTGCTCTATTTCTACACTTGCGACAGCGACGGCGCGCAACCCCTCGCCGAGTATCCGGCATTTCAGGACGAATGGGGCAAGTGCGTCGGTGTGGGCGGATCGTATCAGGACTACGCCATCTACTATCTTGACAAGATGCTGGAGGCCGGGATGACCGGCGTCTATGATGACAACACGTTTTTCCGGTGCAGCTATGACTGGATTTCCGGAGACGCCTATATCGATGACAACGGGATGATCCAACCCTCTTTCGGACTGTGGAACAACCGCGAATACCGCCGCCGTCAGCTCGCCGTTCTGCTGGACCGCAAACTGAATCCTTGGATCACGGTTCATCACACCAACGCCAACATCCTTCCGACTCTCGGGTTCGGCACCAACTCCATGGGCATGGAATGGAAATACGGCATCCACGATTTTCAGGAGCGCTTCACGCCCGACTATATCCGGGCGGTCTGTCAGGGGCTTCAGGGAGGATTCTTTCCGACTGTCCTCGACGGCATCAGCGGAGGAACAAAAGAACAGCGCGCATGGGGCACCCGCACCATGATGGCGTGCCTTCTTCCTCACGAGATCCGACCGACCGCTTCACACCATGCGGATGTAGAACTGCTGAAGAAAATCCATACACTGCTGTTCGACTTCGGAATCTGGAAAGACGACTGTGTCTACACCGCCTACTGGAATGCCTCCAACCCGGTGAAATCCGCCGATCCGAAACTGCTGGTCAGCACCTATCGGCGTGGCAAGGATCTG